>Ga0196965_1000085_pt1 | contig 73760 bp, 67 predicted proteins | sample S1_20metaG_FD_148668 | JGI IMG/M metagenome (GOLD analysis project Ga0196965, IMG submission 148668) | Soil microbial communities from Anza Borrego desert, Southern California, United States - S1_20 | ecosystem: Environmental > Terrestrial > Soil > Desert | place: USA: California | collected...
GGCAATTGGTGGATGCCTTGGCATACACAGGCGATGAAGGACGTGGCACGCTGCGATAAGCTGCGGTGAGGTGTGAGCAACCTTTGACCCGCAGATTTCCGAATGGGGAAACCCACCTTCACCATTTATCTCGGTTCAGCTTCGGCTGAGACGGGGTAAGTGGTAACGAAGGTATCACCGAGGTGAATAAAATAGCTTTGGTGAAGCGAACCCGGAGAACTGAAACATCTCAGTACCCGGAGGAAAAGACATCAACCGAGATTCCGTTAGTAGTGGCGAGCGAACGCGGACCAGGCCAGTGCCTGATATTCAACTAGCAGAAGCTTTTGGAAAGAAGCGCCAGAGCGGGTGACAGCCCCGTATGCGAAAGTGATGTATCAGGACTCGAGTAGGGCGGGACACGTGTAATCCTGTCTGAACATAGGGGGACCACCCTCTAAGCCTAAATACTCGTGTATGACCGATAGTGAACAAGTACCGTGAGGGAAAGGTGAAAAGCACCCCGATGAGGGGAGTGAAACAGTACCTGAAACCGGTTGCCTACAAGCAGTGGGAGCTCCCTTGAGGAGTGACCGCGTACCTCTTGCATAATGGGTCAGTGACTTAATGTATCAAGCAAGCTTAAGCCGATAGGTGTAGGCGCAGCGAAAGCGAGTCTGAATAGGGCGACTGAGTTTGATGCATTAGACCCGAAACCCGGCGATCTAGGCATGACCAGAGTGAAGGTGGGGTAACACCCACTGGAGGCTCGAACCGATTAACGTTGAAAAGTTACCGGATGAGTTGTGTTTAGGGGTGAAAGGCCAATCAAGCCGGGAAATAGCTGGTTCTCCGCGAAAACTATTGAGGTAGTGCCTCGGACGAATACCGTTGGGGGTAGAGCACTGGATGGGCTAGGGGGCCGCGAGGTCTACCAAACCTAACCAAACTCCGAATACCAACGAGTACTATCCGGGAGACAGACGGCGGGTGCTAAGGTCCGTCGTCAAAAGGGAAACAGCCCTAACCTACAGCTAAGGCCCCCAAATCGTATCTAAGTGGGAAAGCATGTGGGACTTCCAAAACAACCAGGAGGTTGGCTTAGAAGCAGCCATCCTTTAAAGAAAGCGTAACAGCTCACTGGTCTAAATAAGAGGTCCTGCGGCGAAGATGTAACGGGGCTCAAGATACGTGCCGAAGCTTAGGGTTTGGAACTTTTAGTTCCAAGCGGTAGCGGAGCGTTCCGTAGGCCGATGAAGCCATCTGGCAATGGGTGGTGGAGGTATCGGAAGTGCGAATGCTGACATGAGTAGCGATAAACAGGGTGAGATGCCCTGTCGCCGAAAGACCAAGGGTTCCTGCGCAAGGCTAATCCGCGCAGGGTGAGTCGGCCCCTAAGACGAGCCCGAAGGGGGTAGTCGATGGGAACACGGTTAATATTCGTGGGCCTGGAGGTGTGTGACGGATCTCGTAAGTTGTCGGTCCTTATCGGATTGAACCGGCTTCGAAGAGGTTCCAGGAAATAGCCCCTCCATTATAGACCGTACCCGAAACCGACACAGGTGGTCTGGTAGAGTATACCAAGGCGCTTGAGAGAAGGGTGTTGAAGGAACTCGGCAAATTGCCTCCGTACCTTCGGAAGAAGGAGGCCCTCATTCCGGGCAACCGGATTGAGGGGGCACAGGCCAGGGGGTAGCGACTGTTTAACAAAAACACAGGACTCTGCTAAGTCGGCTTCAAGACGACGTATAGGGTCTGACGCCTGCCCGGTGCCTGAAGGTTAAGTGGAGTGGTGCAAGCTGCGAAACGAAGCCCAGGTAAACGGCGGCCGTAACTATAACGGTCCTAAGGTAGCGAAATTCCTTGTCGGGTAAGTTCCGACCTGCACGAATGGCGTAACGACTTCCCCACTGTCTCCAACACCTGCTCAGCGAAATTGAATTCTCCGTGAAGATGCGGAGTACCCGCGGTTAGACGGAAAGACCCCGTGCACCTTTACTGCAGCTTCAGAGTGGCAGTGAAAAACAACTGTGTAGAATAGGTGGGAGGCTTTGAAGCCCCGGCGCCAGCTGGGGTGGAGCCACAATGTGAAATACCACCCTGTTGTTTTTTACTGTCTAACCACGCACCGTTAGCCGGTGTTGGGACCCTCTGTGGCGGGTAGTTTGACTGGGGCGGTCGCCTCCTAAAGAGTAACGGAGGCGCGCGATGGTGGGCTCAGGCCGGTTGGAAACCGGCTGTTAGAGTGCAATGGCATAAGCCCGCCTGACTGCGAGACTGACAAGTCGAGCAGAGACGAAAGTCGGTCATAGTGATCCGGTGGTCCCTCGTGGAAGGGCCATCGCTCAACGGATAAAAGGTACGCCGGGGATAACAGGCTGATAACCCCCAAGAGCTCATATCGACGGGGTTGTTTGGCACCTCGATGTCGGCTCATCACATCCTGGGGCTGGAGCAGGTCCCAAGGGTTTGGCTGTTCGCCAATTAAAGTGGTACGTGAGCTGGGTTCAGAACGTCGCGAGACAGTTTGGTCCCTATCTGCCGTGGGCGTCGAAATTTGAGAGGAGTTGACCCTAGTACGAGAGGACCGGGTTGAACATACCTCTGGTGTACCTGTCGTCGTGCCAACGGCGCAGCAGGGTAGCTATGTATGGACGGGATAACCGCTGAAAGCATCTAAGCGGGAAGCCTCCCTCAAGATTAGATTTCATCGAGTCGTGATAGACCATCACGTTGATAGGCCGGATGTGGAAGTGCGGTAACGCATGGAGCTAACCGGTCCTAATCACTCTGTTCATGCTTGAGAGTCCCACCATCAACGACAGCTTTGGCTGTCCGAGAGGGATACTCAGCCAGACGGTCATCAACAGGGCACGATTTCTAGAACACTCCATGGGTTCCCATCAAAGTAGTACTTTGATGGGTTCCCTATGCGCAGGCCCCATAGCTTGGTGGCCATAGCGTCAGTGACCCACCCGATCCCATCCCGAACTCGGCCGTGAAACCTGACAGCGCCGATGGTACTATCGCTTAAGCGATGGAAGAGTAGGTCGTCGCCAGGCTTTGCGGCCTGCGCATGGAGCGTAAAACCCATTCACATTGTCGTCCTCTCGAGAGGACATCATAGGTTGGCGCGGGATGGAGCAGCCCGGTAGCTCGTCAGGCTCATAACCTGAAGGTCGCAGGTTCAAATCCTGCTCCCGCAACCACCGCAACAGACCCCGCTCCGGCGGGGTTTTTTGTTGTCTGCGAAAGATCGCCGGCCGCCCGCCCGCCGGATCAGGCCGCGAGCCTCTCCAGCGCCTCGCTCGCCGCCAGCCAGCGCGCCTCGACCGCCTCCAGCTGCGCGGCAATTTCGGCACGCAGCTTCATCAGCTCGCTGATCGTCAGCTTCGCATCCGTCGGCGAGGCGCCCGCGGGATCGAACATGGCGCGGTCGAGCTCGGTCCGCCGCGCCTCGAGCCTCGCCATCTCGGCTTCGGCCTCGCGCGCGGCCTTGCGCAGGGCCTGGCTCTGCTCGCGCGCCTCGGCCGCCGCGCGCCGCGCGTGCTTCCGGTTCGGCTTCGGCGCAGCGCCGGTTCCTGCGCCCTCGCCGTTCCGGCCGAGGATCATGTCGGTATAATCGTCGAGGCTGCCGGCATATTCGCCGGCGGTGCCGTCCTCGACCAGCACGAGCCGGTCGGCGGTGAGCTCGATCATGTGGCGGTCGTGGCTGACGATGACGACGGTGCCGCCATAGCCGTTGAGCGCCTGGACGAGCGCTTCGTGGGCATCGACGTCGAGATGGTTGGTCGGCTCGTCCAGGATCAGCATGTGCGGCGCCTCGCGCGTGATCAGGGCCAGCGCGAGCCGCGCCTTCTCCCCGCCGGACATGGTCGCGACGGCGCGCGTCGCCTTCTCGCCGGAAAAGCCGAAGCGGCCGAGCTGGGCGCGAACCGCCGCCGGCGCCGCCTTCGGCATCAGTCGCGCCATATGCTCGATCGCGCTCGATCCGCCGTCCAGCTCTTCGACCTGATATTGGGTGAAATAGCCGACCTTCAGCTTGCCGGGCGCGGTCATCGCCCCCTCCATCGGCGCGAGCTGCCCGCAGAGCAGGCGGGCGAGCGTGGTCTTGCCGTTGCCGTTGCGGCCGAGCAGGGCGATCCGGTCCTCGGGATCGATCCTGAGATTGAGCCGGCTGAGCACGGGCCTCCCGGGCTCGTAGCCGACGGAGGCCATGTCGAGCGTCAGCAGCGGCGGCCTGAGCCTCGCCGGACTCGGAAAATCGAAGGCCAGGCTCGGATCGTTGGCCACTGCGGCGATCGGCTTCATCCGCGCCAGCGCCTTGACCCGCGACTGCGCCTGCTTGGCCGTCGAGGCGCGGGCGCTGTTGCGCGCGATATAGTCTTCGAGGCGGGCCCGCTGCGCCGCCTGGCTGGCGCGCGCCGCCTCGATCTGCGCCAGCCGCTCGGCCAGCTGCTTCTCGAACGCGTCGTAACCGCCGGGATACAAAGCCAGCTTGCCCTGCTTCAAATGCAATATGTGGTCGACCACGTTGTTGAGCAGGTCGCGCTCGTGGCTGACGATCAGGATCGTGGCGCGAGAGCCTTTGAGGAAGTTCTCGAGCCAGAGCGTCGATTCGAGATCGAGATGGTTGGAAGGCTCGTCGAGCAGCAGCAGGTCCGGCTGCGAGAAGAGCAAGGCGGCGAGCGCGACCCGCATCCGCCACCCGCCCGAGAAGCTGTCGAGCGGTCGCTGCTGCGCGTCCTCGTCGAAGCCGAGGCCGACCAGGATCCTGGCGGCGCGGGCGGGCGCCGCATGCGCCTCGATCGCGTTCAGCCGCTCGTGGACCTCGGCGAGGCGGTGCGGATCGTGGCTCGTCTCCGACTCTTCGAACAGCCGCGCCCGCTCGACGTCGGCGGCGAGCACCGTCTCGAACGGAGTCGCCGCCCCGCCGGGAGCGTCCTGCGCGATATAGCCGATCCGCGCGCTCCTCGGCATGTCGACGCTGCCCTCCTCCGGCTCGATTTCGCCGGTGACGACCCGCATCAAGGTGGACTTGCCGGCGCCGTTGCGGCCGACCAGGCCGACGCGGCTGCCCGGCGGCAGCGATGCGGTCGCGCCGTCGAGGATCGTGTGCCCGCCGAGGCGCACGGTGATGCCGCTTAGATTGAGCATGCGGCGCCCTTAGCCCGCCCTTCCACCGCTTGCCAGCACCGAGGCGGCCGCTAATGCGGCTTCGAGGAGGCCGGCCCGTGAAGAAGATCGAAGCCGTCATCAAGCCGTTCAAGCTCGACGAGGTGAAGGAGGCGCTCCACGACGTCGGCGTCTCCGGCATCACCGTCACCGAGGCGAAGGGCTTCGGCCGCCAGAAGGGGCATACCGAGCTCTATCGCGGCGCGGAATATGTCGTCGATTTCCTTCCCAAGGTGAAGCTCGAGGTGGTGGTCGAGGACGGCCTCGCCGAGCGTGTCGTCGAAGCGATCGCGGCGGCGGCGCGGACCGGGCGGATCGGCGACGGCAAGATTTTCGTCAGCACGGTCGAGGAAGCGCTCAGGATCCGGACCGGTGAGCGCGGCTCCGACGCCATCTGAGCCCGCGCCCCAGGCCGCCGCGGTCGACGACCGGCTCAAGGCCTCGATGTCGCCCGACGAGCTGCGCCGCGCGATGCGCACCCTCGGCTACCGGACCCAGAACGAGCTTGCCGCTGCGATCGGAGTCAGCCGCTCGGCGGTGAGCCTGTGGCGCGAGGGCAAGGTCGGCGTCCCGCGCCCGGTCGCGATGCTGCTGAGGATGCTGATCGCGGCGCAGCGACGGAGCTACTGAGCGCGCGACTGTCCCCCCTGTCCCCGCTCTCCACGTGAATTATTCACCGGCCGAGCCGCGGCGCTGGACGGTGGGCCCGCGGCGCTGAAATGCTGGCGCCACGGCCTCCTTCCGATTCTCAAGGGACAATTCGAAATGGCGAACGACGCGGGCAAGATGCTGAAGCGCATCAAGGACGAGGAGATCGAGTGGGTCGATCTCCGCTTCACCGATCCCAGGGGCAAATGGCAGCATCTCTCGATGGTCGCCTCGGTGGTGGACGAGGACCAGCTCACCGACGGGTTCATGTTCGACGGCTCGTCGATCGCCGGCTGGAAGGCGATCAACGAAAGCGACATGATCCTCAAGCCCGATCTCGACGCGGCCTATGTCGATCCCTTCTCGGCGACTCCGATGCTGATCCTGGTCTGCGACATCGTCGATCCGGGCAGCGGCGAGCTCTATGCCCGCGATCCGCGCTCGACCGCCAAGCGCGCCGAGGCCTATCTCAAGGCGACCGGCATCGGCGACACCGTCTATGTCGGCCCCGAGGCCGAATTCTTCATGTTCGACGACGTCCGCTTCGAGGACGGCTACAACAGCTCCTACTACCAGATCGACGACATCGAGCTTCCGACCAACAGCGGCACCAAATACGAGAACGGCAATCTCGGCCACCGGCCGCGCGCCAAGGGCGGCTATTTCCCGGTCGCGCCGGTCGACAGCGCGATGGACATCAGAGGCGAGATGATCTCGACCATGATCGAGATGGGCCTGCCCTGCGACAAGCATCATCACGAGGTCGCCGCCGCCCAGCACGAGCTGGGCCTCACCTACGGCAGGCTGGTCGAGACGGCGGACCGGATGCAGGTCTACAAATATGTCGTCCACATGGTCGCGCACGCTTACGGCAAGAGCGCGACCTTCATGCCCAAGCCGATCAAGTCCGACAACGGATCGGGCATGCACACCCACATGTCGCTGTGGAACGGCGACCGGCCGCTGTTCGCCGGCAACGGCTATGCGGGCCTCTCCGAGACGGCCCTCTATTTCATCGGCGGCGTGATCAGGCACGCCAAGGCGCTCAACGCCTTCACCAACCCCACCACCAACAGCTACAAGCGCCTGGTTCCCGGCTTCGAGGCGCCGGTCCTGCTCGCTTATTCGAGCCGCAACCGCTCGGCCTCGTGCCGCATCCCCTACGGCGCCGGCGAGAAGGCCAAGCGCGTCGAGTTCCGCTTCCCGGACGCGCTCGCCAACCCCTATCTCGCTTATTCGGCGATCCTGATGGCGGGTCTCGACGGCATCCAGAACCGGCTCCACCCGGGCGATCCGATGGACAAGAATCTCTACGACCTGCCGCCGCAGGAGCTGGTCAACGTGCCGACCGTCTCGGGCTCGCTGCGGGAGGCTTTGATCGCGCTTCAAAACGACCGCGCCTTCCTCACCCGCGGCGACGTGTTCAGCGACGACCAGATCGACGCCTATATCGAGCTCAAATGGGAAGAGCAGATGCGCTGGGAGACGACGCCGAGCCCGGTCGAATACGACATGTATTATTCGAGCTGAGGGGGAGCGGGGCTGCGAGCCCGGATCAGAACGGACTTCCCAGGCCCACCTGCGGACGGCTCGCGCGGCCGGTGATCAGGATCGGGGGCCCGAAGCCGGGCCGGGCGACGAGATCGAGCAGCGGATCGGTCGAGCCGTCGAAGCGCAGCGTGCCGCGGCTGAGCGGAACGGAGCGGCCGAGCACGACATAGGTGCCGGAAACCAATGTCGCCTCGCCGAACAGAGCGGGCGCCGCGGCGCTGCCGGCGACGCGCAGCGCGGCGTTCCAGCGGCTGTCGAGCCCGCGCTGGGCGATCGCGATCCGCTCGCCGGTGACCCGCAGCGCGAGCGCCCCGTCGAAGCCGACCGTTCCTGCCGCGTCGATGCGGCCGCCGCCGCTCATCCTTCCGGAGGCGCTCTCGATCACCAGCCGGTTGCGGTCGAACGCGCCGTTCGCCTCGACATTCTCGACGGTCGTGCCGCGGGCGACGACGCGGCCGCGCCGGAGCCTGGCGGTGCCGCGCAGCAGCGGGGCGGGGACGCTTCCGCCGAGCTCCGCCTCGATCGCGAGCGGGCCGGACAGCCGCACCGCCTGCATGCCGGCGAGGCTCCACGGCCGGTCCGCGGCGCCCTCGAACCGGATCCGGCCCTGCAGCGTCTCGCCGCCGTCGCCGACGCGGACGACCGCATCGAGCCTGCCGCTGCCGATCGGGGCGCGGCCCAGCCGAGCGTCGGTGGCGATCAGGTGCGTCTCGACGGTCTGCCCGCCGCCTTCGCTGGCCGAGAGCAGCAGCGGTCCGGCGAGGCTGCCGGTGAAGTCCAGCCGTCCCGCCACGCCGGCCGGCGCTGCCTGCAGGGCGCCGCTGGCCGCCGCGCCGGACAGTTCGAGCGCAGACACCGCGATCGCGGCCGAGCTGCCGCGCTGCGGCACGATCGTCCCGCGTGCGCTGAACGGCCCGAGCGGCGAGCCGCCGGCAGCGCGGTAGCCGAAACCGGCCCGGGCGGGCTCGAGCACGACGTTGACGTTGGAGAGGCCGAGGCTCTCCGCCGGCCGTGCCAGGCGGACCGCCAGCCGCGGCCGGGCGGCGCTCCCCTCGACGCGGAGCGCGAGCGGCCCGAGCGAGGCCTGCCGGCCCGACCCCTGAAAGCGCAGGGCATCGCCCGGACCGGTCGAACCGGCGCCGCTCAGCTGCAGCCTGGGCGCCGCCAGGCGGAGGTTCGGGAAGAGCAGCCCGCCTTCGCCCGCGGCGACGCCCGACTGGATCCGCACCGGGCCCCCGGCCGCCCAGGCGAGGGCGCCATTGTCGAGCCGGCGGACGGTGCCGGTCACGGTCCCAGCCAGCGGTGCGGCGCTGGTCGCCCGCAGGTTCGCCTGCAGGTCGGCGCGCCCGATGCCGGCGAGCGGAACGGCGTCCGCGCTCGCGCTGCCGGCGATCGCATAGCGGCCGCTGGCGGGATCGGCCTGAAAGGCGAGCCGGCCGCGCATCCGCGCGGACGCCAGGCCGAGGCCGTCGGAGCGGAGGCGCCCGCGCGCAGCGCGCAAAGTGCCGTCGATCCTGAGGCCGGCGAGCAGGACCTCCAGCGCCTCGCCCCCACCTGCGATGCGGCCGATGCGCGCGGCGACGGGGAGGGTGAGAGCCTCGTGCGTCCACCGGCCGCTGCCTGAGGCCGCGACCCCCTCGAATGCGGTCGTGCCGAGCGTCACGCGCGGCGCGGAGGCGCGGTAGGCGAAGGCGGCGTCGGCGAAGGGCCCGTCGAGCAAGGCGGTGACCCGGGCGCCCGGCGCGGCAAGGTCGCCGATCAGCGGCGTCGCGCTCAGCAGCTCGAACGTCGCGCGGACGTCGCGATAGCGGTCGCTGCCCAGGTCGGCCGCGCCGGCGGCGGCGAGGCGCATGGCGGACGAGCGGGCCGCGATCCGTCCGTCGAGCACGCCCTCGTCGAAGCGACCCTGCGCACCGACCAGGGTCCGCTCGCCGGCGAGCCGGGCGAGGGTGCCGGAGAGCAAGGGCGCCGGCGCCAGCCAGCCGTCGGCGCGGTAGAGGCCGGAGGCGGCGGCGAGGCGGAACTCCCCGCTCGGCCGGTCGTCGATCGCGAAGGTGGCGTTGCCGGCCCAGCGCCGCCAGTCGCCGTCGCCATTGGCTTCGATCCGCAGCGCGCGCTCGGTGCCGAGCATCCGCGCGAGGACGCCGTCCGCGGGGGCGTCGAGCGACAGATCGAGGTCGAACTCCTCGCGATCGGGAGCGGCGTCGACCAGCAGGTCGAGCCGGTCCCCGCCGCCGCGCATCCGCGCATCGAGATCGAGCAGGAAGCGTCCGCTGCGATATTCGATCTCGCCCTCGACCCGGGCGCTGCGGCGGGTGCCGGCGACGCCTTCCTCGAATCTTAGCTGGGCGATCTCGATCCGGCCGACATGGACGTCGGCGCTCGGCAGGGTGGGCTCATCGTTCTCCAGCAGCTGCGGCAGGCGGTGGACGATCACCAGCTCGCTGGCGGCGCGGTGAACGACCATCCGGTTCCACAGCCAGGAGAGGGGCTGCCAGTCGACTTCCACCTCCGGCGCCTCGGCGAAGAGGCCTTCCGGATCGTAGAGGCGCAGGTCGCGAAGCTCGCTGCGGCCCCAGATCGAGCCCTCGATACGGCCGATCCGGATGCGCAGGCCGGACTTGGGCTGGAGCGCCGCGATCCTGTCGAGGATCAGCCGATGGCCGAGGTCGGTGTCGAGCAGCAGCCCCAGTGCCCCGATCGCGAGCATCGCTGCGATCACCAGGCTGAGCGCGATCTTGGCGGCCATCGCCAACCAGCGGGAGCGGCGGCGCGGGCGAGCGGGCACGGCCGGCGCCTCCTCGGGCGCGCCGGTCAGCATGAGCATGGTCCGACGAGCCGCCGCATGGCGCCCAGCCTAACGGCCGCTTATGTACCGCGCCAGAATGAAGCGCGAAGCTAGTGGACGGTGGCGTCGCCGGGGCCGGCGGCGAGGAGGGCGATCATCCGCTCGATCTGCCGCCAGCGGCAATAATGGACGACGTTGCCGAGCGAGCGGCTCTGGCTCGCGCGCCGCGCCGCCTCGAGCGCGGCATGGTCGCCGTAATGGCTGATGAGCTCGTCCGCGTCGGCGACCGCCGCTCGGTCCGGCAGGTGGATGTGATCGTGCAAGGCCCGCCCCTCAATTCCCGCAGCCCTCCTAGCGGCGGACTCTTGCCATTTGCCCCAGCGAAACTGCTCAACGCCGCATTCACCAGAAAGGAAAGCGGGCGCCGCGGAGCCTTGGAAGCCGCGCCCGCTGCTGCCATGGAGGGTCATGCCGTCTCCGCCTCCGCCTTCCCCGCGAAAGGAGCCCCGCTCGGGCGGGGTCTTGCTCGCTCTGGCGATCGTCGCCGGGGCGGTCGGCGGGGCGATGGGCGGCCAGGCCAGCATCGGCGTCCTCGCCGGTGTCGCCGCCGGGCTGATCATGCTCGGCCTCGTCTGGCTGATCGACCGCCGCGGCTGATCCTCAGCCGAGCTTGCGGCCCACCCAGACGACGCGGCCCACGATCTCCACGGCCGCAGCATCGCAGTGCGGCCAGCTCGGATAGGCGTCGTTGTCGCTGCGGACCGAAATGGTGGATCCCGCTGGGTTGCGGGCGACGCGCTTGACCATCAAAGCGTCCTCGATCCGCAGGACGTAGACGCCGTCGCGCAGCCGCTCGGCGGAGTCTCCGCGGTCGACCAGGATCTCGTCGCCGTCGGCCAGCGTCGGCGCCATCGAATCGCCCTCGACCAGAATCAGCGACAGTTGCCGGGGATCCGCGGCCAGGCGGCGCAGCCAGGCCGGATCGAAGGCGATATGGCCGCGCGCGCGCTCGTCACCGGCCAGCGCACCCGGTCCGGCCGATGCCCCGATGTCGAGCCGGGGGACGCGGACCAGGCCGTCATCCGCGCGGGGGGCCGGGGGCCCCCCGAGCACTTCCTCGGACACCCCGAAATAGCGCGCGAGCAGACGCCGGTCGTCCTCGCCCAGGCGGCGGGGCGATCCGCGCTTGATATATTGCTGGATATAGGCCGCGTTGCGGCCGAGCATCCGCGACAGGCCGGCATAATCCGCCCCCTGCTCCTCGATCAGCCGCTCGAGCGCGGCACGTGCGCCGGCTTCATCCATAGTGGACCTTATAATGATAGGATTTGCCCTAGACAAGTAGGAAATCTCCTCCGAAGCTGGAACGGAACACGAACACCGATTCGCCAGGAGGAGTCATGAGCTTGCTGTACCGTATCGAGCGCCATTTGCGGCGAACCGGCCTGACGCCCAGCGCATTCGGGCGCAAGGCGATGAACGACCCAGCCTTCGTCCGCCACCTCCGCAAGGGGCGGGAGCCGATGCCGAGGACCGAGGCGCGCGTCCTCGCCTTCATCGAAGCCGCCGAGCGCGGCGGCCCGAACGACAAGGAGGGCGGCGCATGCGGCGCGTGATCGAAGATGCGGCGACCGCCCTGCTGCGCGCGCTGTGCGCAAGTTTCTCGCGCTTCGACGGCGGATTCCGGGTCGAGGAGCTGATCAGCCGCGGCTGGGCGAGCGTCACCTTCAGCGGTGCGCGGCACCGCGTCGTCCTCCTCCTCGAGGGCCAAGGCGCCGGCGCGGCGGCGGACGCCTTTCTCGAGCATATGGAGGAAGTCGATTTCGACCTCGCCGACCATATCCTGGCCGACATCGCTTTGGTGGGCGAGGACAGGAACCTCGAGGCGGATCGGGTGCGGCTGAGCCTGGAGGCGCTGACCGTCGAGGACGCCTAGCCGGCGCGGGCGGCCATGCGCTGCAGATTCTCGATCGCGCTGCGGAGGCGATCGTCGCCTAGCTCGGGCTCGGCGAAGGCCGCGGCCTGGGCGGGGGCCTGCGCTTCTTCCACTGCCTGCGGAAGGACGGACGCGGCGTTCTGCTGGAGCCTGCGGGCGAGGCCACGCTCCAGGCGGGCCATCAACTCGGCGATGCTGGCATCTTCGCTCGGTTCGGCAGGCGCGGAGGGCGCGGCCGGGGTCTGCTCCGCCACCGGCGCGGCTTGCTCGGCCTCGGGCACGGGCTCGGGCGCGGGTTCCGGCCAGATCGGCTCGGCAGCGGCCGCCTCGACGCGGTCGACGAGCTCGAGCGCCTCTTCCGGTTGGTCTATTTCCGCTTCCGGCGCAGGAGGAGCCGGTTCGGCGAAGACGAAAGGCGCGGGCGCAGGGCCCGGTTCGCCGAGCTCGCGGGCGGCGAGGATGGGCCGGCGGGCCGGCGCGTCGGGATGGACGTCGGCGCGGCGCAGGCGCGGGGTCTCGGGCTCGCGCTCCGGCTCGAACGCGAACGCCTCGGCGGCATCGCGGACGCGCGGCTTCGCCGTGCCGCGGCCGAGCATCCTCAGCAGCAGGTAGACGGCGAGGATCGTGCCTCCACTCGCCGCGACGGCAGAGGCGATCCGGGCCTTTGCGCCCAGCGGCGGCGCGGCGGCCGGGAGCAGGGACGGGAGCTGACTCGCCTCGACGGCGCGGGCAAGCAGGTCGGCCGGCATCGCGAAGGCGACGAACCCGACCGACAGGCCCGCGAGCAGGGCCAGCGGCAGGTCCATCGACCCGCGCGTCGCGCTGCGCTGCGCCTCATGAAGGAATGTCGATGCCATCAGAGCGCCTTACCGGTCAGCCGTTGGTAAACCGGTCCATAGTTGGAAATATTTGACGACCAGTTACGATCGCGCTCGACATAGCGCCGGGCGGTCTCCCGGCGACGCTCCCAGCCGCCGCGGTCGTCCAGCAAGGCGGCGAGCGCGGCGGCGATGGCGGCTGGGTCGCCGGGACGGAACAGGGTGCCGGTCACGCCGTCCTCGATCAGCTCGCGATGGCCGCCGACGTCGGACGCGGCGACGAGCTTGCGCTGCGCCATCGCCTCCAGCGGCTTCAGCGGCGTCACCAGCTCGGTGAGCCGCATCGCCTTGCGCGGATAGACCAGCACGTCGATCAGCGCATAGTAACGCTCGACCTCCTCATGGGGCACGCGGCCGGCGAAGACGATCCGGTCGGCTGCCGGCGAGGCTTGCGCCTGAGCGCGAAGCCGCTCCTCCATCGGTCCGCCGCCGACGAGCAGCAGCCGCGCCTTCGGCCGCCGCCCGGCGAGGATCGGCATCGCCGCGATCAGATCGTCCAGCCCCTCATAATCGTAGAAGGAGCCGATGAAGCCCATCACCTCGGCGCCTTCGAGGCCGAGGCTGCGCGCGAAGCCGGGCTCGGGGGCGGGCGGATTTCCGAACAGGCCCATGTCGACTCCGTTGGGAGAGACCAGGATCTTGGCGGGATCGACGCCGCGGGCGACGAGGTCGCGGCGCAGGCCCTCGCAGATCACCGCCACCGCATCCGCCTTGTCGGCCGCCCAGGTCTCGAGCGCGCGGGTGAGGCGGTAGCGCGCCGAGCCCTCGCGGCCAGTGCCGTTGCCGACCGCCGCGTCCTCCCAGAAGGCCCGGATTTCGTAGAGCAGTGGGATTTTGCGGCGGCGCGCCGGGCGCAAAGCGGCGAGGGCGTTCAGGACCGGCGAATGGACGTGGATCTGGTCGGGCCTGAGCGCGCCGATCGCCTCGTCGATGCGGCGGGAAAAGGCGCGGATCTCGCGCCATTCGCGCAGCGGCGTGGGGCCGCGCGGCACGGCCGGGGTGCGGTGGAAGGCGATGCCGTCGACCGTGTCCGGGCCGGGGCCGGCGGCGCGCTGGCGCGGGCCGGTGAGGCAGACGGGCTCCCAGCCGGCGGCGATCTGGGCCTTGACGATCGCCCGCGTCCGGAAGCTGTAGCCGCTCTGCAGCGGCAAACCGTGGTCGAGGACGTGGAGGATCCGCATCGCACTTTCCCCTGCCACGACAAGCTTAACGCGGCGTCAACCGGCCGGGGCTAAAGCCTCTGCGATGGAGCGGCCGGACGCATGATCGACAATTTCGCCCTGCTCGTCAGCCACGGGCTGATCCTGCTCGCCGCCTGGCGGCTCGTCCAGCGGCCCGATCTCGACGACGACGACGCGCCGGCCGGGCCGCGGCCGCTGCGCTGGCGGATCGGGCGCGGGGACGGCGCCGGTGCGTGACCTCTTCTTCGTCGGCTTTCTCGCCAGCCTGTTCGTGCTCGCCCTGAGGCGGCCGTTCCTGTTCGTGCTCGCTTATTGCTATGTCGACGTCGTCGCGCCGCAACGGCTCTCTTACTATCTGCTGAGCGGCGGCAACATCGTCCTCATTTGCGCGATCGCGGCGATGGGATCGTGGCTGCTGTTCGACCGCAAGACCGATTTCCGGATCGCGGGGCGGCAATGGCTGATGCTGCTGCTGCTCCTCTATGCCGGCTTCACCACGCTCAACGCCGACATGCCCGTCGAGGCCTCGGAGAAGTGGGACTGGGTGTGGAAGGCGATGGTGTTCGCTATCTTCCTCCCCTTCACATTGCGCACCAAGCTCAGGATCGAGGCCTATCTCCTGTTCATGATTCTCTCCGCCGCGGCGATCATCATCGTCGGCGGAATCAAAACCCTGCTTTCGGGCGGCGGCTACGGCGCGCTCAACCTGATGGTCGACAACAATAGCGGCCTCTACGAGGGCAGCACGATCTCGACCGTCGCGATCGCTTTGGTGCCGCTGATCCTCTGGGCCGCGCGCCACGGCACGGTCTTCCCGGCCGACTGGCGGGTCAAGCTATTCGCGGCGGGGCTGGTCTTCGCCTGTCTGCTGATCCCTGTCGGCACCGAGGCGCGCACCGGCCTCGTGTGCATCGCCGTGCTCGCGATCCTGATGCTGAGGGACGTCAAGCGGCGCCTGCTCTATATGGGCCTGCTCGGCCTCGCCGGCCTCGCCGCTCTGCCGATGCTGCCCTCCAGCTTCACCGACCGGATGGGCACGATCTCGACCTACCAGGCGGACAGCTCGGCGACGACGCGGATCGCGGTCTGGGGATGGACCTGGGATTATGTACAGGAGAATCCGCTGGGCGGGGGCTTCGAAGCCTATCGCCAGAACCGGATCCAGGTCGCGACGGTGAGCCAGCAGGAATCGGGCAACGTGGTCGCCGTCCAGGCCAGCGTCCATTCCGACGAGGGCCGCGCCTATCACAGCTCCTATTTCGAGATGCTGGGCGAGCAGGGCTTCCCGGGGCTGTTCCTGTTCCTGATCATCCACGGGCTCGGCCTCGTCCGGATGGAGGTGCTGCGGCGGCGCTGGCGGGGCGCGGAGGGGGAGACGGCCTGGATCGCGCCGCTCGCCACCGCGCTGCAGAGCTTTCAGCTCATCTATCTTGCCGGCTCGCTGTTCGTCGGGATCGCCTTCCAGCCCTTCGTCTGGATGGTGGTGGCAGTGCAGATCGGCTTCGACACCTATGTCGCGCGGCGGCACCGGCCCGCGCCGAGGCGACCGATGAGGCCCCTGCAGCCGGCGACGGCCGCGGCCTAAGCCGGAACGAAGCCGCCCGGCGCGCGCTTTAAAGCGCTCAATGCTCAAATATGTCGACGATTCACGCCCCGGCATCAGCAGGAAGCGTCGCGGGCGCTACTGGATGTATTTCGACGCCGACGGCAAAAGGATTACCGATCGCGACGAGATCGACCGGCTGAACGCGGTCGGCATGCCGCCGGCTTACGAAAAATGCTGGTTCTGCGCCGATCCGGACGGCCACATCCAGGCAGTCGGCTACGACGCCAAGGGCCGCAAGCAATATCGCTACCACCCCTCGTTCCGCGAGCGGCAGGAGAGCCGCAAATATGAGCGGCTGGCGCGGTTCGGTCGCTGCCTGCCGAAGCTGAGGAAAAGGCTCGAGCGCGATTTGAAGGGCAAGGCGACCGCGCGCGACACCGTGCTCGCCGCCGTGGTCCGCCTGATCGACGAGACCAGGATGCGCGTCGGCAACGAGGAATATGCGAAGGACAATAAGAGCTTCGGCGCGACCACCCTCAGGAACCGACACGCCACGATGGAGCGGGGCCGGCTCAAGATCAGCTATGCAGGCAAGCACGGCGTCAAGCGCACCGTAACCGTCACCGACCGCAACCTCATGCGCATCGCCCGGCGCACCCAGGACCTGCCGGGCCAGCACCTCTTCGAGTTCGTCGCCGAGGACGGCAGCGTCTGTCCGGTCACCTCGAGCGACGTCAATTCCTACATCAAGGAGGCGATGGGCGAGGAGTTCACCGCCAAGGACTTCCGCACCTGGGGCGCGAGCGCGATCGCGTTCGAGGAGATGGTGAAGAGGGTCGAGAAGCACGGCAAGGTGAAGCTCAAGAGCGTGATCGAGCCGGTCGCCGAAGCGCTCGGCAACACGCCGGCGATCAGCCGCAAATCCTATGTCCACCCGGCGCTCATCGAAGCCGCCAAGGACGCAGGAGCGATCGGCGCGCGCAAGCTGCCGCGGGCGGCGCAGTCGCTCAGCCGCTACGAGCGCGGCCTGATCGAATTCCTCGAGGCGCTGCCGGGCGAGCAGGGCAAGATGGCGACCGACAGGGCCGCCCGCCGCCGCGCCGAGGCAAAGCTCGAGCGCGCCGCCGAAGCCGCCTGACGCTTGCATTGCCCTTCCCGCGCGCAATAGAGCCGCTCCGGTGAGCGATCCGACCGTCATCGACCGTACCCGGACCTTGAGCGAGCGCAGCGCCCGGCTGGTGCGCGAGGTGACCGACTGGGCGACCAGCAACGGCGCCGACATCGCTCTCGCTCTCGCCGCGGCGGCGGCGATCACTCTGCTGCTGATCGGGCTGCGCGCCTTCGGCCACCGGATGGTCCGCAACCGCGCTCCGGACGTCCACTGGCGCACCATCTTCGGCCGCGTGCTGTCGAAGACCAGCCTGTTCTTCGTCATCATGTGCGCGGTCGAGCTGGTCGTCGGGCAGACCGATGCGCCCTACGCGATCCGGCGCACGGCGGAGATATTGTTCATCGTCGCGGCGGCTTTCCAGGCGGCGGTCTGGACCCGCGAATTGATCCTCGGCTTCGTCCACCACCGCGTCGGCGACGCGGAAGATCAGAGCAATCTCGGCTCGGCGATGGGGATCATTCGCCTGCTCGTCACGGTGACGCTTTTCGCGGTCGCGCTGATTCTGATCCTCGACAATCTCGGCGTGAACGTCACCGGGCTGGTGGCGGGGCTCGGAATCGGGGGCATCGCCATCGGCCTCGCCGCCCAGGGCATCTTCTCCGACCTGTTCGCTGCGCTCTCGATCATCTTCGACAAGCCCTTCCGCAAAGGCGACGCGATCCGAGTCGGGCAGATCGTCGGGATCGTCGAATATATCGGCCTCAAGACGACCCGTTTGCGGTCGCTGGAGGGCGAGCAGATCGTCATTTCGAACGCCAAGTTGCTCGACCAGCAGCTCCACAATTTCACGCGTCTGGAGCGGCGGCGCTTCACCCTGCGCTTCGGCCTCGTTTACCAGACGTCGGCGGAGACGCTGCGCGCAGTGCCGGAGATGGCGCGGGCTATCGTGGAGCGGCACGAGCACAGCCATTTCATCCGCTGCGGCGTCGCGGGCTATGCGGCGTCGGGCCTCGACCACGAGCTGGTCTTCGAAGTGGAGGGCCGCGATTTCGAGCCCGCCTTCGCCGCCCGCCACGCCATCGCGGTGGAAATTCTCGAAGCCTTCGCCCGCGAGGGTATCGCCTTCGCCTATCCCGCGCAGATCGCGTTCACCGCGGCGCCGGACGGGACGCTGGTCATGCCCTATCCGGACGCGCCGGGATGACGGGCCTCGCTCAGGTCGCCGTTTCCCGGACGTACGCATCGACCCTGGCCAGATGCGCGGCTTTCTCCTCCTCGCCGAGGAACGAGCCCAGGAACGAGTTTCGCGCCAGGGTCGCGAGCTGCTCCGTTCCGAGCCCGCGCCCCTCGGCGGCCGCGCGGTAATTGTCGTTGATGTAGCCGCCGAAATAGGCCGGGTCGTCAGAGTTGATCGTGGCGCGCAGGCCGAGGCGCAGCATCTCGTCGATCGGATGGTCGGCCATGTCGCCGACGACGCAGAGCTTCAGGTTCGAAAGCGGGCAGACGGTGAGCGTCATCTGCTCGCGCGCCAGCCGCTCGACCAGGGCCGGGTCCTCGAGCGAACGGTTGCCGTGATCGAGCCGGTCGACCTTCAGCACGTCGAGGGCCTCGTGCACATATTCGGGCGGCCCCTCCTCCCCGGCATGGGCGACGCGCTTCAGCCCGAGCTCGGCGGCACGCGCGAAGACGCGGGCGAACTTCTCGGGCGGGTGGCCGAGCTCGGAGGAATCGAGGCCCACCGCCTCGAGCCGGTCGAGCCAGGGCCCGGCCTGGCGCAGGGTTTCGAACGCCTCCTCTTCCTCCAGGTGACGCAGGAAGCAGAGGATCAGCTTCGAGCTGATCCCGTGGCTGGCCTTCGCCTCGTCCATCCCGGCGAGCAGCCCGCGTACGACGGTGTCGAACGGGATACCGCGGTCGGTATGGGTCTGCGGATCGAAGAAGATCTCGGCATGGACGACGTTGTCCGCCGCGGCCCGGTCGAAATAGGCGGCGGCGAGGTCGCGGAAATCCTCTTCGGTCCGAAGCACGTCGGCGCCGGCATAATAGATGTCGAGGAAGTCCTGCAGGTTCGAGAAGCTGTACGCCGCGCGGACTTCCTCGACGCTCGCGAACGGGATCGCGACGCGGTTGCGCTCGGCCAGCGCGAACATCAGCTCGGGCTCGAGGCTGCCCTCGATATGGATGTGGAGCTCGGCCTTTGGCAGGCCGGCGATGAAGGCGGAGAGATCGGTCATGAAGGGAGTATCGCGGTCTGCTGCCCTCCCTGCAAGGGAGGGTAGGCTAGAGGCCGACATCCTCCAGGCTGAGCAAGGTCGCGTTGCCGCCCGAGCTCGTCGTGTCCGTCGACGTCACCCGCTCGGCGCAAAATCTCGGGAGATAGTGCGGGCCGCCGGCTTTCGGGCCGGTACCGGACAGCCCCTCGCCCCCGAACGGCTGGGAGCCGACGATGGCGCCGATCATCGAGCGGTTGACGTAGAGGTTGCCGACCGTGGCGGCATCCTCGACCGTCTCGGCGGCGCGGGCGATGCGGCTGTGCAGGCCCATGGTCAGGCCGAAGCCGGCGGCGTTGACCCGTCGCACCGTCTCGGCGAGCTGACCGCCCCGCCAGGTCGCGACGTGGAGCAGCGGCCCGAACCATTCCCTGCGCACATCCTCGACCGCATCGACTCCGATCAGCGTTGGCGGGACGAACAGCCCCTCCTGCGGCACGGCGATCGTCTTCAGCCACCGGTCCCGGCTCGCCGCGCGGTGGGCCATCAGCCTCTCATAGGCCCCTTCGTCGATCACCGGGCCGACATCGGTCTGCGGATCGGCAGGATCGCCGACGACCAGAGTATCCATCGCGCCCGACAGCATCTCCAGCGTGCGATCGGCGATCTCCTTTTGGAGGAGGAGGACGCGCAGCGCGGAGCAGCGCTGGCCGGCGGAGCGGAAGGCGGAAGTGACGACGTCGATCACCACCTGCTCGGGCAAAGCCGTGGAATCGACGATCATCGCGTTGATGCCGCCGGTCTCGGCGATCAGCGGGATGAGCGCCCGGTCGTCGTCCGCGACGAGGGCGCGGGCGATCCGCTTGGCGGTGGCGGTCGAGCCGGTGAAGGCGATTCCGGCGATCCGCCTGTCCTCGACCAACGCGGCGCCGATGTCCGGGCCTCCGGCGGCGAGGACGAGCGCATCGTTCGGGATCCCCGCTTCGTGGGCGAGGCGGACGGCGGTGCGCGCGATCTCCGGTGTCTGCGGCGCGGGCTTGGCGACGACCGTATTTCCGGCGACGAGCGCCGCGGCGACCTGGCCGAGGAAGATGGCAAGGGGGAAGTTCCACGGCGCGATGCAGACCCAGATTCCGCGCCCTTCCATCCTCAGCACGTTGCGCTCGCCGGTGGGGCCGGGGAGCTCTTGCGGCTGGAGGCCGCTTCGTGCCTGGGCGGCATAATAACGGCAGAAGTCGACCGCCTCGCGGACTTCGGCGAGCGCGTCGGGGATGGTCTTGTACGCTTCCTGCACGCAGATCCGCATCAGGGCGTCCCGGTCGCGCTCCAGCAGGCCGGCGAGGCGCTCGAGGCAGGCGGCGCGATGCTCGACCGGCACCCGCGACCAGGCCGGGAACGCCCCGAGGGCGGCGGAGACGGCACGGTTCGCGTCTGCGCGGCAGTCGGCAGAATGTTCGCCGCTAGAGGTAACGGCCGGGCGAGCCAGCTCGCTCGAACCGAACGGTGTCGCGACGGCCGCCGCAATCCTCTCCAGCTCGGGCCGATAGTTCAGGTCGATCCCCCGGCTGTTCTTGCGCTCGGGCATGAACAGATCCTCTGGGAGGGGGATCGAGGGATGGCGGGAGCCGCCGACCGCGTGGATCTTCGCGACCGGATCCGCCAGGATCTCGTCGTCGGTGAGGCTTTCGTCGGCGAGCTGGTGGACGAAGCTCGAATTGGCGCCGTTCTCGAGCAGGCGGCGGACAAGGTAGGCGAGGAGGTCGCGGTGGCCGCCGACGGGCGCGTAGATGCGCGTCGCGTAGCCCCGCTCGCGGACCAGCGTTTCATAGAGCCCTTCGCCCATGCCGTGGAGCCGCTGGAACTCGAAGTCGCGACGGGGCCCTGCCCATTCGAGGATGGTCGCGACGGTGAGCGCGTTGTGGGTCGCGAAGGCTGGATAGATGTTCGCCGCGGCGAGCATGTCCCTGGCGCAGGCGAGGTAGGAGACGTCGGTCGCGGCCTTCCGCGTGAAGAGCGGATAGTCGGACAGCCCCTGCTCCTGGGTGCGTTTGATCTCGCTGTCCCAATAGGCGCCCTTGACCAGCCGGACGGCGATGCGGCGGCCGGTGCGCCGGCCGAGCGCGTCGGCCCAGGCCAGGATGGGGCGGCATCTTTTGCCATAGGCCTGAACGGCCATGCCGAGCCCGTCCCAGCCTTTGAGGGAAGGGAGGCCCGCGACCGCCTCGATGATGTCGAGGCTCATCTCCAGCCGCTCGCTCTCCTCGGCATCGACGGTGAAGCCGATGCCCGAATCCTTCGCCAGCGCCGCCAGCGCCTCGATCTGGCCGATCAGCGACGGGACGCAGCGATCGTACTGGGCGACCTCGTAGCGCGGATGGAGCGCCGACAGTTTGACGGAGATCGAATGGCCGCGCTCGGCCACCCTGCCGACGGCGCGGATCGCGCCCTCGTAAGCGGCGAAATAGCGCTCCGCGTCGGGGTAGGTCCGCGCCGCTTCCCCGAGCATGTCGAAGCTGGCGGTGAAGCCTGCATTCTCGCGTTTCTCCATGCGGCGGATCGCTTCGTCGATGTTGCGTCCCATGACGAAGATCTCGCCCATCAGCCGCATCGCCGCGCCGACCGCCTGGCGGACGAACGGCTCCCCGACGCGGCCCATCAGTCGCTTGAGGGCGCTCGCCTGCTCGGTGCCGCTGACCAAAGCCCGCCCGATCACGAGCCCCCAGGTGGCCGAGTTGACCAGGGTGGAATGGGACTTGCCGGCATGGGCGCGCCAGTCCGCGTCGCCCAGTTTGTCGGCGATCAGCTGGTCGGCGGTCTCGGGATCGGGGACGCGCAGGAACGCCTCGGCGAGCGAGAGCAGGGCCACGCCCTCCTGGGTATTGAGCCGATATTCCTGGAGGAACTGGTTGACCCAGCCCGACGACTGAGCGGCGCGCAGCCGGCCGAGCATCTCCCGCGCCCGCGCCTCGACCCGCGTGCGCGATTCGGAATCGAGCCAGGCGTCCTTGAGCAGCGGCCTCAGCACTTCCGGCTCGGGCGCGCGGTGCAGGCGGCGCAGTTCGGTTCGCGCGGTTGCCGTAGCGTCCGCCATCTCTTGGTCCTCACGGGGCTTGAGTCTCACCTGCGGCTGCCTCTAGACCGCCGCCATGCCCATCGCCAGCATCGAAGAGATCGCGCTCAAGGTCGGCCAGGAGGTCGGCGTCTCGGAGTGGATCGCGCTCGACCAGGCGCGGATCGACGCCTTCGCCGAGATCACCGAGGACCGGCAGTTCATCCACATCGATCCCGAGGCCGCCGCGAAAACGCCGTTCGGCGGGACGGTCGCGCACGGCTTCCTCACCTTGTCGCTGCTGAGCCGTATGGCCGCCGACGCGATGCCGGTCCCGGAAGGGGTCAGGATGGGCGTCAATTACGGTTTTGAAAAGGTGCGCTTCCTGGCGCCCGTGCGATCCGGCAAGCGCGTCCGGGGCCGGTTCAAGCTGGAGCGGCTCGACGAAAAGCGCCAGGGCCAGTGGCAGTTCACCCACCAGGTCACGGTCGAGATCGAGGGGGAGGACAAGCCGGCCCTCGTCGCCGACTGGATCGGCCTGATATTCTTGTGACCGGGGGGACAGTCACTTTCAGAACCGCCGCGCGGGGATTCGCACCGCGGTGTCTGAAAGTGACTGTCCCCAACTACCGCTGAAAGGAACCCCCATGGCCGTTCGCGACGCCGTCATCGTTTCCACCGCCCGCACGCCGATCGGCAAGGCCTATCGGGGCGCGTTCAACGCGACGCCGTCGCCGACCCTCGCGAGCCACGCGATCCGGGCCGCGGTCGAGCGCGCTCGGATCGATCCGGCCGAGGTCGACGATTGCATCATGGGCGCTGCTCTCCAGCAGGGCGTGCAGACCACGATCGGACGCACCGCGGCCTTGCGCTCGGGTCTCCCCGTCACGGTATCGGGCATGTCGATCGACCGCCAATGCTCGTCGGGGCTGATGGCGATCGCGACCGCGGCCAAGCAGGTGATCGTCGACCGGATGGACGTCGTCGTCGCCGGGGGCGTCGAGTCGATCTCGATGGTGCAGACGCCCGAGATGCGGGTCGGGCCCGATCCGGAGCTGCTGTCGATGCACAACGGCGTCTACATGCCGATGATCCAGACCGCCGAGGTCGTGGGAAAGCGCTACACCGTCAGCCGCGAACGGCAGGACCAATATGCGCTGCGGTCGCAGCAGCTCACCGCCCGGGCTCAGGCGGAGGGCCGGTTCGACGACGAGATCGTCCCGGTCACCGCCAAGATGATGGTCAAGGACAAGGAGACCGGGGAGACCTCGATGCGCGAGGTCGCGTTGACCAAGGATGAGGGCAATCGGCCGCAGACGACGCTCGAGGACCTCCAGAAGCTGCAGCCGGTGATGGGCCCGGAGGCGATGATCACCGCCGGCAACGCCTCCCAGCTCTCGGACGGTGCCTCGGCCTGCATCGTCATGGAGGCCGGGCTCGCCGCCAAGCGCGGGCTGCAGCCGCTCGGCCGGTATGTCGGCATGGCCGTCGCCGGCACCGATCCGGACGAGATGGGGATCGGGCCGGTCTTCGCCGTGCCCAAGCTGCTCGGGCGGTTCGGGCTCACCGTGGACGACATCGACCTCTGGGAGCTCAACGAGGCGTTCGCGGTGCAGGTGCTCTACTGCCAAGACCGGCTCGGCATTCCCGACGACAAGCTGAACGTCGACGGCGGCTCGATCTCGATCGGCCATCCCTACGGCATGTCGGGCGCGCGAATGACCGGACATGCGCTGATCGAGGGCCGCCGCCGCGGCGCGAAATGGGCCGTAGTGACGATGTGCGTCGGCGGCGGCATGGGCGCGGCCGGGCTGTTCGAGGTGCTGTGACCGCACTGGTGCGGCAGGCCCTCCGGCGGCTCGGCCTGCTCGGCCGGACGACCCGCACCACTTTCTCGCTTATCTGATATTGGTGGCGGCGCTGAACGTCGCCTCTTTCCTGTTCGCGATCAGCACCGTGCGGTCGGCGGCGCCCTCCGTGGCGCGGATCGAAGCGCTGCACGCCCTCGCGCTCGCCAATCCTCTGCTGGCCGCGGCCGACAATCTGATCTTCCTGTGGCTCGCCGCCCGGCGCTTCCAGGATCAGGACCGTCCGGGCTGGATCGCGCTGGCCCCGAGCGCCTTCCTGTTCGTCGTCCTTCTCGTCCCGCTGCCGCCGCCGATCGCGCTGCTGGGCCTGATCGCCTTCGTCATCGTCCTGTTCCTGCCCGGCACGATCGGGCCCAATCGCTACGGGCCCGATCCGCGCGGCTGGCGTTCGCGCGAGCATTATGAGGAAGAGCGCCGCCTCGGCCGCGCCAGCTGAGCAGGAGTGTGGCTTCGGAGCCACAGAGGGGCGCCACACTGCAGCATGGTCGCCACGTCGATTGCCTTTAGGCAGCGGCCCATTATTCTGCGCCCGGAACAAAGCAGGGAGGGCAACGTCAATGTCCGCGCACCGGTTCGTCTCCAGACATTCCATTCTTCTCGCGAGCGCCGCGCTCGCCGCAGGCCTGATGGCGAGCGCGCCGGCCTTCGCCCAACCGGATTCCGCCCAGACCGGCACCGAGGCCGACGAGGCCAGTGCCGAGCAGGAGGATGCCGACATCGTGGTCACGGCGAGTCTGCGTGAGGAGCGGCTGATCGAGGTGCCGTTCTCGGTCAACGCGCAGACCGAGCAGGACATCCAGCGGTCGGGCGCCGTCACCCTCGAGGACATTTCGCGCAACGTCGCGGGCCTCGCGGTGCAGAATCTCGGGCCCGGCCAGAGCCAGGTCTCGATCCGCGGCGTCTCCGCCGGCCAGGTCGTCCGCGACCAGCCGGGCGTCAAGGAGCAGGTCGGCGTCTATCTCGACGACAGCGTGATCTCGCTGTCGCTGTTCACGCCCGATCTCGACCTGTTCGACCTCAACCGCGTCGAGACGCTGCGCGGGCCGCAGGGCACTTTGTTCGGCTCCGGCTCGGTCGGCGGCACGGTCCGCTATATCACCAACCAGCCGCGCCTCGGCGTGATCGAAGGCCTCGTCGAAGCCAATGCGAACCTGGTCGACGGCAACGATCTCGGCTGGGCCCTGCGCGCCGCGGTCAACATGCCGATCGGCGACATCGCGGCATTGCGCGTCGTTGGCTACCACACCGAATATGGCGGCTTCATCAACGCCCGCCGCGAGGGCGGCGGCATCGACGAGGACGTCAACGACGGGGCTCGGTCCGGCATCCGCGTTGCGCTCAGGGTGCAGCCGACCGAGAATCTGTCGATCACGCCGCGCGTCGTCTTCCAGCACGTGCGGTCGAACGGCTTCAACCGCCAGGATGTCTACAACCTCTACGCCAACCCCTTCACCACCACCCGCCCGGCGGTCACCTTCCGCGAGCGCGAGCAGTTCCTGCTTCTCGACGAGCGCTTCGAGGACGACACGATGATCGCCGACCTCACCGGCCGCTTCGGCTTCGCCGGGGTCGAGCTGACGACCGTCACCAGCTACATCAACCGCGACATCCTGGTAAGCCGCGACGCCAGCGCCCTGACCGGAAGCGTCACGGTCGACCTCAACTTTGCGGCACCCGCGGCGCTGCTGCCTTCCAACCTCGTCGACACCACCGACCTCGAGACCCTCTCGCAGGAGATTCGGCTGGGATCCGCGACGGAAGGTCCGTTCCAGTGGGTGGTCGGCCTCTTCTATTCCGACACCGATCGCCTCTACAGCCAGCGTCTGCCGACTCCCGGCTACGACGCCTTCACCGACGCGCGCTTCGGGGCGGGCACGGCGGTCGCCGTCGCCAACGGCTTCCCGCTCAACTCGCCCTACAATGCCGATCTTCCCTACAATATCGAGCAGCAGGCGGTGTTCGGCGAGGCCAGCTTCGATCTCACCGACCGCTTCACCATCACCGCGGGCGGCCGCTACTATGACTTCTCCGAGGTCCGCGAGTTCAATTCAGGCGGCCTCTTCTCCAACGGCGACAACAATCGCGACGAGACGTCTTCGAACGGCTTCAGCCCGCGGCTCATCGCGACCTATGAGATCGCCGACGACGTCCGCATCAACGCCCAGGCGGCGCACGGATTCCGGCTCGGGGGGGTCAACGATCCTCTCAACATCCCGCTTTGCTCGGGCGGGGCGAACGGCATCGACGCCCAGACCTACGGCAACCATCCGACTTACGAGGACGAGACGCTGTGGAACTATGAGCTCAACGTCCGCGGCCAGCGCGGCGGCATCACCTTCCACACCGCGGCCTTCTACACCGACATCAGCAACCTCCAGATCACCGCGGATGCCGGCACCTGCTCGTCGCGTGTCGTGTTCAACGTGCCAAGCGCGCACAGCATGGGCATCGAGTTCGAGCTTTCGGCCTCGCCGGCCCGCGGCCTCGGCTTCTCGCTCGCGGGCAGCCTGATCGAGGCGGAGTTCGATTCGACGGTCACCACCACCGGCGGCGCCGTCATCGCCGGCATGCGGGAGGGCAACCGGCTTCCGTCGGTGCCGCGCTTCCAGATCTCGGCCAACACCAGTTACACGTTCGACTTCGGAGACGATGGCGACGCCTATGTCGGCGCATCCTTCCAGCATGTCGGCAGCCGCTACACCCAGCCGAGCGACCAAGAGGACAATCCGCGCACCTTCGTCCACGGCCTTCCGTTCGGGGGCGCGCCGGCCAATGCGGCGACCACGGTCGACCTCCGGCTCCCGTCCTACAATCTCGTTAACCTCAGCGCCGGGATCGATTGGGACAGCGGCTTCAGCCTGATGGCCTATGTGACCAATGTGCTCGACGAGAATCCGATCCTGTCGTTCGATCGCGAGCGCGGCGGCCGCGCCAGGCTCGGCTTCCAGGTCGGCCAGCCGCGCACCTTCGGGATCACTGCCCGCAAGCGCTTCTGATGGCCGGGCTCAGCCGCCGCGACCTGCTCCTCTCGGGAGCGGGCGCGGCGGCCGCGACGCTGCCCCGGCGGGTAAAGGCGTCCTCGCGCATTCGCTGGGACGCCGTCGTGGTCGGGGCGGGCGCGTTCGGGGCCTGGACCGCCCGGCGGCTCAAGGACAGATACCGGTCGGTCCTGCTCGTCGACGCCTGGGGTCCGGCGCACGCCAGGGCCTCGTCCGGCGGGGAATCGCGGATGACGCGCGGCGCATATGGCGCGGACGCGCTCTACACCCGCATGGCATGGGAATCGCTGCCGGAATGGCGGGCCTTGTCGGCGCGCGCCGGGCTTCCGGTCTTTCATCCCACCGGCGTCCTGTTCGTCTTCCCCGACCGGCAACCTTATCTCGAGCAGACGCTGGCGACCTACAGTCAACTCCGCCTGCCGATCGACGTCTACGGCGGCGCGGCACTGCGCCGGCGGGCGCCCGCCATGGCCTTCGCGCGCGACGACGTCGCTCTGTTCGAGCCCGGCTTCGGCGCGCTGATGGCGCGGCGGGCGGTCCAGACCCTGGTCGCCGAATTCGTCGCGGCGGGCGGCCACTACCAGGCGTCGCCCGTGGCTTCGCCCGCGGCGGCCGCGGACCGGCTGGAAGAGGTGGCGACGGCGGACGGGCGGCGGATCGCGGCCGAACGCTTCGTCTTCGCCTGCGGGGCGTGGCTGCCGTGGGTCTTCCCCGACATTCTCGGCGGCCGCATCTTCCCGACCCGCCAGGAGGTCTTCTTCTTCGCGCCGCCGCCGGGCGATGCCCGCTTCCAGCCTGCGGGCCTGCCCGGCTGGGCCGATTTCAACCAGGGCGATATCTATTACGGCTTCCCGGACCTCGAAGCGCGCGGCTTCAAGATCGCGCACGACGCGCACGGGCCGCCGATCGATCCCGATGCCGGCGATCGCACGCCATCGGCCGGCGCGCTCGCGGATGTGCGGGCATTCATGGCGCGGCGCTTCCCGGCCATTGCGGGCCGGCCGCTCAACGAGGCGCGGGTCTGCCAATATGAGAACAGCTCCAACGGCGATCTCCTGATCGACGTCCACCCGCGCTGGAGGAACGTCGTGCTGGTCGGCGCCGGATCGGGCCACGGATTCAAGCACGCGCCCGCGATCGGCCGCTACGCCGCCGACCTCGCCGGCGGCGCGCTCGCCCGGGTCGAGCCCCGCTTCTCGCTCGCCACCAAGGCCGCGAGCCAGCGCCGCGACGTCCACTGACCCGCAATCAGCCGGAAAAGCGAAAGGCCGCCCCCGAAGGGACGGCCTTTCCATTGTCAGCCGGAAGCGGCCTGAACCGTTAAGCGCGGATCTCCGCGGAGGCGACGCTCACCGGGGCCGCGAACGGCATGTGACAATGAGACATCAGACCACCTCCTTTCAGTTGTTGAACACAGCCGCGAGATAGGCGTCGAAATGTCGAATTCAAGTGCCAGAACAATGGCTTATAAAGGCCGAAAGCGGCGGCGTCGGCGCCCGCCTTGACCCCTGCGGCGGCCCGCCCTAAGTGCCTCGGCTCCGGCCGGCCCCATCGTCTAGCGGTCCAGGACGTCGCCCTTTCACGGCGAAAACACGGGTTCGAGTCCCGTTGGGGTCACCAAGCCGCGCGGACTGTTCAGCGGCTCGCGACCCGGCGGTACGGGATGAACTCGCCCAGGAACACGACGCCGGTATGCGTGCGAAGCGCCGGGTCGTAGACCCGCATCGTATCGACGCTGCACAGGCGCGAGGCGGACGCGCGGCTGATCAGGATGTTGCGGTCGTCGAGCGCGTCGCGCCCGGCGGTCGGGCGGTTCACGTAGATGGTCGAGCCGGCGTCGAAGATGATCGCCTCATCGTCGATCACGCGGCTCGAATGGACGCGGTTGAGCGAAATGCAGTCGACCGGCTCGCCGGCGACGCGGCCTTCGACCGCGCGGGCGATCCGGGTCTCGGCATCGTCGCGAGGGCCGGCCTGGGCGGCGGGCGCGGCGGCGACCAGGGATGCGGCGGCGGCGAGGAGGATGGTGCGCATGGCTGTTCTTCCCGTTTTCTCTTTGAGTCCTACACCCGGGGCATTGCGACGTCGATGCTGAACCGAGGCTGACTTTCCCTGCGCCGCTTGCGCTTCGGCAGCGGCCGCCCATATCGGTTTGTAGGATCGAAGCGAGCGGGAGGGCTCCGTGCCCGAAGAGGCGTTGAAGCAGGCAAGGCAGGGGCCGCTCGCGGTCTTGCTCCTGCTTTGCGGCCTCATCCTCGGCTCTGCGGGACCCGCCACGGGCGTTGCGGCGGAGGGCCCCGACTCCCGGCTGGCACAAAGCCGGCCGGCAAAGGCCCTGGTCGCTCTGCGGACCCCGGCGCGCGAAGCCGTCGCCGAGGACGACGACCGCTTCGACGACGTGCCGGCGCTCGATGCCGCGGTCGTCAGCGAGGCGACCGGCAGGCCTGCCCCGCTTCGCTCAGCTGCGGCGGCGTCTTTCGGCCCGTCCCACTCTTTCTCCAGCTATCGGGCTCGCGCACCTCCAGCGGCGTGAACGTGCCGACCGGCACGAACCGATCAGACCCGACGCCCGCGGCAAGCGGGCCACCGATCATGCTGGAGATCATCATGTCATCCGCAACCTATCGTCTTACCCGCATTCATCGCCGCCTCGACGACGCCATCGGCCTCGAGATGCAGCGGAGGCTTCCCGACAGCCTCCGCCTGCTCCGTTTGAAGAAGCTGAGGCTTGCCGTGAAGGACCGGCTGACCGCGCTGCTCGGGAAGAGCCTCGCCGCGGCCTGAGCGAGAAGGCCGGCGTCTCGTCGAGGCGCCGGCCACGGCTTCACCGGCACGCCCGCCACCCTGCCCCGCCGCGCGGCGCCTGATCGAGATGAAGATGGTCGCGGTGGGCGGCGTTGTAATCGGGCGACAGGACGGTGGCGAAGAGGCGGCACGCTCCGTCGCGGACCTCGCGGAGAAAGGCGCGGGCGGGACCCTTGCTTGCCCAGTCGGCCAGGATCGCGATCCGCCGTCCGTCGTCGAGGCGGAAGGCGGCGACGTCGACGGCATTGGCCGTCGCATGCTCGCTCCAGTCTCCTGAGGCGCGGCCGTAGACGCGGCGGCACGAATAGCTTCCATAATGCTCGATCGCGGCGACGCGCCGGCCGAAATGTCCCAGCGCGGCCGGCTGGACGACGTGCCATTCCCACAGCGCCAGCGCGGCCGCGACGGGGCAACTCGTGCCGAGGTCCGCCGGCCGCCAGGCAATCGACGCCGATCCGCCCGCGAGGCGGACCGCGTCGTCATAGCCGCATTGCGGGGTCGAGCGGCGCGGCGGCAGCGCGATGAAGCGGATCCCGGCTTCCGCGAGCAGCGACCGGCAGCGTGCTGCGTCGCCCGCCAGGCCGGCGAGCTTGCGCCCGGTGAAGGCGCCGACCGGGCGGGTGAGGTCGAGCCGCGTCCAGGGCAGGTCTTCAGGGTGGTTGCGGGCATAGCCCCAGAGGATCAGGCCGGCGAAGGCGGCCAGGCCGACGAGCAAGAGCGTCTTGACGATGCGAATCGCTGGCCGCACCCGCGCCTCAGCGCCGCCGCGCCGTCTCGAGCGGCTCCGAAGTCACCGGATAGCCGGCATCGGCGGGAATGCAGACGTGGGGCCTGCCGCCGCGCTCCTCGACCCAGGGGGTGATCTTGCGCACCGGATGCGCCGCCGCGTCGGCGCGCGCCTCGTCGATCGAGGAAAAGCGCGCGAGACGCTCGAGGTTGCGGCGGGTCGGAAAGATGACGTGCGCGCGGCCGGCATCGACCTCGGCAAGCACATCGGCGGCGCTTGCCCAGAAGGCCCGCACCGATTCGGCCGCGTCGGCGCTTGCGCCGGCTTGGCCGGACGGCGCTTCGGCCAGGAAGAACAAAGTGTCGAAGCGCCGCGTCTCGCGGAAATTGGGGCACCAGCGGGCGAAGGGCGTCAGCGCCTCGAGATCGAGCCGGAGGCCCGAATCCTCGACCAAAGCGGCGAAGGGGACGCCTCCGGAAAGGCCCTCGCGCAGCGCCGTGGCGGTGGCCGCGTCGGGCGCAGGCGACAGGCCGGCCGCCACGCCGGTCTCCTCGATCGTCTCGCGGATCGCGGCGATGCGCGCTGCGGCGTCCGGCACATTCGGGAAGGCGCCGGCCGCGTCATGGTCCCCAGGCTCGATCCGGCCTCCGGGGAAAACGAGTGCGCCCGCGGCAAACGCCATATTCGAGGCGCGTTCCATCATCAGCAGCTCGGGCGGCGTGCCGCCGCGCATCAGCACGAGGGTCGCGGCGGGGATCGGCTCGGGGAGATCGGCCATCCCCGCCTGCTAGGCGGTTGGGGCAGCGAGAGGAAGGCGGGTACGCGGTGGCCCGCCACGCCAAGGCTTCGGCGGGCAGCCCTCGCAGCGGCGAAGGCTGGTGGAGCTGAGGGGAATCGAACCCCTGACCTCTGCAGTGCGATTGCAGCGCTCTCCCATCTGAGCTACAGCCCCGCGCCTTCCGGGGGCCCGTCGAAGCGCGAGGCTCCGATGGGCCGGGTCACGGCCTGCGCCCCATAGCCAGAGCCGCCGCGCGATGCAATCGCCTCGGCGGCGAGCCGCCTGAGATGCCGGGCTTCTTTCGGAAGCGAAGCGCGGCTAGGTTGCCCTTTGCAACGCAAGGAGAGCTCGATGGCCGCCGACACGACCCGCGCCTGGCACCTCAAGTCACGCCCCGCCGGAATGCCGACGGCGGAGAATTTCGAGCTCAAGGAGGCGCCGCTGCCGGCGCTCGAGGACGGCATGGTGCGCGTGCGCAACCGGTGGCTGTCGGTCGACCCGTACATGCGCGGGCGGATGAACGACGTCAAAAGCTACGTCCCGCCCTTCCAGGTCGGCGCGCCGCTCGAGGGAGGCGCGGTCGGCAAGGTGGTCGAATCGCGCTCGCCCCACCTCAGGGAAGGCGAGACCGTGTTCCACATGCTCGGTTGGCGCGAGGAGGCGGCCGCACCGGCGGGGCAGTTCAACAAGGTGCCGCCGCTCCCCGTCGAGGACCATCAGTGGCTCGGCAATCTCGGCCTCACCGGCGCCACCGCTTATTTCGGCCTGCTCCGCGTGGCCGAGGCGAAGGAGGGGGACGTCGTGTTCGTCTCGGCCGCGGCGGGCGCCGTCGGATCGGCCGTCGTCCAGGTCGCCAAGGCCAGGGGCATGACCGTGATCGGCTCCGCCGGCGGCGAGGAAAAATGCGCGTGGGTGCGGTCTCTCGGCGCTGACGCCGCGATCGACTACAAGGCCGGGCCGGTGCCGAAGCAGCTCGCCGAGGCGGCACCGAAGGGCATCGACGTCTATTTCGACAATGTCGGCGGCGAGCATCTCGATGCGGCCTTCGCCACCGCGCGCCAGAATGCCCGCTTCGCCATCTGCGGGATGATCGACGCCTATAATGGTGGGGAGCCGCAGGCCTTCCGCTACATCATGCGGGTGATCGCCGCGCGGATCGCGGTCAAAGGCTTCATCTACACCGATTTCCTGCCGCAGATCGGAGACTTCTACCGCGACATGGGCGGCTGGGTGGCCAGCGGGCGGGTCACCTCGCGGGAGACGGTTCGTGACGGCATCGAGGCGATGCCGGAAGCGTTCCTCGACCTCTTCCGCGGCGCCAATATCGGCAAGATGCTGGTCCGCCTGCCGGGCTGAGACCAATCCTGGTCCGGTCAGGCGGTGACGACGCTCCGAACGGACTTTCGGCGCGGGAAGCGCTTGCCGAAGGCGATGAAGGGCGTTTCGATCCACCGCTGCGAGAGCGCTGCTGCGACCAACGCGGCCGAGAATGTGACGATGATCGTCCCGCCGAGGACGAGATGGGTCCCGCGCGCGAGAATGTCCGGCGGGACCGTTGCGAACAGCAGGCGGGTGAAGGCGAATACGATGAGCATGTGCCACAGGTAGAAAGAGTAGGAGATCCGTCCGAGCCAGCGCGGCACGGGGTGGTCGAGCAGGCGCGCGGACCGTCGACCCTGTCCCCAGGCAATGAGCGAGATGAGGACGAAGGAGACCATCGTCATGTGCAGGATGCAGGCCCGAGACGCGTGCGGCGGAACGAAGGCATAGGGCCCGACGAGCAGCAGGAAGGAGAGGCCGAGTCCGGTCGCGTGGCCGTGGCGCCAACGGCCGATCGCCGCGGCCAGGGCCGGTCCGTGGGTTCGCGCCATGCAGCCGAGATAGAAAGCCGGTAAGTAAAGTAGCGGCGAGGCCGGAGCCGCTTCCGTATCGATCAGAAAGGTGGCGCCGACCAGAGCGGCGAGGGTTCCTCCATCGATGCTCGCGCGGCGCGGTCGGGCGAGCATGTAGAAGAAGGGCATCAGCACCGACCCGACCACTTCGACCTGAAGGGACCAGGTCAGCGGATTGTAGTAATTGGAGTAAAGGGTCGCCGTGGAGACCCAGTTCGGCCAGCTGAAGGTGCCGTAGACGATCCCGTTGACCCAGGGCGACGGCCCCTCCCTGGAAGCCGCGAGCGCGGCCGGATCCAGTACGGGCAACTTGAAAATCAGCCACGCCGCCGGGACGAACAGGATCAGCGCGACGATGTGCGCGGGATAGATGCGCAGCCCGCGGCGCCAGACGAAACCGGCATAGCCGGCGAAGGACCGATCCGACCGGCTGCGCTCGATCGCAAGGCTGAGCACGAGGCCGCTGAGCACGAAGAACATGATCATCGCCGCCCAGCCGTTCGCTATCCAGCCGATCGGCGCGAGGACGAACCTGTGGAAGGCCTGCTCATATTGTCCCGCGAGCGGGAACTGGGTGAAGGCGAGCGCCACGGAGCAATGCCAGTAGGCGACGCTGAGCCCGGCGAGGCCGCGCACCGATTCTAGGCGCGGGAGGTAGCTCGCTTGCGGCTCGGTCATGAGCGGCTCAGGAACAGCAGCCAATCCTCGCCGAACTGCTCGGTGAGGACGCGCTCGGGCGACACCGGGACCGCCTCCGCGTCAAAATCGATGTGGCGCAGCGAGCCGTAGATTCCGATCAGTCGCTCAAGGAACCCGCGCGGATCGGCATAGCGTGCGGCGTTGAACTCGAGGACCATGTTCGGCGGACCGGCGGCGAAGATCTGCTCCATGCCGGCGATGATATCCTGCTCCGCCCCTTCGGCGTCGATCTTGATGAAGTCGACGCGCAGACCGCCGACGATCGAGTCGAGCGTCCGGCAGGGGACGGTGTGGCGCGTTCCCGCCCGCGCCGCAACCGCGTCCTCGCTCATGACGGCGGCGTTCTTGGGCTCGTGCTTCGGGACGAACAGGATTGCCGAGCCTCCATCCCGGTCGCCGGCGGCGGCCTCGCAGATCGTGGTGCGGGGCCCGAAGCCGTTGAGAGCTATCGAGCGTCTCAGCAAGGCGGCGACGTCTGGATTCGGCTCCACGGCATAAAGACGGCCCTTCGCTCCGGCGAGATCCGCGAGGAGCAGAGAATAATAGCCGAAATTGGCGCCGACATCGACGACGGTCGCGCCCGGTGTGATCCGGCGCGCCATGAACCGCGTCAGCCAGGATTCCCAATAGCCGTCGAGCAGGACGTTCGCTCCGAAACCATCGTCGCTGGTCGCAACGTAGAGCTTGTACCGGGCCATGATCCGGCACAGGGCCAGGCCGCCGCCGAGATAGGAGGGGCTCGCGGCCCCACGGCAGGCCGCCTCGAACGCCTCGCGCGGCAGCGTCACGATATCCGCCGTGGCGAGAACGGCCCCGGTCACGACGGGATCAGAAGAAGCGACCAATCGGCTTCCTCCGCGAGCAGCGCGCGCCGGTCGGCGGGCACGACCTCGCCCGCATAATCGACGACGCGTGTTTTCCCGTAGATGGAGTCCAGCTCGGAGAGGAATCCATCCGGATCGGCGTACCAGCCGGGATTGAACTCGAGCACTATCTTGGGGCGGTGGCGTTGGATCAGCCCGCGCATGCCCGCGATGATCCGCTCTTCCGAACCCTCGGCATCGATCTTGACGAAGTCGAGCCGCGACTCCTCCGCCATGAGGAGATCGAGGGCGACGACGGGGACGGCGCGGGCCGCGTCCGCGTTCCCGATGCCGCCCGGCGGCTTGATCACCGACGAGCCGCCCGGAGTGCTGTCCTGCGTCCAGAGCGTGGCTTTCCCCGCTGCGTCGCCGGCCGCGCCCTCGACGATCTCGGTTCGACCCGCGAAGCCGTTGAGCAGCACCGAGCGGCGCAGCAGTTCGACGGAATCGGGATTGGGTTCGACCGCGAAGACCTTTCCCGAGGGACCGACAAGGTCTGCGAGGAGCATCGTATAATAGCCGACATTGGCCCCGATGTCGGCGACGACCGATCGGGGCCCCACGGTCCGCGCGACGAACTGGGTCAGCCACGGCTCCCAGAAGCCGTCCAGCAGGAGGTGCGCCGCCAGCGAGATGTCGCGGCTGTCGACGAACATCTTGTAGCGGGCGAGGACGCGGCACAGCGCCACATCGCCGCCCAGATAGACTGGGCTGCTGAGCGCACGCGAGATCGCCTCAAGGTCGACGCGCGCCAGCTCGGCGATCTGGTGCGGGGCGAGGACCGACGGCGCACCGGCGGGCGCCGCCGGCGGCGGCACGCGAAGGAGCCTGCGCGCGGCCCGGCGCACCCGGCGGGCGATGCGGATCAGATCAGCCCGCAAGGGCGGCCTCCGCGGCCCGGGTGCGATGATAGCAAGCGAAGACCGCCTCGGGCTCGCCGGTCGCAACGAGCCGGCCCTTTTCGAGCAGCACCACCTTCGCGCAATTGTCGCGGATCAGCCGCTCGGAATGCGAGGCCTGGACGACGATCCCGGCGCGGCCGACGAATTCCTTCAGGCGGCGTTCGGCTTTTTCCATGAACGCGGCGTCGCCGGCCATGAACTGCTCGTCGAGAAGCAGGATCTCCGCCTCGAACGCGGTTGCGATCGAGAAAGCGAGGCGGAGCTGCATGCCCGTCGAATAGGCCTTGAGCGGGAGGTCCATATAGGCGCCGAGCTCGCTGAAATCGGCGATCTCGTCCAGCTTGGCCAGCGCCTGCCGCGGGGTGCGGCCGACGAAGATGCCGCGCAGCACGACATTCTCGCGGCCGGTGCATTCGAGGCTCATGCCGAGCATCGGATCGAACAGGGACAGGACCCGCCCGGAGAACCGGATACTGCCCTCGCACGGTTCGTAGATTCCGGCCATCACCCGCAGCAGCGTGCTCTTGCCCGATCCGTTGTGGCCGATCAGGCCGACCCGGTCGCCGTCGGACAGCGTCAGCGATACGCCGTCAAGCGCGACCACCGAGGGAGGCCCTCGATCCGACCAGGCGATGGCGCCGCCGACCGGGTTGAGTCCGCTGGCCGCGCCGCTTCTCCGCGCTCCGAAAAGCGGGAAGCGGACGCCGACGCGGTCGAGGATGATCGAATTCATGTTCAGAGCCAGTAGGCGATGCGGTGCCGCGCCGCGCCGAACACGAGCAGCGACGCGACCAGGAGCGCGAGCGCGCAACCTGCGGCCCCGAGCCAGACCCAAAGCGGCGGTGTCGCTCCGAGCAGGGAGCCTCTGACCAGCTCGATCGCGTAGTAAAAAGGGTTGATCTCGGCGATCCGGCGAAGCTCGGGCGTGAAGGGGCGCCAGAGGACGGGCGTCACCAGCATCCCGATCGGCAGGCCGGTCTGGACGACGCGCGAGACGGCGCGGAATCGCGCGGTCGCCAGAGCAAGCAGCAGCGCCGCCGGGAACAGGTTGAGCAGCAGGATGAAGATGCCGGCCAGCGCCAGCGGCGCGGACGGGCCCAGGCGCACCCCGCAGAAAGCGAGCACCGCCGCGACCACGACGAAATTGAGCGCGAGCAGCACGACGTTGCGCCACAAGGCGCGGTAGACGAGGGTGGTGCGCGGCACGTAAAATTGCTTCAGCGCATGCTCGGCGACGACGAAGACGTCGCACGCCTCCTGCAGCGTCGAGGCGAGGAAGGCCCACACGAAGAGCCCCAGCACGACATAGGGAAGATAGGTCGAGACGGGCTCGCCGAAGAGGCGGCTGTAGACGAGGCCGAGAGCGGCGGCGAGGACCGCGAACGACAATGTGGACCAGAGCGGTCCCAACCCGCTGCGGCGGAAGCGCAGCTTGATGTCGATATTTCCCAGAGTGAACCATTGCGGCCAGTGCCGCGCCCCTTCGACCGCGTCGGCAAATGCGGCGCCGAGCCGGGACGGGCGCCGGCCCTCGGCCTTCGGGGGTGCGGTCGCCATCGCTCAGGCCGTGGCCTCGACCGGGGTGAGCGCCCCCGCGGGGAGACTTCGCGGTTCCTCCTCGGGCGACCGGAGCGCGACCGCGACCGCGTTGCGCATCGCGGGAATGCCGAGCCGCTCCATGACCATCGTCCGCGCCCGCTGCCGCATGGGCGCGAAACCCCCGGGATCGGCGGCCAGCGTCGTGAGATGGGCGACGGCGACGTCGACGTCCGGGTCGGCCCAGGATCCTCCGCTGCCGTAGGTGCGGCGGCTGTCCCGAGCCGCGACGAGGCGGCCCGGGACCAGCAAGGCGGTGCTCGAGTCCATGAAATCCAGATTGCCCGACCAGCCGGTTGCGATCACCGGGACCTCGGCCAGCATGGCTTCGGCCATCACCAGCCCGAAGCCTTCCGAGCGATGGAGAGAAACCAGCACGTCCACGCTTGCGATCAGGTCGAGCCGTTCCTCGTCGCTGAGACGCGCTTGCTCGATCCGGATGTTGGGGGCGTCGCCGATCGCGGCGAGGAGTTCCGCCAGCTGCTCGGGTGCTTCATGCGCGTCGGACGCCTTGAGGATCAGCAGCCGGTCCTCCGCGTCGCCGAAGGCGCGCCGGAAGGCCTGCACGGCGGCAACGGGATTCTTGCGCTCGAAGGACGAGGCGAAGCTGAACATGACGAGCGCGGTGAAGCAGCCTTGCGTTCCGAAGCGCGTGCGGCGCGCCTTTCCCGTGCGCCCCTGCGCGACCGGATGGGGCACGACCCGCACGGGCTTGTCGGTCGCTCTGCGGACCGCGTCGGCGACGAAGCGGCTCGGTGTCCAGACCTCGTCGACCTCGGCGAGCGCCGGCAGCCAGTGATCGGGAATGCGGGCGAGCTCCCACGCCCAATAGCCGACGATCCTCTTGCCGATCAGGTGCCTTCGGCCGAGCAAGGTGATGATCGCGGAGAGATTGTCCGGATTGAAATGGAGGACGACCGTCCCGGGGCCGCTCTCGAGCAGAGGCGGCGCCACGGCGGGCGGCTCCCGGTCGGTGACGATGTCCGAAATGTCGACGCTGAGGACCTCATAGCCGAGTGCGGTCAAGGCCCGTTCGGCCAGGCGCCCGCCTTCCCCGATGCCGGTCGGGGTCGAAAGGATACCGACGACGCAGACCGGCTCCGCCGGAGGCGCGCCCGTGGCTACCGGCCGGTTGCGTCCCAGCACCAGGCGCAAGGCGGCGCGGCGCACCGGCCGCGGAAGACGGTGCCACACCGTGTTGCGGAACGCCCGGACCCAGGGATTGCGGATCTGCTGGATTCCGAGCGAGCGGCGCCGCGAGGGATCGGGGGAGGACGAGGCTCCCGCTTGCTGACCCTGCACGCCGAAACTCCCCCCGCCCACACCGATTCCCGGCGGCCTGCGCGACCTCTGCCACATCTGCCGGCCGCGGTGAAGCGACCCTCAGCCTTTGTGAGCGTTGCGAAATGCGCGCCAGCCCTTCGCCCGGAGCGCGCAGGCGGGACAGTCGCCGCAGCCATGGCCCCAGTCGTGCCGGGTCTCCGCATCGCCGGCATAGCAGCTGTGGCTGAGGTCGCGGACGATGCCTACGAGCTGGTCGCCGCCGAGGTCTTCGGCCAAAGCCCAGGTCCCCGCCTTGTCGCTCCACATCAGCGGGGTGTGGAGGGCGAAGCGCGTCTCCATGCCGAGATTGAGCGCCACCTGCATCGCCTTGATCGTGTCGTCGCGGCAGTCGGGATAGCCCGAATAATCGGTCTCGCAGACCCCCGCGACGATGTGGCGGGCCCCCCGCCGCCAGGCGAGCGCGGCGGCGAAGGCCAGGAAGATCAGGTTGCGGCCGGGAACGAAGCTGTTCGGAAGGCCGCTCTCCTCGAATCTGAAAGCGACGTCGCGGGTGAGGGCCGTGTCGCTGAGGCGGCCGAGCGCCGACAGATCGAGGAGATGATCCTCGCCCAGCCGCTCCGCCCACGCCGGAAAGCCCTTGCGCAGCGCCGCGAGAATCGCCGGCCGCGCCTCGAGCTCGACGTGGTGCCGCTGGCCGTAGTCGAAGCCGACCGTCTCGATCCGGGCGAACCGCTCCAGCGCCCAGGCGAGGCAGGTGGTCGAATCCTGCCCGCCCGAGAACAGCACCAAAGCCGTTTCGCCGGCCTCGCTCACCTGATGCCCAGCTGTTTGTGGGTCTGCAGCGTCAGCCGCCATTGCGGATGGGCCAGGCAATATTCGACTGCCCTGCGCGTGGTCATCGGGTCGGGCCCGTCGAGCGGTTGCAGCAGGAAATGATCGAAAGCGAGGCCTTCATAGTCGGCCGGGTCCATGCCGTCCTGCGGATAGACGAGCTTGAGCTCGTCCCCGGCCGTGATCGCCAGCTCGGTCCCCGCCTTCGGACTGACGCACAGCCAGTCAAGCCCCGGCGGCGCCGGCAACGTGCCGTTGGTCTCGACTGCGATCTCGAAGCCGCGTCCGCGCAGCGCCCCGACCAGCGCCTCGTCCACCTGGAGGAGGGGCTCGCCGCCGGTGAGCACGGCCAGCGGCCGCCCGGCGGCGCCTCGGGGCCAGGCCGCGCGCACGGCGTCCGCAAGCGCGTCGGCATCGGCGAACTTTCCCCCGCCGGTCCCGTCGGTGCCGACGAAATCGGTGTCGCAGAAGGTGCAGGCGGCCCCCGCGCGGTCGCGCTCGCGCCCCGACCAGAGATTGCATCCGGCGAAGCGGCAGAAGACCGCCGCGCGGCCGGCATTCCGGCCCTCGCCCTGGAGGGTGTAGAAAATCTCTTTCACCGCGTAGGCCATCGCGTCCATCTAGTCGCTGGAGGCCGCGGATGCGAGAGCAGGCGGCGCCGTGACGGAGACCGAGATGCGCAGCCTTTCCATCGCCCTCGCTTTGCTCGCTGCCCCGGCCGCCTTGCCGGCCCAGTCGCCGCCGGCACCTCCAGCCGCGGCATCGCCCTCCGCGGCGGACCAAAGGCTGCGGCGGCTCTATACGGAAGAGTGGCGCTGGCGGCTCAATGAGCAGGCGCGGGTGCCGGGCCCCGACGGCGGCGCATGGCCGGCGGACCGCCTGCCGCGCGTCGACGCCGCCTCGCAGCGCGCCCGGCTCGCTTATTGGGAGCGCGTGCTCGCCGAGCTCGGCCGCATCCCCCTCGACGAGCTGTCCGCCGAGGAAAGGGTCAACGCCCGGATCTTCCGCACCGTCATCGAAGAGATGGCGAACGAAGTCCGCTTCCGCACCTACGAGGCGCCGTTCAACGCCGACAGCTTCTTCTGGGGCGAGCTCGCACCTTATTCGACGCTGCAGACGGCCGAGGAATATCGCCGCTATATCGGGCGGCTGCGCGACGTGCCCCGTTATTTCCGCGAGAACATCGCCAACATGCGCGCCGGCCTCGCCCGCGGCTTCAGCGTCCCGCGGGTGACGCTGGAGGGGCGGGACCGGACGATGGAGCCCTATCTCGCCGAGGGCGAGGCGAACCCGCTCTGGGCGCCCTTCGCGCGCATGCCGTCGGCGATGCCCGCGGCCGAGCAGCAGCGCCTGCGCGAGGAGGCGCGTGCGGCGATCCGCGAGGCGGTCGTGCCGGCCTTCCGCGAGCTCCTCGCCATGTTCCGCGGCGAATATCTGCCGCGCACGAGGACCACGCTCGCCGCGACCGCCATGCCCGATGGGCGCGCTTACTACCAGGCGATGATCCGGACCTACACCACGCTCGACCTCACCCCGGAGCAGATCCACGCCATCGGCCTGCGCGAGGTCGCCCGCATCCGCGCCGAGATGGAGGCGACGATGCGCCGGGCCAGCTTCGCCGGCACGCTGCCGGAGTTCATCCACTTCCTGCGCACCGATCCGCAATTCTACGCCCGCACCCCCCGCGAACTGCTCGCCTTCGCCGCTTATGTGGTGAAGCGCGCCGACGGAGCGCTCGGCGAGACGATCGGGACGCTGCCGCGCTACCGCCACGGCATCGTCCCCGTTCCCGACGCGATCGCGCCGATCTACACGGCCGGCCGCGGCGGGCTGGAGAACTGCCTGTTCAACACATGGAACCTGCCCCAGCGGCCGCTCTACGCGATACCGGCGCTGGCGCTCCACGAATGCACGCCGGGCCACAGCTTCCAGGCGGCGCTCGCGCTCGAGGCGCCCGAGCGGCCAGACTTCCGGCGCGACCTCTATTTCTCCGGCTATGGCGAGGGCTGGGGCCTCTACGTCGAGTGGCTCGGGACTCTGATGGGCATCTACGAGACGCCTTACGAGGATTTCGGCCGCCTCACCTACGAGATGTGGCGCGCCGCGCGGCTGGTGATCGACACCGGAATCCACGCCTTCGGCTGGAGCCGCGAGCGGGCGCTCGCTTACCTGCGCGACAACACCGCCCTTTCCGAGCACGAGGTCACCACCGAGGTCGACCGCTACATCTCGTGGCCCGCCCAGGCGCTCGCCTACAAATTGGGCGAGCTCCAGATCCGCCGCCACCGCGCCGAGGCCGAGAACGCCCTGGGCGCGAATTTCGACCAGCGCCGCCTCCACGACGCGATCCTCGCTTTGGGCTCGGTGCCGCTGCCCGTGCTGGAGGACAGAATGCGCCGCTTCATCGAGGAGGAACGCGCGCGGATCGCGCGGGGCGGCTGACGCGCGAAGGAGCGGAGCGGCCCGAAGACCGCCCCGCTCCCCGGGTCAGAAGCCGATCGCCTGCGAAGGCTCCGGCTTGGCCCGCGCCTCGGCCTCGAGCAGAGCGAGGACCTCGCCCCCCGAGGCATCGGCGCGCCCGCGCAGCTGCCGCGCGACGACCGCGAAGTCGCCGGGCGTCAGCCCCGCGATCCGCTCCAGCCCCGCCGGCGCCGCTCCGCCGAAGAAGCGGACGAACGCCCGCTCCGCCAGCGCCGGCGACAGCGCCTTGAGCTCGACCTTGAAGACGAAGCGCCGCAGCGCCGCCGGGTCGAGCCGCCGGGCGAAGTTGGTCGCCGCGACGAACGGCAGCGGGTGCGAGTCCATCCAGGTGAGCAGTTCGTTCACCTGGCTGATCTCCCACGCCGCCTTCGCCTCCGCCCGGTCGAGGAGGAGGGAATCCACCTCGTCGAACAAAAGCACCGCGCCCGACTCGCGCGCGTCGGCGAACGCCGCGGCGATGTTCGCCTCGGTCCCGCCCACCCAGCAGGAGAGCAGGTCCGAAGCGCGCTTCACCGCGAGCGGCCGGTCGAGCCGGTCGGCAAGGTGGCGCGCGAGCGCCGTCTTGCCGGTGCCGGGCGGGCCGGTGAGCAGGAGCGACACGTCGGCCGGGCTGCCGGCCGCCGCCATCCCTTCGATCAGCGCCGCGACGTCGCGGTCCGCCTCGAACAGATCGAGGTCGACCGCGTCCGCTGCGACCGGCGGCAGGGACCGCCCGCCGCGCAGGCCGAGCACCAGCGACCGCGCCGCCGCCTCCGCCTCCGCCGCGCCGCCGCCTGCGAGGACGGAGGCGCGGATCGCGGCGCGGGCGACGCCCGAGGCCGCCTCGTCGGCGGGGAGCAATCCGGCGAGCGCGTCGCGCGCCTCGGGCATTCCCTCCGACTCGGCAACGCGCGCGACGATCTGGGCCCGCGCCCGCGGCGGCGGATAGCCCATCTTGAGGATGAAGCTCATCCGTCGCAGGTGCGCGGGGTCGACCCGGTCGATCGCGTTCGACGTCCAGAGCGTCGGCACCGCATTCTCCTCGAGCATGCGGTTGACGAACACCTTGGACGCCGGCCGCCAGTGACCGCGCGGGCCGTAGGATCCCGCCGACGAGAACAGATCCTCCATCTCGTCGAACAGCAGGATCGCGCCGCCGCGCCGCGCCAGCAGGCGCTGGGCGCGCTTCAGCGCCGTCACCCGGTCGGCACGGCCCGGCTCCTCGCCATCCACGTTGGACTCGCCCACGGCATAAAGCGTCGCGCCCACCTCCTCGGCGAGGGTGCGGGCGAGCTCCGTCTTGCCGGTGCCCGGCGGACCGTAGAGCAGGAGGTTGACGCCCTTGGCACGGCTCCCGAGCGCGCCCGCGAGCAGGCGCGCCATGAAGTCGAGCGGCGCCTCCTGCTCGGCGAAGTCGGCGCGCGACAGCGAAGCCGCCTGGCGCTCGCCGGCGAGGAGGTCGATCAGCCGGTCGGGATCGGTGATCCCGCCGTCGAGAACCGCCGCGAAGCGCCACTCGAGCCCGAGATCCTGCCCGCCGCAATGGGCGTCGGCCGAGGTGAAGAGCAGCCCAAGCGTGACCGGCGCGGAACGCCGCACACGCAGGGCCGCGTCGCTGCCCTCCGCGCCTGCGGCACGCCCGATCAGCCCGGCAATGTCCTCCCCGGTTCCGAACAGCCGCGCGCGCAGCGGGCCGAGCCGCGGGCCGCGGTCCAGTGCGGCCGCGAAGCGCAGCACCTCGCGCTCGAACGCGTCGAGCCCGAGCAGCTCCGCTGCCGCATCGACCGCCTCGAGCAGCGCCCAGGGGGCCTCGTCCGGGGCGATCGAGCCGACGAGCTCCGCCAGCGCATCCCAGCTCAGGGGATCCTCCGCTTCTTCCTCGCCGGCAGGCGGCGCGGGGCCCCATGCCATCGCAGGCATGAAGGCGGCCGGCGCCGTCTCCGGCCAGTCGATCTCGGGCCACAGCCAGTCGCGCTGCTCGCGCGTCCAGTCGAGCAGCGTCAGCGCCGTGCGCGCATTTCGTCCATTGGTCGCGCGCAGCACCTGGATCAGGCGCCGCGCAAGCAGCTTCTCGCCCATGATTCACCTGTCTCGGCCGCGCGCAATCGGAGGGCGCAGCCTGTTGCACTCGGTTTCGGGTCATCCCGCCGGGTCCGTCCCGGCGAGGCGCTCAGCGCCTGTGCAGGGTGCGGACGAAAGCGGGATGACTTTCCAGCGATCTCATTGTCGCCATCGTCATCCTCCGTCGCACCGGCCGGGATTCGGCCGGAGAGCGCGGGCCGTTACGCCCGCGTTTCGCCGCTGTCAAGCGAGGGTGCTGCGTGGCGGAGCACGATCCAGGCGCTCACCATGGCCGAGACATCGACGGCCGCATGCAGCAGGACGGGCAGCAGGAGAGAGCCGGTCGCAACGTAGAGGAAGCCGAGCAGTCCGCCGAGCAAAGTGGTGGTCGCGACGCCGGCCTTGCCCTGATAGAGGTGGGCGAGGCCGAACAGCGCCGAGGAGGCCGCGATCGCGCCCCAGTCGCTCAGCCAGTGCTGGAAATAGGCGATGAGGTAGCCGCGATAGGCGATCTCCTCGAACAGCCCGGCGGCAAGGGAGACCAGCAGGCCCCAGCCGAGCTGCTCCTTCGTTTTCGGAAGAAAGGCGGCGAGGGCGGCGAGCTGCTTTCTGAGCGCGGCGGCGGCGCGAGCGGAAAGCACGGCAAGGATGGGACGTGCGACGAGCCCTGCCGACGCCGCGACGGCCATCATGACTGCAAAGAACGCGTCGGGGCCGCCCGGCGGGGCGAAGCCGAGCGCCGCGAGCGGACGCCGCTGCGCCAGCCAGACCAGCATCGCCCCGGCGCCGAGGCCGAGCAGCCACAGCAAGGTCAGCTTGTATTCGCGCACCAGCGCGGCCTCGCCGTCGCGATCGAGGCGGGCGAGAAAGCGGCGGTAGGCCCACCATCCGCCGAGCGGAAAGACCAGCACGATCGCCGCGCCGACGAAGGCATGGTCGAGCAGGCCCGGAATCATCCGAACCCCGAGAGAAAGGCGACGACGTTGGCGCCGAGCCGGTCGACGGCGTAGCCGCCCTCCATCGCGATAAGGGTGGGGGCACCGAGGCTCGCGATGCGCCGGGCGATGCGGCGATAGTCGTCCGTCTCGATCCGGAAGTGGCTGATCGGGTCTCCGGCATAGGTATCGGCGCCGTAGGAGCAGATCAGGAGATCCGGCCCGAAGGCGGCGATCCGCTCCAGCGCGCGGTCGAGCGCCGGCTCGTAGTCGGCGCGCGCGGCGCCGCGGGGCAAAGGCAGGTTGAGCGTCGCGCCTTCGCCCTCGCCCTCGCCGGTCTCGTCGGCATGGCCCCAGTAGAAGGGGTAATCGGTCGCAGGATCGGCGTGGATCGAGACGAACAGCACGTCGCCGCGGGCGTAGAAGATGTCCTGGGTGCCGTTGCCGTGATGATAGTCGACGTCGAGGATGGCCACCCGGCGCCGGCCGGCGGCGAGCCCGGCCTCTGCGGCGATCGCGGCGGAGTTCAGATAGCAATAGCCGCCCATATAGTCGGCGCCGGAATGGTGCCCCGGCGGGCGGCAGAGGGCGAAGGCCGCAGGCTCGCCGGCGAGCACCGCATCGAGTGCGGATAGCGCGCTCTGCGCCGACCAGTAAGCCGAGTCCCACGTCCCCTCGGCGACGGGAGTCGAGGCGTCGTAGCTGAACAGGCCGAGCTTCGCGTCGATCCGCTCGAGCGCGAGCCGCCGGCGGCGGACGACGGGCCAGGTGTAGGGGACGGCGTCGCCGGGGCGTCCGGCAGACCGCCAGTCGGGCCATGCGTGTCGCAGGAAATCGAGATAGGCCTGCGGATGGACTCCCAGCAACGGCGCTTCGCCATGCTCGGCGGGCTCCTCCGTCGGCCCTATCGCCTCCAGGATCGAGCGCACCCGGCCGGGATGCTCCGCGAAAGGCTCGAACGCGCCGTTGTGCAGCTCGACCGCGGGCGCGTGCGCCATCTGGCGCGAGGAAAAGAAGCATCGCATGAGGCGCGCCTAGGCGGAGCCGCGGAAGGTCACAAGCGGGTCACACCGTCTTGGACATCCGCTAATTGCGAGCCGACAACAGCAGGTCCGCCGGCAAGGTCGGCTCCGAGAGGATCCGCTCCATCGCCCGCCAGCGCGTGGCCTGGTCGGGCCCCTGCGCCTCGATGAAAGCGGCGATCATGTCGCGCCCGAGGCCGTAATTGATGACGTAGGAGCGATATTGCTCGGTGAAGGCGATCGACTGCTCGGCGCGCTGGACGGAGACGAGCTGGTAACGCTGGGTGAGCCGCACCGCCTCGGCGCGCGAGATCCGTCCTTCGAGCAGGTCCCGGGCGATGGTGAAGCGCGCCCCCGCAAGGTCCTCCAGGGCCTCCTGGAGCTCCAGATAGCGCGCCGCGTCCGCTGTCGGCAGGCCCGCGAGCGGGTAGATCGTCCCGGTCTCGAAGGCGAGGCGTTCGCCGCCCGGAAAAGCGAGCTCGTAGCCGTAATTGGCGGAGCCTTCGGCGATCAGCGACTGGGGCGAATAGAGCGGATACACGCTGTACTCGACCCAGTTTCGCCTGCGGGCGAGATTGCGCTCGAGCAGCATGTTGTGGACGTGGTGGCCGGGATAGCCTTCGTGGCAGCCGAGATCGACCGCGCGGCCGAGCTTGACGGGCAGGTCCGTGTTGATCTGGATCAGGCTGGCGTAATTGCCCTGATACCAATTGTAGCCCGACCAGCTGCGTCCGGTGACGAATTCGAGCGTAAACCTTTCCTCGGGCGGGAGCGCGATATGCTCGAGCGTCCGCCGCCGGCACTCGGCGATCGCAGCGCGCATCGCCGCATCGAGGCGATCGGCGGGAATCGTGAAGCGGTTCTGGAACGCGTCGACCCGGTCGGCGAGCGTCCCTGGCCCGGGCACCAGCCGCTCGATCCGGGCGAGCAGCGGATCGTAGGCCGGGAGCGGCCGAATCTCGGGGCTGACGCCGAACAGGCCCTGCGCCTCCTCGGCGAAGCCGAGCCGCTCGCCCTGCATCATCCTGAGGCGCGTGTCGGCGGCGACGAGCTGGGCGCGCAGGAATGCGGGGCGGCGGGCCTCGATCGAGCCGGCGGGCCAGCTGCTCGATGCCTCCACCCCGCCGATCCGCCCGAGCAGCGCCGCAATCCGCTGGCGCAGCTGCGGCAGAGTCGCCGCGGCGGCCTGCGCCCGCGCCTGGGCGCGCCATTCGGGCGGGCCGTAATAAGCGTCGATATAGCCCTCTTCCTTCTCGCCGATCACGAGCTGGAGGCGGACATAGTCCCCGGCGATCGCATCGAGGCTGTCGCTCGCGTCCGGCGCCGCGGAAACGGTCGCGCACGCGGCGAGCAGCAGGGCGCACAGAAGGCTCAGCAAAATCTTCATTTGGTCTCCTCGCATCCCCTGACGTCGCCGTCGCGCTCGATCTCGGCACGCTGGCTTTCCTCCTCGATCGCGTGGGCGCCATGCGCGGGTGCGAAGCGGAGCACCAGATAGCCGACCGCCGCCGAGGCGACCGAGCCGAGCAGGACGCCGATCTTCGCCTCCTCGATCAGCTCCGGATCCTGCGGGAAGGCGAGGGCGCCGATGAACAGGCTCATCGTGAAACCGATGCCGCAGAGCATCGAGACGCCGTAGATCTGGAGCCAGGTCGCGCCGCGCAGCTTCGAGGCGATGCCGAACCGCACCGAAAGCCAGACCGCCCCGAATATGCCGATCTGCTTGCCGAGGAACAGGCCGGCCGCGATGCCGAGCGGCAGCGGCGCCAGCACTTCGTCGAGTCCGATGCCCTGGAGAGACACGCCGGCATTGGCGAATCCGAACAAGGGCACGATCAGGAAAGCGACCCAGGGCGCGATTGCGTGTTCGAGCCGGTGCAGAGGAGATTCCGGCGCGTCGGGGCGGCCGGGCGTCCTGACGACCGGGATCATCATCGCAGCGAGCACGCCGGCGACGGTCGCGTGGACTCCCGAGAGCAACACCGCGTACCAGAGGCCGCCCGCCGCGATCAGATAAAGCGGGAGCGCCGCGACCCCGCTTTTGTTCAGGACGTACATCAGGAACAGGATCGCCGCCGCGGCGCCGAGCGCCAGCGTGTCGAGGCTGTCGGTATAGGCTAAAGCGATGATCGCGACCGCGCCCATGTCGTCGACGATCGCCACCGTCGTCAGGAACAGCTTGAGCGACGTCGGCGCGCGGCTGCCCAGCAGGGCGAGGACTCCGATCGCGAAGGCGATGTCGGTCGCCGCCGGGATCGCCCAGCCGCGGCTGAGGCCGGCTGCGGGGGCGGTGAACGCGAGATAGATCAAGGCGGGGACGATCATGCCGACCGCCGCGGCGATCACCGGAAGCCGCCGCTGGCTCCAGGTCGAGAGCCGCCCGTCGACGAACTCGCGCTTGATCTCGAGCCCGACGAGCAGGAAGAAGACCGCCATCAGAGCGTCGTTGATCCAGAGATGGACGTTCATCGGACCGAGCCTGCTCGCCAGCACCGGCCCCGTCCCCGCGTGGATGAGGTCGTGATAGAAGGGACCGAGCGGGCTGTTGGCGACGAGGAGCGCCGCCGCGGCCGCCGCCATCAGCAGCATGCCGCCGGCCGCCTCGCTGTCGAGGAAGGCGCGCAGGGCTGAGCGGGCACGGGTCATCGCCGCTGTCCTGACGAGGCTGAGCCGGCGACGGACGGTGCGCCGCCGGCCGAGGCGGGCATCGCGGCTGCCCCAGAATTGACGTCACCGACGCGTTCGCACGCGAATTTCGTCAATTCTGTCAATTCCCAACCGAGCAAGCCTTGCAGGCGCCGTAAGGGCCGCGGGGAAGGGGCGGAGCCGAATCGCATCACCAGCTTATGACTCGCCGGATATATCAATGAAAAGGGCGAACCCCTGTGGGACGCCACCCCCGCCGGCGTGGCGGATTCATCCATTTTGGAGATATTCTTGCGTATTTTCCTCGAAAATGGATGAATTGCGGCCTTCGGCAGGGGGCTGCGCGTGGACGGAGCGGTTGGGGCGGTCGATTTCGTGCTGCGCGAGACGGCTTTGTTCGCCGCCGTCGGCTTTCTGATCCTCGGCCTCAGCGACCTCGCCGTCGACCTGATCTGGCTCGTCCGCGCCGCCGGGGGCAGGCGCGGCGCGCCCCTTTATGCCGCCGACATCGCCGTCCCCTTCGCGCCGGGTCCCGTCGCCGTCTTCATCCCCGCCTGGGAGGAAGCACGGGTGATCGCCCGGATGCTCCGCCATGCGCTCGCCGCCTACGGAAGCGGCGACGTCCGCCTCTACGTCGGCTGCTATCCGAACGATCCGCAGACGATCGCGGCGGTCCGCTCGGTCGCCGATCCGCGGCTGCGCCTGGTGCTCGGGCCGGCGCCGGGCCCGACGACCAAGGCGGATTGCCTCAACCGGATCTGGGAGGCGATGCGCGCAGACGAGCGGCAAGGCGGGCGCCGCTTCCGCGCGGTCCTCCTCCACGACGCCGAGGACGTCGTCCACAGCGCGGAGCTGCCGCTGTTCGCCGCTTTGGTCGAGCGGTTCGACCTCGTCCAGCTGCCGGTGCTGCCGCTGATCGACCCCGGGTCCCGCTGGATAGCCGGCCATTATGCCGACGAGTTCGCCGAGGCGCATGCCAAGGCCCTGGTCGTGCGCGAGGCGATCGGGGCGGCGCTCCCCTCCGCCGGCGTCGGTTGCGCCATCGCCCGCGGCGCCCTCGACCGGCTGGCGGCGCGACACGGGCTGCCGTTCGACGGCGACAGCCTCACCGAAGATTACGAGCTCGGCCTGCGCCTGCGCGACGTCGGCGGCCGGGCCGCCTTCGTCCGCGTCCGGGCCGCGCCCGGCTGCGCGGTCGTCGCCACGCGCGAATATTTTCCCGCAACGCTCGCCGCCGCGGTCGCCCAAAAGGCGCGGTGGATGCGCGGGATCGCGCTTTCGGGCTGGGACCGGCTCGGCTGGAGCGGCGGCCTGGCCGAGCGCTGGATGCGAATGCGCGATCGCCAGTCGCTCCTGGCGGCGATCCTGCTTCTCGCCGGCTACACCGCCTTGCTGCTGTGGACCGCAAGGACGGCCGGCACGCTGGCGGGCCTCGACCCGGTCGCCATCGGCGGGCCGCTCCGCATCCTGCTGCTGGCCAATGGCGGCCTGCTCGCCTGGCGCCTGGCGATGCGCTTCGCTTTCGTCACTTACGCTTACGGGTGGCGGGAGGGCCTGCGCGCTTTGCCCCGCACGATCGTCGGCAACCTGGTCGCGATTCTCGCCGCGCGCCAGGCGGTCATCCATTATGCCGCCGCGCGCGGCGCCGTCTGGGACAAGACCGACCACGCCTTCCCGCACGAAGTCCCCGCGGAATGACGCGACAGCCGCCGCCCCTGCGCTTCCTCGTCGCGGTCATCGGCTTTTGGGCCTGCGCCCGAGCGCTCATGCTCGCCCCCGACCTTTGGGTCGCACCGGGGACGGCGACTCCGATCGCCTCGACGCCGCGTGCCCGGACTCCGAGCTTGTCGGGGATGCGCCCGGTCGCCGGCGATGAACAACCGGCGCCGCCGCACGCCGTCGAGCTGGCCCGGCCGCGCTCCTTATCGCTCGGCGGCAAGGCTCCGGCTCGCCCCGCGGCCCCGATCGCCGTGGTCCTCGCCTCCCTCCCGATCCCGGCCGCCTCCGGTCCACCGCACCCGGGCGCTTCGCCGTCCTTTCCGCAGGCGCCTTCGCCGGCCCCGGCATCCGCACCTCGCCGCTGGTCGGGAGCCGCCTGGCTGCTCCTGCGCGACGACACAGCCGGGGCCCTCGCTCCCGCGGGAACCCTGGGCGGCAGCCAGAGCGGGCTTCGATTGTCCTATCGCCTGAACGGCGATCCTTCGCGGCCGCTCGCCGTCAGCGCGCGCTTCACCATGCCGGTCGCCCGTCGCGCCGGGGCGGAGGTCGCTTTGGGCCTCGACTGGCGGCCGTTCCGCAGCCTTCCCGTTCACCTGCTCGCAGAGCGACGCCAGGCGCTGGGCCGGGACGGCCGCTCGGCCCTCTCCCTCAGCCTCCATGCCGGCGTCGCCGAGCGCATGCTGCCCGGGGGCTTCCGCCTCGAAGCTTATGGTCAGGCCGGCATGGTCGGGGCGCGCTCGCATGATCTTTTCGCAGACGGCGCGGCGCGGCTCACTCTCCCCGCTACGAACCGCCTGAGCCTCGGAGCCGGCCTCTGGGGCGGCGCGCAACCCGGAGCCGCGCGCCTCGACGCCGGTCCCCATGCCTCGATCCGGCTTCCCCTGGCCGGCGAGAGCGTGCGGCTCTCGGTCGAATACAGGTTCCGCATCGTCGGCGACGCCCGCCCCGGCTCCGGCCCCGCCATCACCTTGAGCAGCGACTTCTGAGCGGGACCGCCGCCGGTCGGTCGGCCTCCGCCGGTGCGGGCGTCAGCGGCGCGGGCGGCGGCCGCGCCGCGGGATCGGCGTTCGCGCCCTCATCGGCGTCGGAATGCGGCCACCGGCCTCGGCCCCGGCCGCAGCCGCCCGGGTCATTGGGGTCGTTGTCGCTGGTCGGATGCGCCGCGGCGCCTGCCGCGACGAAGGCGATCGCGCCGCCGCCGGCGACGCGGGTGAGAAGGATCTCCGGTTGTGCCTGCGCCTGATATCCATGTCCCCTCTCCCCGCTTGGCGGGAAAAGGCACAGCTGGCGCAGGCCGCCGTTCCCCCCGACGCCCCCCAGGGCCGCCGTCCCGAAATTCGGCTAGCGCAGCGCGTCGCGCAAGATAGATCGTCTCCGGAACGATGTTCGCGCCGGAGGCGCCAGCGGCGTCAGTGCCCGCCGGCCTTGGGCTGGCCGCCCTCGCCGCCGTTCGGAGCGGCTTCGCCGCCGCTGTGGCCGGGATTCTGGCTGTCGGGCGTGGGCTGCGGCGCGCCGCGGTCCCCTTGAGCGGGCGCATCGGCGGCGCGGGCCTCGTTCTCGCCCGGCGCATCGCTGCCGTCGCCTCCCGCCGACTGGTCGCCGCCCGCCGGGGGCGGCGGGATCTGCAGGCTGCCGCCCTGGGCGTTCAGATAGGCCATGAGGTCGGCGCGGTCCTGCGGGTCGGAAAGGCCGGCGAAGGTCATCTTGGTGCCGGGGGCGAAGGCGCGCGGGCTGGCGAGCCAGGCGCTCATATTGTCCCAGCCCCAGGGCTGGCCGGCATGGCCGCGCAGCGCGTCCGAATAGGAATAGCCGGCGACCGCGGCGATCGGCGCGCCCATTCGGCCCCACAGGTTCGGGCCCAGTCCGTTGGCGCCGCCCTGGTTGACGGTGTGGCAGGCGGCGCACTTGCGGAACACGCCTTCGCCGCGCGACGCATCGGCGGTCTGGAGGAAATGGGCGATCGGCTGCTCGGCGGCACCGCCTTCGCTCTCCTGCTCGACGCCGGCGATCGGATAGCCCATCCGCTCGGGGCGCTCCGACTTGAACATCTCGCCGGTGACCAGCCACGCGCCGAGGAAGACGATGCCCGCGCCCAGGGTCCATCCCGCAATCGTGTTGAAGCGATTGTCCATGCCGCTTTGAGCCTCCAGCGGCGCGGGGATCGCGCCGTCCAAGCAATGAAGGCGCCCCTTTAGGCGGCGGGCAGCGGCGGGGCAAGACGGTGCGCAAGAGCGCGGTTCAGGCGCCGGCGAGCCACCGTTCGAGCAGGGTATGGGCAATGGCGAAGCGGGGCGGGGCGACGAACGGCGCGGACGCGTCGCCGGCGAGGGCCGCCGCGACGTCCTCGCGCGTGACCCAGAAGGCCGCCTCGAGTTCGTCCAGGTCGAGGGTGAGGGCGTCGTCGTCCGCGGCGGCGATGCACGCGATCATCAGCGAGCCCGGGAAAGGCCAGGGCTGGCTGGCGACGTAGCGCACCTCCGAGGCCGCGACACCCGCTTCCTCGGCAAGCTCCCGCACCACCGCCTCCTCGACCGACTCGCCGGGCTCGACGAAGCCGGCGAGCGCCGAATATCGTCCGGCGGGATATTGCGGTTGGCGGCCGACCAGCACGCGCCCCCGATGTTCGGCGAGCATGATCACCACCGGGTCGACGCGCGGGAAATGCTCGGCGCCGCAGCCGCCGCACTTGCGGCCCCAGCCGGCGCGGAAGGAGGCCGTCGGCGAGCCGCAGGCGCCGCAGAAGAGATGCCGGTTGTGCCAGCCGATCAGGCTTCGCGCCGTCCCCCATAGAGCGGCCTCCGCTGGCGCCATCGCCTCCAGGATGCGGAACATCGCGCGCGCATCGGGCGCCGGCCCCTCGATCCGCGCCAGCGGCGCGAACAGCGGCGTTTTCCCGTCGAGGCCGAGGAAGATCAGCTCCCCGTCGGCCGCGACCGCGTCCCAGCCGAGCCGCCCGTCCTTGCCGAGCACCGGGTCGAGCCCGGCGAGGCGCAGCAGCCGCGCCTCGGCCGCCGCCGCCAGAGCCGCGAGCCGCTCGGGGTCGAGCCGCAGGCGGTCGGCGCGGTCGAGCCCGGCGCCGGTGAAGCCAGGGCGGCTCACCGGCCGTCCGCGTGCGTTGAGGCGGGGCAGTCAGGGAGCATCGGCCTTGTTCTTCTTCTTCTCCAACCGCGCCGGCTGCGGCGCGAGCCTGTTGATCACCGCGGTCGGGACCTTGCTCCTGCTCTGGCTCATGAACGTGCTGCGCCTTTGAAGACCGGCGGACATGGTGGGCGGTGACGGGCTCGAACCGCCGACCCTCTCGGTGTAAGCGAGATGCTCTACCAGCTGAGCTAACCGCCCGTGCCCCCCCCTCCCTGCCAGCGCGCGCCGCGGCGGGCAAGGGCGACCGCGGGCGCTAGAGGCCGATCGGCGAAATGCGCTGGGCGGCCCGGATATAGGAAGCGAGCGCCCGCGCGGCTTCGTCCGAGAGCTCGATATAGACGCGGCGCCCGTCGGCCGGGTCGGCGCAGCGGACCAGCAGTCCCTTGTCGGTGAGCGTCTTGATCCAGCGCAGCGCGGTGGTCGACGGCACCGCCGCGGCGATGCACAGGCTCGAGACTGCGACCCGGTTGCGCTCCAGGCGGGCGGCCATCAGGTCGAGCAGCATGTCCCAGGCCGGATCGGCGAACAGGCCGCCTTTGAGATAGCTATCGCGCAGCCGCCGTGCGCGGATGATTGAGCGGACCAGTCCGGCGTCGACGGCCGGCCCGTCCCCGCCCGTGGCGCCCTCCGCCTCCTCGCTTTCGGCGCCGCGTCCGGTGTCGGCGAGCGAGGCGAGGGCGCCGGCGATCCGCGCCGCCTCGTCGCTCAATTGCTGGAGGACGGCATGGATGTCCTCCTTGCCGTCGCGAAGCCTCGGCGTTCGGCGAACGCCGGCAAACGCGACCGTCGCCATCCGCTCGACCGGATTGGGCCGGCAAAGCTGGAAGACGTCGCGATGGGGAGCCGCCGCGAACACGGCATCGATCAGCTCCTCGGGCGCGCTGACGACGCTGCGGTGCAAGCCCGATCGCGCGCGGAGGTCGAGCCTCGCCAACAACCGATCGAGCGACGGCGACGCGCGCTCGGCCTCGACGAGCACCGAATCGACATGGATCTGCGCGTCGAGCCGCTCGGCGGCGCCCTCGATCGGCCCCGAATCGGCGACGCTGCAGCCGATCCGCTCCGCCGGATCGCGCATGCGCTCGATCCCCGCCGCGCTGTCGCCGAACACCAGCACGCGCCGCTCGGGCCGGTAAACCACCGTCTCCAGCGCGTCAGGCGCCATGCTTCATCCCTTGCGGCCCCACGGTGCCCAGATGACACCCGGCGGCGACTCCCGTCAATCCGCAGAACTTGATGAAAATGCATTCAAAACCGTCGAATCCTCCGTAGCGGACTCCGCTTTGGATCGATCAGCCCGGCGCAGGCGCCTCGCCGAGAATCCAATCCACCGCGGCTGCAGCGTGAATCGCGGTCGTGTCGTAGATCGGCAGCACGTTGGCGCCCGGGTCGACGAGGGTCACCAGCTCCGTGCAGCCGAGGATCGCCGCCTGGTTGCGCGCCTGTCCCATTACCGTCAGGCAGGTCTTCAGCGTCCGCTGCGAGACACGCGAGACGGTGCCGCGGACCAGCTCCTCGAAGATGATCCGGTCGATCTCCTTCGCCATCCCGGGATCCGGGACCGAGAGCTCGATTCCGTGCGCCTCGATGCGCTCGCGGTAGAAGGTTTCGTCCATGGTGAAGCGGGTGCCGATCAGCCCGGCGCGCTTGACGCCGTCCGCGACCAGCTTGGCCGCTGTGATGTCGCCGATGTGCAGCAGCGGGATCGCGACCGCCGCGGCGACCTGGTCGTAGACCTTGTGGCAGCTGTTGCTGCACAGGACGAGGGCGCCGGCCCCCGCCGCTTCGAGCCGCCGGGCGCAATTGGCGAGCATAGCCGCCGCTTCGTCCCACCGGCCGCTGTGCTGGAGGGCGCTGAACCGGCCGAAGTCGACGCTTTCGATGACCAGCGGTGCCGAGGCGACGCCCCCGACCCGGCGGTTCACGCCCTTGTTGATCTGCTCGTAATAGAGTGCAGTCGAGACCCAGCTCAGACCGCCGATCATACCCAGCTTGCGCAACGCTTCACCCCTGTCGTGGGGCGAGCCCTAGGCCCCGGCCAGTGGCGTGCAAAGCCCCATTTCGGCCAAGGACTTGCGGAGCGCGGCCGCTGTTGCCGGCGGGCCACGTGGAGGCGCCCGCGGCTTGGCGCTCGGCCGGGGCCGTTCATCGGTCGTTGCGATGCCCGAGCCTAGACTGGCGCGCGCCCGGGAGATAAAGCGCCGCTCGAGTGGGGAAGCCAAGATGTTGAAATTGCGCCGGAGCCTGCCGGCCGCCTTCTTTGCCGTTCTGACGCTGGCCGCCGCCGGAGCGCCGGTGCGCGCCCAGGAAGGCAATCTCGTCGGTCCGCCGCAGCTGCGCGATTTCCAGCTTCCCGGCGAGCGGCGCACGTCTGCACGCCCGCAGCAGGTCCAGCCCCAGCCGGCCCAGACTCCACCCGCGGCCCAGCCGGCGCCATCCACGGCGCCGCAGCGCCAGCCGGAGCGCACCCAGGCGCAGCGGCCGCAACCGGCCACGCCCCGCGCCGACCGGACGCGCGAGGCGCCGGTCGCCCTTCCGTCGCAGCCCGAGGATATCCTGCAGCTGCCGCAGGCGCCGCAAGCCACGATCCCGCCTGCCGCGGATTCGGCGGCGCAGCCCTCCGCCGGGGCGGCTCCGGAGCCGACCGGTTCAGGCACGCCGTTCTGGTATTATGCGCTCGGTTCCGGGCTGCTGGCCCTGGCCGCGGCTCTGTTCCTGCGCCGCCGCCGAAGGCCGGCCGAGCCCGCCGCCGACCTGCTCGCCGCCGCGGCGGCCGACCCGCCTGCGCCGCGGCCGGCGCCCGTGCCGCGGCCTTGGCTCGAGCTCGAGGTCAAGGCCGAGCGCGCCGCATCGACGGACAGCGAGGCCAAGGTCGAGTTCGAGCTCATCCTCAAGAACACCGGCAAGAGTCCTGCGCGCAACATTCGGGTCAATGCCCGGATGTTCAACGCCGGCCGCGAGCAGGACAAGGAGATCGGCGCCTTCTTCCGCACCAAGGGCGAGGGCCGCAAGACCCACACGATCGGGGATCTTCCCGCGGATCAGGAGGGGATGATCCCCGGCAGCGTCACCATGCCGCGCGAGGAGGTCCGCGCGCTCCAGGTCAACAACCAGCTCCTCTTCATCCCCGTGCTCGCGGTCAACGTGGTCTACGACTGGGGATCCGGGCGCACCGGCCAGACTTCCAAATCCTATGTCATCGGCCGCGAGCTCGGCGAGGCAAGCGACAAGATGGGCGCCTTCCGCCTCGACCTCGGCCCGCGAATCTACCGCACCGTCGGCCAGCGCCAGCACAGCCTCGCCAAGCGGGTCTGACGTGCGAGGCACGTCATCCCGGCGGAGGCCGGGACCTCGGGGAGGGTGCGCAGTCGTAGGGGCAGGGCGACCTCCAGGGCCGCCCGTGCATTTCACCCCCTCAGATCCCGGCCTTCGGGTTCCCATCAAAGTACTACTTTGATGGGGTCCCTCCCGGGATGACGCGTTCTGGACCCCGCGCCTCAGCCGCGGCCGAACAGCAGCCAGATGATCAGAATGAGGAGGATGAGGCCGCCGAGGCTGATGCCGAGACGCATAGTTCGATCTCCAGGCGGGCCGATCCCGCAGGGGTGCAATGTTTCGGCTCCGGTTCGGTTCCGCTCAAACGGCGGCGAAGGCGTCGTCATCGAGCGCGTACAGCAAATCTGCTCCGGCCATCGCCGCCGCCTTCAAGCCTGCAGCTTCAGGCACCAGCGCGGTCCTGTAATAAGACGCGCTGGCGCGCTTCATCGCCAGGAACCGCGGGTCGCCCTCTCCGTCCGCCATCATCTGCGCCGCGGCGCGGTCCTGGCGCTCGAGCAGCCATCCCGCCACTGCGACCGAGAACATCGTGGTCAGCGGGTAGGAGCCGGCTAGCCTGTCCTCGACCGAGGCGCCCGCCATCCAGCCGACGACCTCGTCGACGGCGTCGACCAACCCCGCGAGGGGCTCGGTGGCGTCGGCGCGCGCCTCGGCGAGCAGGCGCTCCAGCACCGCACCGCCCTCGAGGCCGATCTTGCGGACGACGAGATCCGCGGCCTGGATGCCGTTGGTGCCTTCGTAGATCGGCGAGATGCGGATGTCGCGCAGGTGCTGGGCGGCGCCCGTCTCCTCGATATAGCCCATGCCGCCATGGATCTGGACTCCGAGGCTCGCCACCTCGACTCCGACGTCGGTGCCGTAGGTCTTGACCAGGGGCGTCAGCAGGTCGGCCCGCGCCTTGGCGCCGGAATCGCCGAGACTCGCGCGGTCGGTCTGCCCCGCCGCATAATAAGCGAGCGCGCGCGCAGCCTGGGTCAGGGCCTTCATCCGAAGCAGCATCCGGCGCACGTCGGGGTGCGAGGCGATCGCCGCGGGGCGGCCCGCGCGGCTGCCCTGGATGCGCTGCAGCGCGAACGCGGCCGCCGCCTGCGTCGCCCGCTCGGCGATCGACACGCCCTGCAGGCCGACATTGAGGCGGGCGTTGTTCATCATCGTGAACATGGCGCGCATGCCGCCCGTCTCTTCGCCGATCAGCCAGCCGGTGCATCGGCCCTCGTCGCCAAAAGACATGACGCAGGTCGGCGAGGCGTGGATGCCGAGCTTGTGCTCGATCGAGACGCAGCGCAGATCGTTGCGGCTTCCGTCGGGGAGGATCTTGGGCACCAGGAACAGGGAGATGCCCTTGGTCCCCGGCGGCGCGCCGGGGGTGCGGGCGAGGACGAGGTGGACGATATTGTCGGCGAGGTCGTGATCGCCGTAGGTGATGAAGATCTTCTGTCCTTCGATCGACCACGTGCTGTCGGCGGCGGGGGCGGCGCGGGTCTTGAGCGCACCGACGTCGGAGCCGGCCTGCGGCTCGGTGAGGTTCATCGTCCCGGTCCATTCGCCGGAGACCAGCTTGGGCAGATAGCGCGACTGCAGTTCGCCGGAGCCGTGATGGGTGAGCGCCTCGACCGCGCCCGCGCTGAGCATCGGGCAAAGGGAGAAGGCCATGTTGGCCGAGCCCAGATCCTCGAGGACCACGGTCGCGAGGGTCAGCGGCAGGCCCTGGCCGCCATGCCCGGGCGGTCCGGCCAGCGTCCCCCAACCGCCTTCGACATAGGCGCGATAGGCCTCGCGGAAGCCGGGCGGCATGGCGACTCCGTCCGCCGACCAGCGGGCGCCGGTCCGGTCGCCGACGCGATTCAGCGGTGCGAACGTGCCGGCCGCGAAGGCGCCGGCGCCCCCGACGATCGCCTCGACCAGGTCCGGCGTCGCCTCGGCGAAGCGGTTATGGCCGGCGAGCTCGTCGATTTCGACGACGTGGCGGAGGACGAAGGCCTGTTCGGCGGTCGGCGGCGCGTAGCTCATCGGCGGACCTGCTGTTGCGGGGGCGGGGCTGCGGCTATAGCCCGGCGCGGTGCCGCCGCAAGACACGCCCTTCGAGACGCAGATCGTGCCTTATGGCGCAGAGGGGATCGCCCGCGCCGCCGCCCTGATCCTCGACGGGCTGCCGGTCGGAGTGCCGACGGAGACGGTCTACGGTCTCGCCGCCGATGCGACGAGCGAGGCGGCGGTCGCGCGCATCTACGCGGCGAAGGGCCGGCCCGGCTTCAATCCGCTGATCGTCCACGTCGCCGATCTCGCCGCGGCGGAGCGGATCGGAGACTTTTCGCCCGCGGCTAGAGCCGCCGCCGAAGCGCACTGGCCGGGTCCCTTCACCCTGGTTGTGCCGCTCCGCCGCGACGCCGGCATCGCTCCAGCGGTTAGCGCGGGGCTGCCGACGATCGCGCTGCGGTGCCCGGCGAGCGCGGCGATGCAGGATCTGCTGCGCGCCTGCGGCCGCCCGCTCGCCGCGCCCTCGGCCAACAGCAGCGGCGGCGTCAGTCCGACCGCTGCGGAGCATGTCCTGCGCTCTCTCCGCGGCCGCATCCCCCTGATCCTCGACGGCGGGGGGACCCAGATCGGCCTCGAATCGACGATCGTCGCCTTCGACGGCGGGGCGCCCCGCCTGCTCCGCATGGGGCCCGTCGCGTTCGAGGCGGTCGCGGGGCCCGCCGGACCGATCGAAGCGCCGGGACAGATGGCAAGCCATTACTCGCCTTCGAAGCCGGTCCGCCTGGAGGCGACATCGGCCGAGCCGGACGAATGGCTGATCGGCTTCGGCCGGATCGGGGGCGACGACACTCTCAGCGGCTCGGGCGACCTTGCCGAGGCGGCCGCCTCGCTGTTCGCCGCGCTGCATCGGGCCGACCTTCAGCCGCGCGCGCGGATCGCGGTGGCGCCGGTGCCGCATGCCGGGATCGGAGCTGCGATCAACGACCGGCTGAGGCGGGCGGCGGCGCCGAGGGACTAAGCGCCGGCTTCGGCGTTCCGAACCCGCGCGGCGAAGCTCTTCCTGAGCTTCTGGAGCTTGGGCGGGATGACGGCGAGGCAATAGGGATTGCGCTGGCCTTCGCCCTCCCAATAATCCTGGTGATAATCCTCGGCCGGCCACCAGTCGCCGGCCTCCTCGATGGTGGTGACGATCGGCCCCGGCCAATCGGGCTGAGCCCGCGCGATCGCGGCGCGGGCCGCGTCTTCCTGCGCCGGCGACAGCGGGAAGACGGCCGACCGGTATTGGGTGCCGACGTCGTTGCCCTGCCGGTTGAGCTGGGTCGGATCGTGGGTGGCGAAGAAGATGTCGAGAATATCGTCGTAGGAGATCGTCTCCGGATCGAAAGTGACGCGGATCGCCTCGGCATGACCGGTGTCGCCGCCGCAGACCTCGCGGTAGGTCGGGCCCGCCGTGTGCCCGCCGATATAGCCGCTCTCGACCGTCTCGACGCCGATCACGTCCTTGTACACCGCCTCCGTGCACCAGAAGCAGCCGCCCGCCAGTATCGCCTGTTCGCGCGCCATCGGCACCTCGCCCGAGGAGTTGCTCAGCCGGCCTTGGCCACCAGAGCCGTCAGCCCGCTTTCCATCGCCAAGGTAAGGGCTTCGGCCAGATTATCCACCCCGAGCCGGTCCATCATGTTGCCGCGGTGCATCTCGACGGTGCGGAGCGAAATGCCGAGCCGGTCCGCGATCTGCTTGTTGGGGAGGCCGGCGAGCAGGCCCTGCAGCACCTCGCGCTCGCGGCTGGTCAGCTGCTCGATCCGGGCCATCGCGTCGGCGCGGCGACCGGTTGCGGCCTTGCGTTGCTCGAGCAGAGTGAAGCCGCGCTCGAAGCTCGCCAGCAGCGCTTCCTCGGAGAAGGGCTTCTGGAGAAAATCGATCGCGCCGAGCTTCATCGCCTCGACCGCGACGGGCACCTCGCCGTGGCCGGTCATGAACACCACCGGCCAGTCGATCGACCTGCGGGCGAGCTCGGCCATCACCGCGAGCCCGTCCATGTCGGGCATGCGCACGTCGAGCAGGATGCAGCCGGGATCGAGATCGGGCAGAGCGGCGAGGAAGTCGCTGCCGCTGGCGAAGGGGCGGGATTGCAGCTCGGCATCGCCCAGCATGTAACTGAGCATCAGGCGGACGTTGCGGTCGTCGTCCACCACGTAGACGGCACGGGAACTCAGAGCGCGGCCTTTCGAAAGCTCGGAACGGAGGCGGTGCGACCATGGATAGTGCGCAAAGCGCGGGCAAGCGCTTTCAACTTGCGAAACGGACCTAATTCGGACCGATCACGCTCCCGGATCGGGCAGGCGCTGGCGGACGGCCCCGATTTCCGCCCACGGATCGCGGCCGCCGGCGCGGAGACGTTCCGGCACCGTCGTCACGTCGAAAGCGCGCGGATCCAGCGCGTCGGCGACCTCGTCCCAGTCGAGCGGCGTCGCGACCGGCGCGCCCGGGCGCGAGCGGGTCGAATAGGGGCCGACGGCCGTGGAGGTCGGGTCGTTGCGCAAATAGTCGATGAAGATGCGGCCGCTGCGCTCGGCTTTGGAGATTTTGGTGAGATAGCGGTCGGGCGAGTCGGCGGCCATGGCTTCGGAGAAGCTCTTGGCGAAGGCCTTGGCGGCGCGCCATTCGGTCACCGGTTCGATCGGCACGACGATGTGGAGGCCCTTGCCGCCCGTCGTCTTGACGAAGCTTTCGAGGCCCAGAGCGGAAAGGCGCTCGCGCACTTCGAGGGTCGCACGGACGACATCGCCGAAGCCGAGGCCTTCGTCGGGATCGAGATCGAATACGATCCGATCCGGCCGCTCCGGCCGCTCGACGGTGACCCCCCAAGGATGGATTTCGAGCGTGCCCATCTGCACCATCGCGATCAGGCCCGCGGCATCCTCGATATAGAGATAGGGGTCGTCGAAGCCGGGGATGAGAACTTCCTTGAGCTCCGGCAGCACCCCCGAGGCCGCGTGCCGCTGGTAGAAGCATTTCTTCTCGGCGCCGGCCGGGCAGCGCACCATCGTCACGGGCCGCCGGGCGACGTGGGGAAGCATGGCCTCAGCCACCGCGAGATAATAATCGGCCAGCTCGCTCTTGGTGACGCCCTGCTCGGGCCACAGCACCTTGTCCGGGCTGCTCAGCCGGACGCCTTCGACAATCCTTTCCCCGCTCACGACGCCGCCTCCAGGTCGGCGGCCAGCGCGGCCGGCCGCGCCTCGTGCCGCAATTGATCGAAACGGCACTGCGCCGGTGCCTTGTCCGGACGCCAGCGCAGGAATTTGGTGCCGTGCCGGAAGCGCTTCCCGGTGACATGGTCGTAGCGGACCTCGGCGACCAGCTCGGGCTTCAGCGGCTGCCAGTCGCCAGAGCGGTCGGTCGCCCAGCGGCTCGGGCCCCCGGGCGCGTCCCCGGTGAAGCCGGGCCCGCCGACGAGCGCCTCGAGCCGCCGCGTCAGCTCAGCCTTGTCCTGGTCGCCGAACGACGAGGTGAAGCCGACATGATCGAGCTTGCCCTCCTCGTTGTAGAGGCCGAGCAGGAGCGAGCCGACGAGGCGGCTGCCGGTGCCGTAGCGGAAGCCGCCGACGACGCAGTCGGCGGTGCGCAGCTGCTTGATCTTGAACATCGCGCGTTCGCCGGATTCGTAAGGGCCGTCGCGCCGCTTGGCGACGACGCCGTCGAGCGCGCCCCCGGCCATGTCGAGCCAGCCCTGCGCGATTTCGCGCTCGCAGGTGATCGGCGAGAGCAGGATCGACGGATTGTCCTCGCGCGCGTGCAGAGCCTCGAGCGCGGCCCGTCGCTCCGTGAGCGGTCGGTCGAGGAGATTGCGGCCGTCGGCGCCGGCGAGGCAATCGAACAGCATCAGCTGGGCAGGCGTCTCGCGCGCGAGCCTGCGGATCCGGCTTTCGGCGGGATGGAGTCGCATCTGGAGCGCGTCGAAGGAGAGGATGCCGCCGATCGGGATGACGAGCTCGCCGTCGAGGACGAAGCGATCGGCGTTCATCGACCGCACCGCCTCCACCACTTCGGGAAAGTAGCGGGCGAGCGGCTTCAGCGCCTTGGACTGCAGCACGACCGCGTCGCCGTTCCTGAAGACGAGGCAGCGGAAGCCGTCCCATTTGGGCTCGTACTGCCAGCCGCCGTCGTCCGGCAGCGCATCGACCGACTTCGCCTCCATCGGCGGCAGCGGCGGCGTCAAAGGCAGTCCGGAAAGCGCCTCCACTAAGGTCCTCCAGCCATCGTTTCGAAGGGAGACTCTCCTCGTCGCGCTGCGGTTCCCCCCGCAAACCCCGCAGCCGGAAACACACCCTTGGTTAACGCCTTGCCGCGATGATTGCGGTGAACGGCGACTCCGGTGCGGCGGAACGAGTCGGATCGGGGCGGCCGGTCATTGAGAGGCAGCGCGAAACAACCGTACAACCGGTGTCGACCGGGGAGGGTCTCCAATGTTGGTAACGCGTAGGCAGTTGATCGAGGGCGGAGTCGTCGCCGGCGCCGCCACCATGCTCGGCGCAACCCCCGCTTTCGCGGGCGCTCTGGCAGACGGCGCCTACCCGCCGAGAAGCCCGGCCCGCGTCTTGGTCGATCCGATTATCGACACCCGTCTCCTCGCCCGCGCGCGCGCCTCCTTCGAACGCCACCGCGCCCGGATCCGCAACATCGACCAGGTCGGCATCGTCGATTTCTCGAAGCCCTCGGCGCTGCCGCGCTTCTATATCCTCGACACCTATAGCGGCCGGGTCTCCTCGCATCTCGTCGCCCACGGCCGCGGCTCGGACCCCGAGCATAGCGGCTGGCTGCGCCGCTTCTCCAACTCCGTCGGCTCCTACGCCTCGTCCAACGGCGCCTATGTCACCGGCGACTATTATCCGGGCCGCTACGGCCGTTCGCTGCGCCTCTCCGGGCTCGACTACAGCAACAGCAATGCCGAGGCGCGGGCGATCGTCGTCCACAGCGCCTGGTATGCCGAGCCCCACGTCCTCGCCGAGAGCGGCCGCCTCGGCCGCAGCGAGGGCTGCTTCGCCATGTCCTACAACAGCCTCCAGCAGACGCTCGCGCGCCTCGGGCCGGGCCGCTTCCTCTACGCCGACAAGATCGAGGCCTGAGGCGCGATCATCCCGGCGAACGCCGGGATCCCAGGACAAGAAATCTCCGATGTCAGTGGAGTGCGCCCGCATCCGCGTCTGCGCGCACCCTCCCTGAGATCCCGGCCTTCGCCGGGATGACGCCTCAGCTCGCGCCGAGGGCGCGCTTCACGGGGGCGTCGCGGCCGTAGACGTCGTTGTAGCGGACGATCTGGCCCTCGTCGGTCGCGGCGGCGGTGAAATAGGCGATGTAGACCGGGATCGGCCGATCGAGGTTGGTCGTGACGGTGCGCCCGGCGGCGATCGTCTGGTCGATCCGGGGACGGCCCCAGCCGCCGCTCGGAGCCAGCAGGCGCGCCGCGAAATCGCGGACATTCTGGGTGCGGATGCAGCCGTGGCTGAACGCCCGCGCAGGGCGCGCGAACAGGTGCTGGGACGGCGTGTCGTGCAGATAGATTGCGTGGTCGTTCGGCATCTCGATCTTGACCCGGCCGAGCGAGTTGCGGGGCCCGGGCTGCTGGCGCGCGCTGATCGAATTGCCGTTGCGGGTCACCTGATAATCGGAACCGAAGCGGCCGCCCATCTCGCGGATGATCGACTGCGGAACGTGCCACCAGGGATTGAAGGTCACGCCGCGGATGGTCGCGTTGAGCTGCGGCGTCGGGGTGCGGACCGCGCCGACGACGGTGCGGTGCCGCGCGGTGACGCGGCCGTCGTCGACGATCGCGGCGGTGAAGGCCGGGACGTTGACGATGACGTGACGCTGGCCGAGGCTGCGCGGCATCCAGCGCCACCGCTCCATGTTGGTGCGGATGAGCGCGCGGGTGGCAGCGTCGCTCTCCGGCGTGATCTCGAGCGCGCGGCGCAGCCCATGATATTGCGGATGGACCGGAAGCAGCCCGTTGAGCGCGCCGGCGACATCGCCGCTCGCGAGCGCGCGCGCCATCAGGTCGCGCTGGGCGGCGGCGTCGAGGCCGCTGTAGGTCATGTGCCAGTCGACGCGGGCATTGCCGCGGACGGCGCCGCCGCTGAGGTCGTTGGCAAGCCGCAGGAAGGTGTCGCTCGCCGGCTCGGCGATCTGCGCCTCGTCGCCCGAGGCGATCGCGCTGCGCAGCCGCTCCGGCCGGTAGGTGTCGGCATCGAGCCCCTCGGCGCCGATCCCCTCGACATAAGTCAGCAGGGCCTGGGCGGTCTCGCGCGTCCAGGCGGCGACCGCCGCCGGCGCGGCGGCGACCTGCGGCGCGGGCTGGTCCTGGGCGATCGCGGCGCTGTCGAGCGCGGCGGGGACGGTGGGCGTGGCGAGGAGAATTCCCAGCGAAGACAGGCGGAAGAGCTTGTTCATGCGCGGGTTCTTACGACAAGAGCCGGTCCCGCGCTAGTCTCACGCGGCCGCTTTGCGGCAGGTTGTGGCGCCGGTGCATCGCTGCTCCGGACGGCCCGGAAAGGTGGGCCCGGTCCCTCCCTCGAGACCGGGCCCGGAAGCGCATTCAGCCGCGGTCGGTCGCTCCGACATTGCGGTGCATCCACCCGAAATAGGCGGCGACGAGGGCGATCAGGCCGTGCAGCCAGACGTCGTTCCCGTAGATCGGCACGAACCCGAAGGTCGTGCTGGTCCCCTCGATCAGCCCCATCACGGTGAGCAGGGCATAGATGATCGCGACGGCGCGGGCATAGCCGACCGATCCGCCGAGGCTGCGCGAGGCGGCGAGGCCCCACAGGCCGAAGACGATGTGGATGACGTTGTGGACCGTGTTGACCGGGAACAGGCCGAGCTCGTGGCCGAAGCCGTGCCGCATCGTCAGGCTGGGATGGGGCGGCACGGCCGTGTCGATCAGCACGAAGCCGCCGACGCCGACGACGAGGAAGACGATACCGAAGATCAGCGCGAAAGTCCGGGTGCTCATGATGCTCTCCCTGTTTCTGTTCTACGCGGACACGGGCGGCTTTCTAGTGGAAGGCCGAACGGGGTGCCAGTCATTTCGTTCCCGGAAGAGTTTGATCCAGGTCAAGATACGACCAACGTCCGCCGCCAGTCCGCCTCCGCCCCGGCGGCGAGCCTGGCGATGGCGCGCGCGATCTTCTCCCCGCCCCGGACCGAAGGCTCGATCGGGTTGGCGTAATCCTCGTCCTCGCTGCAGATCAGGCGAAGGTCGATCAGCGGCAGCCCATGCGAAAAGGCGGCCCGCATGATCCTGTCGTTGAACAAAGCGAGCGCCGCCTTGACGATGCGCTGGTCCGGGCTCGAGGCCGGCGTGTCGTAGATGGTGCAGATTGCGGTGGGCAGGCCGGCGGCGAGCACGCGCGTCAGCATCTCGCAATAGCTTTCCTCGAACGCGTCCTGCGCGGCGGCGAGGAGGCGCAGGGCGTCCGCGACGCTGTCGGCCGGCGTGTAGAGGAGCCCGGACGCCGAGAGCGCGTCGTTTCCGCCGATGCTGAGCACGATGTGGGTGGCGTCGTGCGGCATCCGTTCGAGCTGCGCCGCGACGCCGCGCGTGGTCGCCCCATCGACGGCGCCGAGGGTTGCATGCCATCCCTCGGGGAGCGCCGCCCGCACCTGGCGCACGACGTCCGGCCCGCCGCGGACATAAGCCGCATTGTCGAAGATGGAATCGCCGAGCAGGACGAGATGGGGCATGGACCGTCGAACGAAGCGCAGGGGTTTCGGCTCCGCGCCGGTCTAGGGCATGTTGAAGTTTATGCCCTGGGCGAGCGGCAGATCGCGGCTGTAGTTGATGGTGTTGGTGGCGCGGCGCATGTAATTGCGCCACGCGTCGGAGCCGCTCTCGCGGCCGCCGCCGGTCTCCTTCTCGCCGCCGAACGCGCCGCCGATCTCCGCCCCGGAGGGGCCGATATTGACGTTGACGATGCCGCAGTCGGAGCCGGCGGCGGAGAGGAAGGTCTCCGCCTCCCTGATGTCGTTGGTGAAGATCGAGGAGGCGAGACCCTGCGGCGCGTCGTTATGCGCTGCGATCGCCTCGTCGAGCGAAGCGTAGCGCATGACGTAGAGGATCGGCGCGAAGGTCTCGGTGAGGGTGATCGCGGTCTGGCCTGGCATCTCGACGATCGCCGCCCGCGCATAGCAGCCGCCGAGACGCTCTCCGCCGCTGACGCTGCCGCCGTCGCCGCGGGCCCGATCCAGCGCCTCCTCCATCGCGTCGACCGCCGCTTCGTCGATCAGCGGCCCGACGAGGATTCCGTCCTCCAGTGGGTTGCCGACCGGCACATTCGCCCAGATCTGCCGAAGCCGGGGCACCAGACGATCGTAGACCTCGTCGTGAACGAACAGCCGCCGCAGCGTCGTGCAGCGCTGGCCGGCGGTGCCGACCGCGGCGAAGGCGATCGCGCGCTCGGCCAGAGCGAGGTCGGCGGAGGGGGCGACGACCATCCCGTTATTGCCGCCGAGCTCGAGCAGAGTGCGCCCGAAGCGGGCAGCGACCCGCGGCGCCACCGCCCTGCCCATGCGGGTGGAGCCGGTCGCCGAGACCAGGGCGACGCGCGGATCGTCGACCAGCGCCTCGCCGGTCTCGCGCGCGCCCTGCACCACCTGGCTCAGGCCCGCCGGCGCGTCGCCGAATCGCTCCGCCGCCCGCTCGAACAGCGCCTGCACCGCCAGCGCCGACAGCGGCGTCTTTTCGGACGGTTTCCAGACGACGGCGTCGCCGCAGACGAAGGCCAGGCAGGCATTCCAGGCCCACACCGCCACCGGGAAGTTGAACGCGGAGATCACGCCGACGATCCCCAGCGGATGCCAGGTCTCCATCATCCGGTGCCCGGGCCGCTCGGTGGCGATGGTGAGGCCGTAGAGCTGGCGCGACTGGCCGACGGCGAAGTCGCAGATGTCGATCATCTCCTGGACCTCGCCGAGGCCCTCGGCGAGGATCTTGCCGGCCTCAAGGCTGACCAGGCGGCCGAGCGCGTCCTTCTCTGCGCGCAGGACATCGCCGAACAGGCGGACAAGCTCGCCGCGGCGCGGCGGCGGGACGAGCCGCCAGGCGAGGAAGGCCTCGTGTGCCGTCCGCACCGCTTCGGCGACATCGGCGGGGGAGGCGGTCCGCACGCGGGCCACGATCCGGCCGTCGATCGGAGAGCGCGCCTCGAGATCGCCGTCGGGCGGGTCGACGCCGAGCCGTTCGAGCACGGATTTCACCTCAGTCCGCGAATCGAAACCGGTCACGCGCCGCTCCCAAAGTCATCCGGCTCTTTGACGGCGGCGGCGCTCCGGGTCTAGGCTCCGCTTCGCAGAGGGGGAATTCACCATGCGGGGACACAAGCCGCGGGTCACGATGCTGACCTTCGCGCCGACGCTGGACACCGAGCAGGCCCGGCTGGCGCTCGATTATTACGGGATCGCCTATCGCGAGCGCGACCATCTCGTCCCCTGGGCGATGCTGATGACCCGCGGCCACGGCGGCACCGGCAAGGTCCCGCTCGTCTATGGCCGCGGCGTCGCAGCATCGGGCCCCAGGGAGATCGCCGCACATTACGACGCGTCGCTGCCCGAAGAGCTGAAGCTCGTTCCGACGGACGCCGGAGCCGCCGCGCAGTTCGAGGCGGACTGGGCCCTCACCAACGGGACGATGTCGGCGGGGACCGCGATCTTCGCTTATTACCACCTGCTGCCGGAACGCAGGCTGATGGCGCCGATCTTCGCCGCGCCGACCTCCTGGCCCGAGCGCCTCACCATGCCGCTCTTCTACCCGCTGATGCGCAAGATGATCGCCGCCCAGCTCAAGCTCAGCCCGGAGGCGGCCGAGGCGGCGCGCGGCAAGATCCTGTCGAGCTTCGACGAGACCGACCGGCGCGTGGCCGACGGGCGGCTCTACCTCAACGGCGACGAGCGGATGACCTTGGCCGACATCGCGCTCGCCGCGGCGGCCGCGCCCCTGCTGCTCCCCAAGGGCTTCGGCACCGTGCTGCCGACGGCCGAGCAGTCGCCGCCGGAGCTGGCCGCGCTGATGCGCTCGCTCGCGGAGCGGCCGACGGCCCGCTTCGTCCAGCGCCTCTATTCCGAAGGCGTGCCCAAGGCGCGGGCGCGGCGCGAGGCTGCGGAGCGAGGCTAGAGGCGGCGGAGCAGGGCTTCGGCCGCCGCCGGTGCCCGCACTTTGGCGCCGTTGATGAAGAAGAGGAAGACCTCGCGGCCGCTTTCGGACCAGCGCCGGGCGAGAGCCGCCCAGTTGTCGAGCTCCTCGGACGAATAGCCTTCGGGCTCCTCCTCGCGCATGCCCTTGAGGCGGGCGTAGGCGAAGTCCGGCGCGGGCGCGTCGATCCGGGGGACGCCCGGCGCGTCGACATAGGCGATGGCGACGCCGGCTTGCTGCGCGATTCCGCGGAGACGCGGATCGCGGAAGCTTTCGTGCCGGACCTCGAGCACGTGGCGGAGCCGCACGCCCGCCGCCTCGCGCGGCAGCAGAGCGAGAAAGGCGCCGAGGTCGTCGGCGTCGAAGCTCTTGGTCTCGGCGACCTGCCAGAGGATCGGGCCGAGGCGGTCGCCGAGCGCCTCCAGGCCTTGGCCGCAGAATTTTCCGACCGCCTCGCCGGCCTCGGCAAGGACGCGGCGGTTGACGCAGAAGCGCGAGCCCTTGACCGCGAACCTGAACCCATCCGGAGTGGCGTCGGCCCAGCGCCGAAAGAGGTCGGGCCGCTGCAGCTTGTAGAAGGTGGCGTTGATCTCGATCGCGGTGACGCGGCGCGACGCATGCTCGAGCTGCTTCGCCTTGGGCAGGCCGGGAGGGTAGAAGGTGCCGCGCCAGGGATCGTAGTCCCAGCCGCCGATCCCGACGTGGATCGCGCCGGGGGTCACGCGGCACGCTCCATCTCGCGCACCGCCGTTTCGAACAGGGCCGGCGTGGCGGCGGCGATGACCCGGCCGGCGGAAAGATCCGCGCCGCCCGCCCAATTGCCGATCACGCCGCCGGCCGCCTCCACCACCGGCACCAGCGCCTGATAATCGTGCGGCTTGAGGCAGCACTCGACGACGAGGTCGAGCGAACCGGCGGCGAGTCGCCCGTAGGCGTAGCCGTCGAGCCCGTAGCGCGTGGTTCGTGCCGCGCGCCTCAGCCGGCGGAAGCCTTCCAGCCCGGCATCGCCGAGAATGAAGGGCTCGCTGGTGGTGAGCCGCGCTTCGGAGAGCTCGGTGCAGCCGCTGGCGCGAAGCCTAAAGGCGCCGGAGGCGTCGTGGAACAGACCTTCCTCGCCGTCGGCGGCGAAGCGCTCGCCGAGGCAGGGCGCGTCGATCAGCCCGAGCACTGGCCGTCCCTGCTCGAGCAAGGCGATCAGGGTGACCCAGGTCGGAAGCCGGCAGATGAAGGAGCGGGTCCCGTCGACCGGGTCGAGGCTCCAGACGTGGGGCCCTCGCGCCGCCTTGTCCGCGAATTCCTCGCCGGCGACGCCGTGGTCCGGATGCTCCGCCTCGATCAGCGCGCGCATGACGCGCTCGCCCTCGCGGTCGGCGTCGGTCACCGGATCGAAATCGAACGGGCTCTCCTTGCCGTCGACCGCGCAGCCCTGGCGCCAGCGCGGCAGCGTCTCGCTCCGGGCCGCGTCGGCGAGGCGGTGGGCGAAGGCGAGCAGCTCCTTCATCCTCGGATCCCGTTCAAGAACGCCTCGACCTCGGTGAGGGCGACGCCGCGGTCGACATAGGCCTCGCCGATGCCGCGCGCGAGGATGAAAGGGACCCGGCCGTCCTGGCTTTTCTTGTCGGCCGCGATTCGCGCGACGAGCCGGGCGCCGTCGGCGGGGAGTTTGACGGGGAGGCCCGCGGCCTCGAAGTGGGCGCGCACCCGCTTCGCGTCTTCGACGGGACACAGCCGCCGTGCCGCCGAGAAATCGAAGGCGAGGACGATGCCCGCGGCGACCGCCTCGCCATGGAGGAGGCGGTCCGAGAAGCCGGCTTCCGCTTCGAGCGCGTGACCGAAAGTGTGGCCGAGATTGAGCAAGGCGCGGCGGCCCGTCCTTTCGTGCTCGTCCTCGGCGACGATGGCCGCCTTGCCGGCGACGGCAACGGCGATCGCATGGCGCCGCGCTTCGACATCGCCGCGGAGCACGGCGGGGCCGTTCGCCTCGAGCCATTCGAAAAAGCCCGCATCGGCGGCGAGGCCGTATTTGACGATTTCCGCATAGCCGGCGCGGACATGGCGCGCGTCCAGCGTATCGAGGCAGTCGGGGTCGATCAGCACCAAAGCGGGCTGGTGGAAGGCGCCGACCAGATTCTTGCCGGCCGCCGCGTTGATGCCGGTCTTGCCGCCGACCGAGCTGTCGACCTGCGCGAGCAGGCTGGTCGGGATCTGGACGATGCCGCAGCCGCGCTTCAGGATCGCGGCGGCAAAGCCGCCGAGGTCGCCGACCACGCCGCCGCCAAAGGCGACGATGTGCTCGCTGCGCTCGACGCCGATGGCGAGCAGCCGGTCCATGAGGTCGATCAGCACCGGCCAGCTCTTGCTTCCCTCGCCCGGCGGCACGAGCACCGGCACGGCTTCGACGGGCGCCAGCCCGCGAACCAGCCGCTCCCCCTGCGCCGCCCAGACGGTCTCGTCGCTGACGACCGCTATGCGCCCGGCGCGGGCGAGCGGCGCGACCTGCGCCCGTGCAACCTCGAGCAGCCCGGCCCCGATCAGCACGTCGTAGCTGCGCGCGCCGAGCGCGACCGTCACCCGCTCCATGTCAGCCGCACTGGGCCCGGTGAAGCAATTTGTGGTCGGCGAGGACCAAGGCAACCATCGCCTCGATCACCGGCGCACCTCTCAGGCCGACGCAGGGATCGTGGCGCCCGCCGACGCCCAGAGCGGGGACCGAGGAGGTCGGCTTGAACGCCGCGCGCAGCACGATCGGCTCGCCGGTCGCGATCCCGCCGGCGATGCCGCCCGCCGTCCGCGGATCCGCATTGTCCTCGCCGCGAAGCCGCGCGGCGGCGAAGCCCGCGCCGATCTCGACCGCCTTGACGGCATTGACCGACATGCAGGCCGCCGCGAGATCGGCGTCGAGCTTCGCGTAGACCGGCGCTCCCCAGCCCGGCGCGGCACCCGCCGCGACGCACTCGCACACCGCCCCCAGCGAGCTCCCGGCTTCGCGCGCGGCGTCGAGCATCTCCGGCCAGGCATCCTCCTCGCCCGAGCCGCCGATCTCGACGAGCCGGGCCTCGATCCGCACTTCGGGGACGACCAGCCGCGCGACCGCGCCCGCCGCGACCCGTGCCGCCGTCTCCCGCGCGGAGGCGCGCCCGCCGCCGCGCGGGTCGCGCAGGCCGTATTTCGACTCGTAGGCGGCGTCGGCATGCCCCGCGCGCGGCGGCAGGTCGGCATAATCTTTCGGCCGGGCATCGACATTGTCGATGATGAGGCTGATCGGCGTGCCGGTCGTCCGTCCTTCGTAAATGCCCGAGAGAATCCGTACGACGTCCGGCTCGGCGCGGGGGCTGGTGTGCGGCGACAGGCCGGGGCGGCGGCGGTCGAGCCAGGGCTGGATGTCGGCTTCCGAGAGCGCGATGCCGGGCGGACAGCCATCGATCACCGCGCCGATCGCGGGCCCGTGGCTTTCGCCCCAGCTGGTGAAGCGGAACAGGCGCCCGAAAGTGTTGAAGCTCATCGCGCCTGCTCATGCACAAGCGCGACGCCGCGCGTCAAATCCGCGCCTCGCCTTGCCGCGCGCGGCGGGCTAGGGCGCGCCGATGGAGGAATTCTACCGCATCCGTCGGCTGCCGCCTTACGTGTTCGCCGAAGTCAACGCGATGAAGGCGGCGGCGCGGGGAAGAGGCGAGGACATCGTCGATCTCGGCATGGGCAATCCCGACGGCGCGCCGCCGCCTCACGTCATCGAGAAGCTCGCGGAGGTCGCCCGCAATCCGCGCGCGCATCGCTATTCGGCGTCGAAGGGGATATCCGGGCTGAGGCGCGCCCAGGCGGGCTATTATCTGCGCCGCTTCGGAGTGGAGCTCGATCCCGAGAGCGAGGTGATCGTCACTCTGGGCTCGAAGGAGGGCCTTGCCAACCTCGCCCAGGCGATCACCGCGCCCGGCGACGTCGTGCTCGCGCCCAATCCCTCCTATCCGATCCACCAGTTCGGCTTCATCATCGCCGGCGCGGCGATCCGCTCGATCCCGGCGGCGCCGGGCGATGCCTTCTTCGACATGCTCGAAAGGGCGGTGCGCTTCACCGTGCCGAAGCCCTCGGTGCTGGTCATTGGCTATCCCTCGAACCCGACCGCTTATGTCGCCGATCTGCCCTTCTATGCGCGGGTCGTCGACTTCGCGAGAGAGCACGGCCTGTGGGTGATCAGCGACCTCGCTTATGCCGAAATCTATTTCGGCGACGCGCCCACGCCCTCGATCCTCCAGGTCCCCGGCGCGAAGGAGGTGGCGGTCGAGTTCACCTCCATGTCCAAGACCTATTCGATGGCCGGCTGGCGGGTCGGCTTCGCGGTCGGCAGCGAGCGGCTGGTCGGCGCGCTGGCGCGGGTCAAATCCTATCTCGATTACGGCGCCTTCACGCCCGTCCAGGCGGCGGCCGTCGCGGCGCTGAACGGCCCGCAGGACATCGTCGCGGCGAACCGGCGCCTCTACCGCGGGCGCCGGGACTGCCTGGTCGAGAGCTTCGGCCGCGCCGGCTGGGACATCCCGCCTCCGGAAGCCAGCATGTTCGCCTGGGTGCCCCTGCCGGAGAAGTTCGGTCACCTGGGCTCGGTCGAGTTCGCCAAGCGCCTGCTCGCCGAGGCGCATGTCGCGGTCGCGCCTGGGGTGGGCTTCGGAGAGGAAGGGGAGGGCTTCGTGCGCATCGCGCTCGTCGAGAACGAGCAGCGCATCCGCCAGGCGGCGCGCGCGGTGAAGACGCTGCTGCGCTAGGCCGCCGGGCGCTGCGCGATCGGCCGCCCGTCGAGGTCCAGGCCGACCGGGCGCAGCGCCCTTTCGACGGCCTCGACGAGCCGACCTCGAGCCGATCGCAGCTAGCGCCAGGGGCCGGACCCCGGATGCCTTCAATCTGGCCCAAAGGCTTGTCCGTGCTTCCAATTCCTTCGGAGCGCTCAATATAGCGGGACGAACGCCTCCTCATTTGCCGTGTCGCCTGCCAG
>Ga0196965_1000086_pt1 | contig 73738 bp, 69 predicted proteins | sample S1_20metaG_FD_148668 | JGI IMG/M metagenome (GOLD analysis project Ga0196965, IMG submission 148668) | Soil microbial communities from Anza Borrego desert, Southern California, United States - S1_20 | ecosystem: Environmental > Terrestrial > Soil > Desert | place: USA: California | collected...
CTGATGGCCGCCAAGGAAGGGCTGAAGCATCCGGTGCTGGAGGAAGTCGCCCGCAAGGCCGGCCTCGAATATATCCCGGCCGGCTTCACTCCGCCCGCCTTCGCCTCCGCCTGCGCCTTGCTGTTCGGAAGCGGCGGCTTCTGCAGCGAGACCTATACGGACCTGTTCAACGGCACGGACGAGGAGGGGCGGGGCTTCGCCGTCTACGAGACCAGCCTGCAGCGCCGCGCCGGCAAGAACACCTACAGCGTCTTCTCCGGCCAGATGTACGCCATCCAGCGCCGGCCGGGCCGCCAGGGCCGGATCGCGATCGTTCCGGACAGGAAGATCCTGAACTTCTGGAAGCCGGCGAGCGACATGGAGAGGGTACGGGTCGAAGGGGATCCGGCGTTCGAGAACAAGTTCGAGGTCTATGCGACCCATCCGATGGAAGCGCGCGAGCTGCTCTTCGACAGCGGCTTCAGGGCGCGGCTGCTCGAGCTCAGGAAGAACGGCCGGGTCTTCGTCTATGCCGGCCCGGAAGAGGCTCTGGTCGCCGCCAACGGCAAGGACCGCTTCGAGCCCGGCTCGATGCTCCGCTCCCGCCCGGGGGAGGAGAGGGTGCGGATGATGTTCGACGATGTCCTCGCTTCGCTGGAGCTGCTCAGGGAGCTGAAGTCGAAGCTGGGGTGAGGCTCGCCGCTTCCCCTCCCTGAAAGGGAGGGGTCAGGGGTGGGTAGGCGAGCGGAGCGAGACTTTCCGATGACTCGGAGTTTCGGCCGCCTGCGGCGGACCCACCCCCAGCCCCTCCCTTCCAGGGAGGGAGGCTAGAGCGGCGCCAGCGGCGGAGTCTCGCGCTTGAGCTGCTCGAAGAAGGCCTGCATGGCGACCAGCCGGGGTATCGCCATGCGCTTGGCGGCCGAGGTGACGAGCCGGCCGGGTATGTCGCGGTAAACCAGCTGCAGGCGCTCGAAAACGGAGTCCATGTCGCGGGCGTCGCCGGTCACCGCCAGGCGCCGGGCGATTCCGGTGGCGCCGAGGAAGTCGAGGGCATCGGCGTCGTGCAGCACGACCGCCTCGTCGCTGGCGCCGGCTTTTTGGTCGTACATGTGGCCGGTTATCGCCGCCTTGACCGCCGGGAATTTCGCCATCGGGAAGCCGACCTTGCGGAGCAGCGGTTCGGCCAGCTCGGCCGAGCGGACCGCATGGTCGACGCCTTCCTTGGCGAAGGGCGGGATCGCCCCCGAATCGTGGAGGAAGGCGGCGGCGAAGAGGATGTCCTCGTCGATCGCGAGCCCTTCCTCCCTGGCGATCTGGCGGGCGAGCAGGAAGTCGCGTTCGGAATGGCGCCAGCCCCAGGCCGGATGGAGCAGCTTTTCGCGGGCATGAGCGTAGACGGCAGCGCGCCAGGGGGAGGAGAGGGTGATCCCGCCGACGGTGACGTTGCGCTGCGTCGGCAGCTGCGCCGGGGCGGGCGCGGCAGGCACGAGGACGGCAAGGCAGGTCGCCGAGAGGACCAGACCGGTCATCCCGGACTTGATCCGGGATCCATGAACATTGGCCGGACCAGCCTTCCGCCGACGGCGTTCATGGATTCCGGCCTTCGCCGGAATGACGGGGGTCAACGCCGGTCCACCGGCACGTAGTCGCGCTGGACGGGGCCGGTGTAGAGCTGGCGGGGGCGGCCGATCTTCTGCTCGGGGTCGGAGATCATCTCGTTCCACTGCGCCACCCAGCCGACGGTTCGGGCGAGAGCGAAGAGGGCGGTGAACATCGAGGTCGGGAAGCCGATCGCCGAGAGCACAACGCCCGAATAGAAATCGACATTGGGGTAGAGCTTCTTTTCGATGAAATAATCGTCGCTGAGCGCGATCTGCTCGAGCTCGCGGGCGACGTCGAAAACGGGGTCGCTGACGCCCATCTCCTTCAGCACCTCCTGAGCCGTCGCCTGCATCACCTTGGCGCGCGGGTCGTAATTCTTGTAGACGCGGTGGCCGAAGCCCATCAGCCGGAACGGATCGTCCTTGTCCTTGGCTCGGGCGATGAACTCGGGGATCCGCCGCGGATGGCCGATCTCGTGGAGCATGTTCAGGGCCGCCTCGTTGGCGCCGCCATGGGCCGGCCCCCAAAGGCAGGCGATTCCGGCGGCGATGCAGGCGAAGGGGTTCGCGCCCGACGAGCCGGCGAGCCGCACCGTCGAGGTCGAGGCGTTCTGCTCATGATCGGCATGGAGGATGAAGATCCGCCGCATCGCCCGCTCGACGATCGGGTTGACCTCGTAGGATTCGGCGGGAACGCCGAACGTCATCCTCAGGAAGTTGCCCGTGTAGGTGAGGTTGTTCTGGGGGTACATGAACGGCTGGCCGATCGAATATTTGTAGGCCATGGCCGCGATCGTCGGCATCTTCGCGATCAGCCGGTGGCTGGCGATCATGCGCTGCTTGGGATCGGTGATGTCGGTCGAATCATGGTAGAAGGCGGAGAGGGCGCCGACCACCCCGCACATGATCGCCATCGGATGGGCGTCGCGCCGGAACCCGCGATAGAAGGTCGCCAGCTGCTCGTGAAGCATGGTGTGGCGCATGATCGTGTGGGTGAAATTGTCGAGCACGTCCTTCTTCGGAAGCTCGCCGTTGAGGAGCAGGTAGCAGACCTCCATGAAGGTCGAATGCTCGGCGAGCTGGTCGATCGGATAGCCGCGGTGGAGCAATATGCCCTGGTCGCCGTCGATATAGGTGATCGCGCTCTCGCAGGCGGCGGTCGAGGTGAAGCCGGGATCGTAGGTGAAGGCGCCCGTCTCCGCATAGAGCTTGCGGATGTCGATGACGTCGGGGCCGACCGAGCCCTGTCGCACGGGAAAGCCGTGGCTGTTGCCCTCGCTGCCGGCCGCGCCGAGGGTGAGTGTGGCCTGTCCGTCCGCCATCTATTCTGCTCCGTCCATCCGGTCCGCGATGCGGGCGAGGCTCTCCTCGCGCCCCAGCAGGACCAGAACATCGAATATTCCGGGCGAGGTCGCCCGTCCGGTGAGCGCGGCTCGGAGCGGCTGCGCCACCTGGCCGAGCTTGACCCCGGCGCCTTCCGCTGTGCTGCGCACCGCCGCCTCTGTGGCGAGCGCCGTCCATTCGTCAAGCGCATAGAGTGCACTCCAGGCGCGCGCGAGCAGGCGGGGGGCGTCGCCGGCGAGCAGCTGGCTGGCCTTTTCGTCGAAGTCGAGTGGGCGTGACTGAAACAGGAACACTGAGTTTTCAGCAAGTTCGTTGAGGTTCTTCGCCCGGGGTTTCAGCTCCGGCATGGCCCGGACGAGAAGCTCGATCTCGGCGGTGCCGAGGTCGCGCCCGATCAGCCGGCCGGCGCGGGGCGCGACGAGCCCGGCGAGGCGGCCGTCATCGGCCTCGCGGATATAATGGCCGTTCAGATTTTCGAGCTTCTTGATGTCGAAGCGCGACGGCGACTTGCCGACCTGGGCGAGGTCGAACCACTGGATCGCCTGCTCCTTCGAGATCACCTCGTCGTCGCCATGGCCCCAGCCCAAGCGGAGGAGATAGTTGAACAGGGCCTCCGGGAGGATCCCGAGCTCGTCGCGATAATCGTCGACCCCCAGCGCGCCGTGGCGCTTGGAGAGCTTGGCGCCGTCCGGGCCGTGGATCAGCGGCACGTGGGCGTAGACCGGCTCGGGCCAGCCCATGGCCCTGATGATTCCGAGCTGGCGAAACGCGTTGTTGAGATGGTCGTCGCCCCGGATGACATGGGTCACGCCCATGTCGTGATCGTCGACCACCACCGCCAGCATGTAGGTGGGGGTGCCGTCCGAGCGGAGCAGCACCATGTCGTCAAGCTCCGCATTCTGGACGGTGACCCGCCCCTGGACGAGGTCGTCGATCGCCGTCTCGCCCTCGCGCGGCGCCTTGAGCCGGACGACGAAGGGGGAGTCGGGGGCCGGCGCCCCGGGCGCGCCATCCCGCCACGGACTCTCGACCCGGTAGGGCCGCCGCTCCGACTGCGCCCTGGCTCGGCCGTCGGCCAGCTCCTCGGCGCTCATGTAGCAGCGATAGGCGTGCCCCCGGGCGACGAGCTCATGGGCCACCTCGGCGTGGCGCGCCTGGAATTGCGATTGGTAATATTCGTGGCCGTCCCAGTCGATTCCGAGCCATTTGAGGCCGTCGAGGATGACGTCGATCGCCTCCTGGGTGGAGCGGGCCGCATCCGTGTCCTCGATGCGCAGAAGGGCGCGGCCGCCATGGTGGCGGGCGTAGAGCCAGCTGAACAGGCCGGTTCGGGCGTTGCCGATGTGCAGGAAGCCGGTCGGCGAGGGCGCAAAACGGGTGACGACCTCGCCGGGCTGGACGGTTGCGCTCAAGCGCCTTTTCTCCAAGGATGCGGGCCATGACGGCCGGTTTGGCAAGCGCCCCTAGCATAGCGGACCGGCCGCGACAAAGGGGCGCGGGGGTAAAGCGTCACCGCCCTCTCCGTCATTCCGGCGAAGGCCGGAATCCATGAACACGGGTGCCCTCGATCTCGCCTCGGACTCCGGTGTTCATGGATCCCGGATCAAGTCCGGGATGACGCGGTTGTCCTGCCGCCTCGAGCATCTCGCCGACCTCGAGCGCGACCAGTTGCCGCTCTGGCTCCCAGTCGGCCTCGGTCTCGGCACCGCCGCCTGGTTCGCCTTGCCGGACATCCGCGCCTGGACGGCCTTCCTGCTGCTGGCGGCGGCGCTGGCGCTGGCGCCCCTGGCGCTCGCTCCCGGGACGCGCTGGAGCCGGGCGCTCTCGATCTTCTGCCTGGCCGCGATGATCGGCTGCGGCAACATCTGGTGGAAGGCGGAGCGGGTCGCGGCGCCGGTGCTGACCCAGCCGCGCGCCGCCGAGTTCGACGCGGCCGTCGAAAGCTTCCAGCGGCTGCCGGCCCGGGATGTGGTCCGGCTTGTGGTGAGGCCGGCCGCCGGATCCTCGCTGCCGCCGCGCCTCAGGGTCAATGTCGATTCGGCGAAGGCCCCGGCCGGCCTCGATCCGGGCGCCGTCGTCCGGCTGCGCGGCTACCTGATGCCGCCGGCCCCCGCCGCGCTTCCCGGCGCCTATGATTTCGCCCGCGCCGCCTGGTTCCAGGGGATAGGCGGGACCGGCCGGGTCACGGTGGTGCGCCTCGTCGCTCCGCCGGGCGACCAGGGCTGGCGGGCCCGCCTTGCCGTCGCCCGGCCGAGCCTCGCCGATCACATCCGGGCTCGGCTGCCGGGCGGCCCGGGCGGAATCGCGGCCGCGCTCGCCACCGGCGACCAGGGCGGCATCCCCGAGGCGGATGCGGAGGCGATGCGCCGCTCCGGCCTCGCCCATCTGCTCTCCGTCAGCGGCCTCCACCTCACCGCGGTGGTCGGCGCGGTGATGCTTCTCACCCTGAAGCTGCTCGCTCTCAGCCCGGTGCTCGCGCTCCGGTTCCGGCTCGTCCTCGTCGCGGCGGGCGCCGGCGCTCTGGCGGGCGTCGCCTACACGCTGCTTACCGGCGCCGAGGTGCCGACGATCCGCTCGTGCATCGCCGCCTTGCTGGTCCTGCTCGGGATCGCGCTGGGGCGGGACGCGGTGACCCTCCGGCTGGTCGCGGTGGGCGCTCTGATCGTCCTCCTGCTCTGGCCGGAATCGCTGCCCGGCGCGAGCTTCCAGATGAGCTTCGCCGCGATCACCGCCATCGTCGCCCTGCACGAGCATCCGCGTGTGCGCGCCCTGCTCGCCCGCCGCGAGGAGCTGTGGCCGATGAAGCTCGGCCGCTTCCTGCTCGGCCTCGTCCTCACCGGCCTCGCCGTCGAGCTCGCGCTCATCCCGATCGCGCTCTGGCATTTCCATCAGGCCGGCCTGTACGGGGCGCTGGCCAATATCGTCGCCATCCCGCTGACGACCTTCATCATCATGCCGCTCGAGGCGCTCGCCTTGCTCTTCGACCTGGCCGGCCTCGGCGCGCCTTTCTGGTGGCTGGCGGGCGCCGCGCTCGATCTCCTCCTCGGCCTCGCCCACGCCACCGCCGCGGCGCCGGGGGCCGTGGCGAGGCTGCCGGTCATGCCCACGGCCGCCTTCGCCCTGATGCTGGGCGGCGGGCTCTGGCTGGCGCTGTGGCGCGGCCGGTGGCGCCGCTGGGGGCTGGTTCCGGCCGCGGCGGGCGCCGCGGCGGCCGTGCTGGCCCCGGTGCCCGATCTGCTCGTCACCGGTGACGGCCGCCACCTCGCTTTGCGCACGCCGTCCGGCGACCTGGCCCTGCTTCGGGGCCGGGCGGGCGACTATGTCCGCGATCTGATGACCCAGAGCGCCGGCCTGGAAGGGGAGGCGGGGGAGCTGGAGGCGCTGCGCGGCGCCGAGTGCAGCGCCGATTTCTGCGTCGCCGATCTGCGCGGCTGGCGCCTGCTCGCCAGCCGAAGCGACCGGCTTGTTCCGGTGCCGGCGCTGCTCGAGGCCTGTGCCGGGGCCGACATCGTTGTCTCGGACCGGCGGCTGCCCGCCGCCTGCCGGCCGCGCTGGCTGAAGGCGGACCGGGCGATGCTGGCCAGGAGCGGCGGCCTCGCCATCACGCTCGGCGCCGCTCCGCGGGTCTCCACCGTCGCCGGCGGCGACCGCCACCCCTGGATCCGCTGATTGGTGCCAGGCACCGATTACGCCCGGCCGCGCGGCCGGATTACCGGCGCGCTTCGCCCTTCGTGGAGCGCTCGATCGACATCAGGATTCCGAGGCAGATCATCACCGTCAGCATCGCCGATCCGCCGTAGGAGACGAGCGGAAGCGGGATCCCGACGACCGGCGCCAGCCCCATCACCATCATCAGGTTGACGGCGATGTAGAAGAAGATGGTCAGGGTGAGGCCCGCCGCCGCAAGCCGCTCGAACCGCCCCTTGGCCTCCAGCGCGACGCCCATCCCCCAGCGCAGCAGAAGGAAGAAGAGCAGGATCAGGACGCAGCCGCCGATCAGCCCCCATTCCTCGGCGATCGCCGAGAAGATGAAGTCGGTATGCTGCTCGGGAAGGTAGTTGAGGTGGCTCTGGGTGCCGTTGAGGAAGCCCTTGCCGAACACCCCGCCCGAGCCGATCGCGATCTTGGACTGGGTGAGGTGATAGCCGGCGCCGAGCGGGTCGGTCTCCGGGTTGAGGAAGATCAGCACCCGGTCCTGCTGGTGCGGCAGAAGGAAGGAATAGACGACCGGCAGCGCCGCCCCGACGGCGAGGGCGCCGCCGATGAACCAGCTCAGCGGAAGCCCGGCGAGGAACATGAGCGCGATGGTGTTGAGCACGATCAGCATCATCGTTCCGAGATCAGGCTGGAGCAGGATGAGCAGGAGCGGGGGGAGGAGGATCAGGGCGAGCGGCCACATCGCCCATAGTCTGCGAATCTCTGCCGGCGGGACGTGGGCGTAGAAGCGGGCGAGGGTCAGGACGATGATCGGCTTCATCAGCTCGGACGGCTGGATCCGGACGAAGCCCAGCTCGAGCCAGCTGCGCGCGCCGCCGCCGATGACTCCCAGCATCAGCGTGAGGATGAGCAGCAGGATGCCGCCGCCATAGGCGAAGAAGGCGAGGTCGTGAAAGGTCTGCGGCCGGATCCTCGACAAGGCCAGAGCGAGGCCGAGGAAGACCAGGAAGCGAATCAGATGAGGGAGCGCCCAGGGCATCATGAAGCCCCCGGCCGCCGAATAGAGGCCGAGCACCCCGGCCATGCCCAGGGCGGTCACGATCCCGAGCATCCGCCACGGCAGCGTCGCCACCGGGGCCGGGACGAAGGCGAGGCCCATTAGTCGCCCGCCCCGGCCGAGCCGCCGGGACCGCCCTCCCTGGCGGCCTTGGCCGCGGCGAGCCAGCTTTGCGCCCGCCGCTCCATGCGCTCGTCGAGCGTTCCGCCCCATTGCTCCTCGAATTTGGCGAGCGCCTCAAGCGCCCTGGGCTTGTCGAACAGATAGGTGAGCACGTCCTTGGCGACCGGAGCGGCGGCTCGGGCGCCGCCCATGCCGTGCTCGATCACCACCGAGCATGCGAACCGGGGGCTGGCGGTGGGGGCGAAGCAGACGAACAGGCCGTGGTCGCGATACTTCCAGGCGCCCGACTGGCCGCGCTGGCCGCCGGTGATTCGCCGGACCTGGGCGGTTCCGGTCTTTCCGCCCATCTCGATGCCGGGGGTCTCGAGCCTGCTTCGGCCGGCGGTGCCGGCGCCGTTCACGACCTCCCACATTCCGGCGCGGACGGTGTCGAAATGCTCCTTCGGGAAGGGCAGGGCCGCGGGGGCCGGCCTCCGGCGCTGGAGGAGGTTGGGCTGGATGTCGCGGCCCGAGGCGATCCTTCCCGACATCACCGCCAGCTGGAGCGGATTGACGATGACGAAGCCCTGCCCGATCGAGGTGTTGAGAGTGTCGGACTCGGTCCAATCCGGCCGCTCGACCAGCTTCGCGCTGCGTTCGTAGCGTGCCTTCTTCCACTCGGCGCTCGGCATCGTCCCGTAATTCTGCGAGACGACGGGGATGTCGAACTTCTCGCCGAAGCCGAGCCTCTTGCCCATGGCCGAGATGACGTCGATTCCGGCGCGGCGGCCCATCGCGTAGAAATAGGTGTTGCAGCTGCGCGCGATCGCGGTGTGCATGGTCATCGGGCCGTGGCGGCCCAGGCAGCGGAAGAAGCGGTTGCCGAGCTGGAAGCCGCCGGGGCAATTGACCCGCGCCTTGGGGTCGATGCCCGCCTGCAGAAGCGCCATGGCGACCATCGGCTTGAAGGTGGAGCCGGGTGGGTAGAGGCCGTTCAGGGCCTTGTTGAGCAGGGGCTTGCGCTCGTCGTCCGACAGCATCTTCCACTCGTTGCGGCTGATCCCGTCGGTGAAGCTGTTGGGATCGTAGGCCGGCATCGAGGCAAGGGCGAGGATGTCGCCGGTCAGGCAGTCGAGCACCACCACCGAGCCGGATTCCTCGCCCAATCGCCGGGCGGCGAAGGTCTGCAGGCCCGCATCGATGGTGAGCGGCAGGGTGCCGCCGCTCTTGTCCTGGAGGGTGGTCAGGTTGCGGACCAGCTTGCCGCTCGCGGTCACCTCCACGCGCTGCGCGCCCGGCCGGCCGCGCAGCCGCATCTCCATCGTCTTCTCGACGCCTTCCTTGCCGATCTTGAAGCCCGGGGTGATCAGCAGCGGCGCCTTGCCCTCCTTCTTATATTCCTCCTGGTTCGGGGTTCCGACATAGCCGACCAGGTGGGCGACGGCCGCCCCGTCGGGATAGAAACGGGAGAAGGAGCGCAGCGGCGCGACGCCGGGCAGCTCGGGCTGGCGGATGGTCACCGCGGCATATTTCTCGAACGGGAGATTCTCCGCGACCGGCACCGGCTGATAGCCGGCGGCGTGCTTCAGCTCCTCCCGGATCCGCTCCACCTCGTCGGGTGGGAGGTCGAGCAGGCGGGTCAGCTCGGCGATGATCCGGTCGGGCTCCTTCAGGCGGTCGGGGATGAGGTCGACCCGGAAATCGCTTCGGTTGATCGCGATCGGCTGCCCCGCCCGGTCGACGATCCAGCCCCGCCTCGGCGGGATGAGCCGGAGCTGGACCCGGTTGCTCTCGGAGAGCAATTTGTAGCGCTCGTTCTCGGCGATCGAGATATAGGCCATGCGTCCGGCGAGGGCCGCTCCGAGCAGGCCCTGGAAGCCGCCCAGAACCATCGCCCGGCGGGTGAAGGTGAAGAGCTGGCTGCTCTCGGTGACGACGGCGCGGTTGCGTCTCTTCATCGGGCCAGCCGCCATCGGTCGAGGGCGACGACGAGCCGCGCCACCAGAGGATAAGCGAAGACGGACAGAGCGAGCTGCGGCAGAAGCACCTCGAAGGGCACGACGCTTCCCATCTCCCGGGCCACATACCAGCCGCCGGCGGTGTAGAAGAGGATTGCGGCGGCCGCGAACAGCCAGTCCAGCCAGTAATCGCGCCAGCCGACCCGGCTGTCGACGATGTCGAGGATGAGGAAGGTCAGGGTCCACAGGGCCATGGACTGTCCTACCGGCAGCCCGGCGACGAGATCGTTGAACAGGCCGAGCGGCAGGGCGATGTGGGCCTGCCACATTTCGGGCCGCAGCAGCCGCCAGGCGAGCAGCACCAGATAGGCGAAATCGGGGACGATCGGCCGGGAAGCGACATAGGGGAAGAGGGCGAGCAGCGACGCCGCGAGCGTGGTCAGGATGGGCAGCCACTGGCGGCGGAAGCCGAGCAAGGCGACGTCGCGGCTCGACCCGGCGATCCGGCTCATTGCGAGGCGCCCCTCAGGGCGCTCTCCGTCGCTTCGGAGAGGGGCGTGTCGGCCAGCGCCTGGTAGACCGGGAGGACCACCGCATATTCGACGTTGGAGGGATCGGCGAGCGGCTTCGCCACCGTCCGGTCCCCCTGGACCGACACCACCACGGCGACGGGAATGTCGGGCGGATAGACTCCGCCAACGCCGGACGTGACCAGGACGTCGCCGCGGCGGAAGGGGTTCTTGCCCACTTCCAAGGTCTTGAGGTCGACCGTTCCGTCGCCATGGCCGGTGGCGATCGCCGGAGTGCCGTCGCGGACCAGCCGAACCGGCACGTTGCTGGCGCTGTCGGCGACAAGCAGGACCCGGCTGGCCCAGCGCCCTGTCTCGATCACGCGTCCGACGAGGCCGTCGGCGGAGCGCACCGGCTGGCCCGGCTGAACTCCGGCCGAGGCTCCGGCGGAGAGGGTGGCGAGGCGGCGGACGGAGGCGAAGGAGGAGCCGACGATCCGGGTCACGGCGACCGGATTCTCGGTTTCGCGGGTGAGCCCCAGCAGCGCCTTGAGCCTCTTATTCTCCAGCTCGGTGGCCTGCGCCTCGATCAGCCGGCGCCGCGATTCCTGCAGCCGCCGCTTAAGCTCGGCATTCTGGTTTCCGGCCTGGACGTAATTGCCGACCGAATCGCCGATGCCGCCGAAGAAGCGCGAAACTCCGCGCCCCGCCGACGACACTGGGCTGGTGACGTCGAGCGCCAGGCCCTTGAGCGCGTTGAACCCGCTCGGGTCGATGACGGCGATGACGAGCAGCAGCCCCGCGAACAGGACTCCCCCCACCGCCATCACATAGCCGAGGAAAAGCCCGTATTGCGCCCGGCGGGAGAAACCGGGGCGGCGGGTCGATGGCGGCGCCATCTATGAGCCTCCCAGGCCCGGTCTCAGGCGGTCAACAGAACGCCGCGGAAGATTTCCTCCTCGAGCGCCCGGCCGGTGCCGATGGCGACGCAGGTGAGCGGATCGTCGGCGACGGTGACCGGAAGCCCCGTCTCGTCACGCAACACCTCGTCCAGTCCCTGCAGGAGGGCGCCGCCGCCGGTCAGGACGATGCCCTGGTCGACGATGTCGGCGGCGAGCTCCGGCGCCGTATTCTCGAGCGCGATCCTGACGCCCTCCACGATCGTCCCGACCGGCTCCGACAAAGCCTCGGCGATCTGGCGCTGGTTGATGGTGATCTCCTTGGGGACGCCGTTGACGAGGTCGCGCCCCTTGATGTGGACCGAGAGGCCGTCGCCGTCGGCGGGCGGCTTGGCGATCCCGACCTGCTTCTTGATCCGCTCGGCGGTCGCCTCGCCGATCAGCAGATTGTGGTTGCGGCGGACGTAGGAGGAGATCGCCTCGTCCATCTTGTCGCCGCCGACCCGCACCGAGGTCGTGTAGGCGAGGCCGCGGAGCGAGAGCACCGCCACCTCGGTGGTTCCGCCGCCGATATCGACGACCATCGAGCCGATCGGCTCGGTCACCGGCATGTCGGCGCCGATCGCCGCCGCCATCGGCTCCTCGATCAGCCAGACCTGCGAGGCGCCGGCGTTTGACGCGGCGTCGCGGATGGCGCGCCTTTCGACGGACGTGGAACCCGAAGGGACGCAGATCACGATCTCCGGCCAGCGCGGGAAGCGGCGCTTGCCGTGTACCTTCTGGATGAAATGCTTGATCATCTGCTCGGCGACGTCGATGTCGGCGATGACCCCGTCCCTCAGCGGCCGGATCGCCTCGATCTGGTCGGGGGTCTTGCCCATCATCATCTTGGCGTCGTCGCCGACCGCCTTCACGCGCTTCACGCCATTGATGGTCTCGATCGCGACCACCGACGGCTCGTTCAGCACCACTCCGCGGCCCCGAACGTAGACGACCGTATTCGCCGTTCCGAGATCGATGGCCATGTCGTGGGAGGGGAACTTGAAGAAACGCAAGAGTGACATTGAGGTGGGTCCCGCTTCTCTAAAACGCCGCCGCGGCATGGTGCCCGGCGCGCTCGCCTTTCTCTATAGGATGGCCCGGCCCCTTGTTCCACAAATGAGTTAACAAGGCTCGCGGGAAAGCCGGGCTTGGTCTAGTGACCGGATCGATGTCAATACGCCGCCTGCCCGAGCATCTCGTCAACCGCATCGCGGCGGGCGAAGTGGTGGAAAGACCGGCCAGCGCGTTGAAGGAGCTGGTCGAGAACGCGATCGACGCCGGCGCCACCCGCATCGCCATTTCGCTCGGCGGCGGCGGCACCGGCCGGATCGAGGTCGCCGACGACGGCTGCGGGATGAGCCCGGCCGACATGGCGCTCGCGCTCGAGCGCCACGCTACCTCCAAATTGCCGGGCGAGGAGATCGAATCCGTCACCACGCTGGGCTTCCGCGGCGAGGCTCTGCCGTCGATCGCCAGCGTCGCCCGCCTCGCCGTCGAGAGCCGGGTGCGCGGCGCCGACGGCTGGTCGCGCATCGTCGACAACGGCCGGCTGGAAGGGGAGGGGCCGGCGGCGCTCCCGCCCGGAACCCGCATCCGGGTCGAGCAATTGTTCGCCCGGGTGCCCGCACGCCGCAAGTTCCTGCGCTCGGAGCGCTCCGAATATGCGGCCTGCCTCGACGTCGTGAAGAGGCTCGCGATGGCGCGGCCCGACATCGGCTTCACCCTCGAGCATGACGGCCGCCGCACCCTCTCGGTCCAGCCGGGCGAGGAGCGGCCTCAGCGGGTCGCCGCCCTGACCGACCGGGCCCTGCACGAGAACAGCGTCGCCCTCTCCTACGACCGCGGCCCGGCGCGCCTCGGCGGGGTCGCCGGCCTGCCGACCTTCAACCGCGGAGTCGGCGACCATCAATATCTGTTCGTCAACGGCCGCCCGGTGAAGGACCGGCTGCTGATCGGCGCCGTCCGCGCCGCCTATCAGGACCTGCTCGCCCGCGACCGCCACCCGGTCGTCGCCCTGTTCATCGACCTCCCGGGCGACGAGGTCGACGTCAACGTCCACCCGGCCAAGACCGAGGTCCGGTTCCGCGACCCGGCCGGGATCCGCGGCCTGATCGTCGGCGGTTTGAGGCACGCTCTCGATTCGGCGGGGTTCCGAAGCGTGCAGCGGCCGGCGGCGGATGTGCCCTGGCGACCGGAGCCCGGTCATTCCCGCGAAAGCGGGAATCCCGCTTTTTCCTATTTGTGGAATCAGCAAGGAAGCGGGACCCCCGCTTTCGCGGGGGTGACGGGGAAGGTCGGGGAGTCCCGCGCGTCCTACGATTTCGCCCCGGCCGCCCGGGGCGAATCCGCTTTCGCGCCTCCGCCCGAGGCCTGTTCCTTCCCGCTCGGAGTCGCCCGCGGCCAGGTCGCCGCCACCTATATCGTCGCCGAGGCGGAGGACGGCCTCATCCTCGTCGACCAGCATGCCGCCCACGAGCGCCTGGTGTTGGAGCGGATGCGCCGGGCGATGGCCGACGGCGGAGTCGCCCGCCAGGCCCTGCTCCTCCCCGAGGTGGTCGAGCTCGAGGAGCCCGCCTGCGACCGGCTCGAGGCGCGCGCCGCCGAGCTCACGGAGATGGGCCTCGAGCTGGAGCGTTTCGGCGCCCGGGCGGTTCTGGTGCGGGCCACTCCAGCCATCCTCGGCAACGGCGACGTCAAGGGTCTCGTCACCGACCTCGCCGACGAGCTGGCCGCCTTCGATGAAGCCCTGGCGCTGCGCGAGAGGCTCGACCATGTCGCCGCAACCATGGCCTGCCACGGCTCCGTCCGGGCGGGGCGGATCCTCTCCGTCGCCGAGATGAACGCCCTCCTTCGCGAGATGGAGGTCACCCCCCATAGCGGCCAGTGCAACCACGGCCGCCCCACCTGGGTGAAGCTGGCGCACGGCGACATCGAGAAATTGTTCGGGCGCAAATGACCCCGAGGCACAGCTCGGCGCGCTGGCGTAAATCGGTGCCTGGCACCAAAGGGGTGGTCGGGGGACAAAAGGGCCCGTGAAGCGCAAGGACATCCTGATCGCGGCCGTCGCGGCCTTCGCCGCGATGCTTCTTTACTGCCTCTACGCGTCGGACCGAAGGATCTGTTTCGATGCCCCCTGCGGCACGATTGAGAACGTCATCCACTTCATGTCCGAAGAAGGTTGGGTCATAGGGCTCTCCGTCTTTCCGGTCGCCCTGCTGGCAGTGTGGACGTGGAACCGCGCGACCGGCCGGCAGGAATGAATCGTCCCGCCCTCGTCATTCCGCGAAAATCGGTGCCAGGCACCAACTTCCAAGCGATTGAAATTGTTCGGGGGTTCTAGGCCTGGGCGGCCAGCCGAGCCTCGATCCGCCGGTGCCAGATCAGGCCGGCCGCCGTCACAAGGGTGAGCGGCCCCAGGGTCCACCACCAGAACAGCATCGGATCGCCGGCCAGGCAGGCGGCGTAGAGGACGACGATTCGCGCATTGGCGTTGAGCAGGTTCATGAGCTTCAGCGCCGGCGCCGCGCGCTCGCCATAGGCGGCCGCGAGCCCGCGCCGGTCGGGCGCCGCCGCCAGGGCCTGGTCGAAGCGGCCGGCGAGGCGGTCGAGCGAGCCGGCGAGCCGGTCGTAGGCGCGCGCCACCGCGTTGGGCGAGGGGGGAGGCGACCCGCCGCCGGGGTCGCCCCGGACCCGGCGGTGGTAGCGGGCGCGCTCGCTCTCGTAGAGATTGGCCTGCAGCCCGTGGACGAAGCCGGCGACGGTGCCGGTGATCCAGGCCTGCGGAGTGTCGATGGCCGCGCCGAGCGCCAGATAGAGGATCAGGAACACGCCATGGTCGCACAGGCCGTCGAGGAAGCGGCCGAGCGGGCTGGCGGTGCCGGTCGCCCGGGCGACCATTCCGTCGAGGCCGTCGAAGACCAGCCAGGCGACGGTCAGCAGGAAGCCCAGCGTCGCCAGCCCCGGGTCGCGCCAGCCCAGATAGGCCAGAGCGGCGCCGGTGCCGACGGCAAGGCCCGCCACCGACACGGCATTGGCCGAAATCCTCGCCCTGAGCGCCAGCGGAAGAAGCATCCGGCCGGCGAGATGGACCACCCGCAAATTGGTCGGATCCTCGATGCGCGGGTCGCGGGCGCCGTCGGGCGGGGGCAGCCAGGCGGGACGGGAGCGGGCGCTCATCGGCCTCGGAGGGACGGGACGTCGGGCATGGCCGCCGTTAGACTCAAGCCGCGATCAGGGTCAATCGGAGAGCCGGAGCGCAAAAGTCTCCCTCGCCGGATTTTCGCGGGGGGCGATGCGGATTACCGCCCGGCGATGATTTCCGCCTCGATCACCCGGCCGCCACGGTCGAGCTGGACGAGATAATGTTTCGGGACGATCAGAGCGAAGGGCGAGGCATAGCCGAGCTCGCGGGCGCAGCCCTCGCGCGGAAGCGAGGCGATCCGGGCGCCGCATGTCCCCTCCCAGTCGGGCCGGCCGAGGATCGCCTCGGCCGCCTTGCGGTCCATTCCGAGATGGATCCGCTCGAGCCGCTCCGGCATCCGCCGGTCGTACCAATATCCCCAGGCGCACCACAAAAGGCCGGCGCCCACGGCGGCGGCGAACGCCCCTTCCAGCAGCCGGCGCGGGCGCCAGGCGCGGCGCTCAGCCACCGGCGCCCGCCGCCAGCGCCCGGAGCCGCGCGGCGACCTCCTCGATCGGGTGGACGGCCGCTCTGGCCCGGCTCGACTTCAGCCTCGGATAGCCCGCTTCGGCGTCGGCGATCAGCTCCCTGACGAAGCCGCCGCCGCGCACCTCGCGAAGGATCCGGCGCATCTCCGTCCTCGTGTCGGCGGTGACGATCCGGGTGCCGCCCTTGAGGGCGCCGAACTCGGCGGTGTTGGAGATCGCCTCGCGCATCCCGGCTATGCCCCGCTCGTAGATGAGATCGGCTATCAGCTTCACCTCGGTAAGACATTCGAAATACGCGATTTCCGGGGAGAAACCGGCGTCGACCAAAGTCTCGAAGCCGGCATGGATCAGCTCCGGTATCGCGCCCCACAGGACCGCCTGCTCGTTGAACAGGTCCGCCTCGCATTCCTCGGCGAAGCTGGTCTCGAGGATGCCGGTGCGGCCGCTGCCGATCGCCGCGGCATAGGAGAGGGCGGTGGCCCTGGCGCCGCCGGACGGATCCTGGTGGACGGCGAACAGCGCGATAAGGCCGCGGCCCTGCTCATATTCGCTTCGAAGCGCGGTGCCGGGCCCCTTCGGAGCGACGAGCAGGACGTCGAGATCCGGCCTCGGCTCGACGAGGCCGAAGCGGATGCTGAGCCCGTGCGCGAAGACGAGGGCCGAGCCCTCGGCGAGGTTGGGCGCCACCTCCCCGGCATAGATTCGCGCGTGGAGCTCGTCGGCCGCCAGAATCACCACGACGTCCGCTTTTTCAGAGGCTTCCGCCGCCGTCATGACCTCGAACCCGTCCGCCCGCGCGCGCGCCCGGCTGGGCGATCCCTCGGGAAGGCCGACGGCCACGGCGATCCCGCTGTCGCGCAGGTTGAGGGCCTGGGCGCGTCCCTGGTTGCCGTAGCCGATCACGGCCACCCGGCGGCCGCGGATCAGGGCGAGGTCGGCGTCGGCATCGAGATAGACGCGCATGGGATCAAGCTACTCCGTTCGCCCTGAGCCTGTCGAAGGGCTTTCCTTGTCCCCCGGTAGTAGGAAGGGCAGGGCTTCGACAAGCTCGGCCCGAACGGATGATGGAGATCAACGCGCCAGCATCGCCAAGGCCCTCGCCAGTGCCTCTCCCTCCAGCGGCTCCGTGAAGCGCGGCCATTCCGCCGGCGGCTGGCGCGAGAACCAGGTATATTGGCGCTTGGCATATTGGCGGGTGGCGGTTCGGCCCGCCGCCAGTGCCTCGGCGCGCGACAGCTCGCCGCTCAGGAAGGCGGCGATGTCGCGAACGCCGATCGCCCGCATCGCCGGCAGCATCGGGTTCAAACCTCGCTCCAGCAGCGAACGAACCTCTTCTACGCCCTGATCAGAAAGGATTTCCTCGAAGCGACGGTCGCAGCGTTCGTACAGCCAGTCGCGCGGCGGCAGAAGCAGCAGCGGAACGAGATCGACCTCGCCCGCGATCCCGCCCGACCGCTCCTTCTGCCATTCGGACAAAGGGCGGCCGGTCGAGCGGATCACCTCGAGCGCCCGCGCCACCCGGGTGGCGTCGGACGGCCGGAGCCGCGCCGCGGCGTCCGGATCCTCGCGCTCAAGCGCCGCATAGGCATGCCGGACGGTGAACGACCGCACCGCCGCCCTGATCGCCGGATCGATGTCGGGCACCGGGGCGATTCCGTCGAGCAGGGTGCGGATGTAGAGGCCGGTGCCGCCGGCGAGGATCGGAAGTCTTCCCGCCGCCCGGGCCGCCTCGATCTCCCGCCTGGCGTCGCCGGCCCAGTCCGCCGCGGAGCAGGGCAGGGCGGCGTCCCGGCAGCCGTAGAGACGGTGCGGGACCCGCGCCTCGTCGGCGGCCGACGGTCGTGCCGAGACTATGCGCAGATCCGCATAAATTTGCGCGCTGTCGGCGTTGATGATCGTTCCGCCGGCCGTCTCCGCCAGCGCCAAAGCGAGCGCCGACTTGCCGCTGGCGGTCGGCCCCGCGATAAGCGCCAGCCGCGGCCGCGAAGAGGAAGCCATGTTCATCGCCACCCTGATAGCAAAGGAACGCCTGGCCGGCGGCGATATTTCGGCGGCCGAGGACGCGCTCGCCGCCGCCGGCATCGCCTCCTACGGCCGCAGCTGGATCGAGGAGGACAAGGCCTGCGACCTGCTCTTCTCGGCCGCGCCCGCGCCGGCCAGGGCGGCGCTGGAGGGGCTGATCGACGGAGTCGACGCGATCGTCCAGGGCGAGTCGGCGAGGCGCCGCCGGCTGCTCGTCGCCGACATGGATTCGACCATGATCGCGGTCGAATGCATCGACGAGCTCGCCGATTATGCCGGCCTCAAGGCGGAGGTGGCGGCGGTGACCGAGCGGGCGATGCGCGGCGAGATCGGCTTCGAGGCCGCGCTCGCCGAGCGGGTCGCCTTGCTGGCCGGCCTCGACGAGGCGGCGATCGACCGGTGCCGGGCCGAACGGGTCCGGCTCACCCCCGGCGCCCGGGCGCTGGTCCGGACCATGAAGCGGGAAGGGGCGGTGACGATCCTCGTCTCAGGCGGCTTCACCCGCTTCGCCGATCCGGTCGGCGCCGACATTGGCTTCGACCGCGTGGTGGCCAACCGGCTGAATGTCGTCGCGGGAAGGCTCGACGGCTCGGTGGCGCCGCCGGTGCTCGGCGCCGAGGGCAAGAGGCTGGCGCTGCTCGACGCCGCCGCCGCGCTCGGCCTTCGTCCGAGGGAATCGCTCGCCGTCGGCGACGGCGCCAACGACGTTCCGATGCTGAAGGAAGCGGGGCTGGGAATCGCCTATCACGCCAAGCCGGCCGCGAGGGCCGCGGCCGACGCGGCCATCCTCCACAACGACCTCACCGCCCTCCTCTACGCCCAGGGCTGGGCGAGCCGCGAATGGGAGCAGTAACAACGCCGTCTTAATTGGTGCCAGGCACCGATTACGGGCGCGTCATGTCGGCGGCGATGGCGGCGAGGGCGAAGGCGACCGAGGCCTCGCCGAGCGGGAAGCCGAGCTCGACTCCGTCCGGAGCCAGCGAGCGCACGACGGCGCCGATCGCGCCGGCTTCGGGATGGCGAAGCTCGACCGGATCGCCCAGGGCCGGCCTGGCGTTGGTCTCGAGGAAGGCGCCGCTCGCCGAGATGGTGCGCAGGGCGGCGGGCGCGGGCGCTCCGGCGATGAGGATGCACATCCGCCGCCGCCGCCACCGCGACGCCATCCGGCTTCCGCTCCCGATCCTTCCGGCCGCCGCCATTCCCGTCCCCCCAGTCACGGGAAGGATCATAGCCGCGCAGGCAAGAAAATTCGGTTAAGGCGCGACCGGAAAGCAGGCCGCGCCGGCCGCCTTGGCCGCGGCGCAGACTCGGTCGGCCGCGGCCCGGCTGGCGAGCGGCCCGGCCTGGAGGCGGGTGACCGCCCCGGCCGCGACATAATTGGGCTGGAGCGAGCCGAAGGCGCCGACCTTGCCCCTCAGCCCGGCCCAGGCGCGCTGCGCGTTGGCGGCGCTTCCGAAGGCGCCGAGCTGGACCCGCCAGCGCCCGCCGGCCGCGGCCGTGGCGGCGGCTTTGACCGGCGCCTGGCGCGGCGGGGCGGCCGCCTTGACCGGAGCCGGGCGGGCCGCCGGCACGGCCACCGGGGCCGAGGCGAAGACGCTGGTCTTCGTGCCCTGGCCCATTCGCTGCGCCAGGGCGACGCCCTGCTGGCGCTGCTCGGCCGGAATGAAGCGCTCCATCACCTTGAGATTGTCGGCGGCCGGCGGCACGCCCCCGTCGGCGGCGCGAAGCATCAGGGCATAGGCCCTCGGCCAGTCCTTGCCGACGAGGTCGCCGTTGAACAGCTCGGTTCCCAATATGTATTGCGCGCGGGGATCGCCCAGCTCGGCGGCCTTGCGGATCCAGGGCAGGGCCTCCTGCCGGCGGCCGCCATTGTACAGCAGCAGGCCGACATTGACCTGCGCCTGCTCGTGGCCCTGCCTCGCCGCTTTCTGGTACCAGCTCTGCGCCGTGGCGGCGTTGACCGGAACGCCGCGGCCCAGCTTGTAGGCCTGGCCGAGATTGAACTGGGCGTCGGCATTGCCGGCTTCGGCGAGCGGCCGCCATTGCGCGACCGCTCCGGCATAATCGCCGCGCATCCAGCGGTCGACTCCGGCCTTGACGTCGGCCGAGACGGCCCCGGCGCCGGCCTGGGCGCCAAGCAGGAAGAGCGCCGCCGCCGTGGCTGCGAGCAGGGGCCGACCGAAAGTTCGCATCATCTATCTCCCGCGCGGGAAAGGGTTTTCGAGGGGTCGGAGCTAGCCGAAAATCCTTAACGCGCTCTTAGCACAATCCCGGCCGCGGCGATGAGCCCGATTGCGCAAAAAGGCGCCGGGCCGCCTTGGCGTTAACCGGATTTTAGCCAACCAGGGCGCAGGACGGCGGCCAAGGATCGCGAGCCCGAGGGGAAAACATGCGCGTTTTGGCACTATCGTCGCAGAAGGGGGGATCCGGTAAGACCACCTTGTCCGGCCATCTCGCCGTCCAGGCGGAAAGGGCGGGTGCAGGCCCGGTCTGCCTGATCGATATCGATCCTCAGGGATCGCTCGCCGACTGGTGGAACGAGCGCGAGGCCGAGATGCCCGCTTTCGCCCAGACCACGGTCGCCCGGCTCGCCGCCGACCTGGAGATACTGCGCCAGCAGGGCTTCAAGCTCGCGGTGATCGACACGCCTCCGGCCATCACCATGGCGATCCAGAGCGTGATCCAGGTCGCCGAGCTGATCCTGATCCCGACCCGCCCGAGCCCGCACGACCTTCGCGCCGTCGGCGCCACCGTCGATCTTTGCGAGCGCGCCGGCAAGCCGCTCATCTTCGTCGTCAACGCCGCCACGCCCAAGGCGCGGATCACCTACGAGGCCGCCGTCGCGCTCTCGCAGCACGGCACCGTCGCCCCGGTCACCTTGCACCACCGCACCGATTACGCCGCCTCGATGATCGACGGCCGCACGGTGATGGAGGTCGATCCCAACAGCAAGTCCGCCAGGGAGGTGGTCGAGCTGTGGGACTATGTCGCCGACCGGCTGGAGAAGAATTTCCGCCGCACCGTCTTCTCGGCGCCCCAGGGCGGTTTCGCCGCCCATCCCTCCAGCGCGCGGCCCGCCGCCGGCTTCGGCCGGCGCGTGGTCGGCCAGTAAGGGGAGGGACAGATGGCCGAGACCAAGCCCTTCGCTTCCCTCTCCTCAGGCCTCCTCGCCCGCAAGGGAGCGGCCAAGCCCGCCATGCGCCCGCAGGGCTTCGGCAGCTTCGGAAGCAGCCTCGAGGATCTGGGCTGGAACGACATGGGCCATGCGCCCGGAGCGCTCCACGACATCAACGAGGCGCACGATTTGCCCGAGCATGTGCCGAGCTCGATCGAGGCGCTCACTCCGGCGCCCGGCGGCCGTTCCCATGCCGAGCCGCCGGCGGTGGTCGAGCAAAGGCGCGAGCTCGAGGCGCGGCTCGCCCCGCCCGAGCCCGAGCCCGAGCCGGAGCCCCGGGCCGATGCCCGACCGGAGCCCGAAGCCGAGCGCCGGCCCGAGCCGGAGCCGCAGGCCCCGCCGCCGCCGGAAGCGCGTGTGGTCAAGCTGCCGCGCTCGCGCGCCGCGTCGCCGGGCCGCTCGCCCGCCGGAGCGGTCCGCGCCAAGGCCGCCTTCACCCTTCGCCTCGATCCGGAGCGGCACCTGAAACTGCGCCTCGCCTGCGCCCTGACTCGCCGCTCGGCGCAGCAGCTGGTCACCGGGGCTCTCGATGATTTCCTCGATTCCCTGCCCGAGCTGGAGGCCCTTGCCGGGCACGTGCCGGGGCAGGCGAATCAGCGTTGAGCGGAGTGGGTAGGATGAACAAGAGCGTCGCACTGAAGTTCGCGGTCTCGGGCCTGGCGATCGGCACCACCATGGTCGCCTGCGGGCCCGCCGCCACCTCGCATATCGCTTCGGCCTCGGCGAGGGCGCCCCGTTCCGAGCAGCAGGCAGCCGCGCTCTACACCAAGGCTCAGGCCGCCGTCCGCAAGGGCGATTACAAGGAAGGCCTGGGTTATGCGGAGCGGGCGGTCGAGCTCAGCCCGCGCGACGTCGGCTACCGGATGATCCTCGCCGATCTCTATCTCAAGAACGGCCGCTTCCAGTCGGCCGAAGCCACTTTCGCCGACGTCCAGCAGCTCGATCCGGGCAATGCCCGGGCCTCGTTCAGCATCGCCCTGGCGCGAATCGCCCTGGGCCGGCCGGCCGCCGCCGTCGCCGAGCTCGATCGCCTCGCCGAGACCGCCTCGCCGGCCGATATCGGCCTCGCCTACGCGCTCGCCGGCGAGGCGCGCCGCGCGATCGAATTGCTCGAGCCGGCCGCCCGCGCTGCCGGCGCCACCGGCCGCACCCGCCAGAATCTCGCTTTGTCCTACGCCCTCGCCGGCGACTGGGAGAAAGCCCGGGTCACCGCCGCCCAGGACGTCTCTCCCGCCGATCTCGGCACCCGGCTCCAGCAATGGGCCGCGCTCGCCCAGCCCGGCGGCGCCGCCGTCCAGGTCGCGACCCTGCTCGGAGTCACTCCGTCGTCCGACGATGCCGGCCAGCCGGTCCGCCTCGCTCTGGCGCCCGCCAGGCCCGCCGACGAGGCTTTCGCGGCCGCCGGCCCGCTGCCCGAGCCGGCCGCGGAGACGGTGACCGCCGCCGCGCCCGCGCTCGCCCAGGCCGAACCCGCGCCCGAACCGGCGCCGGTGCTGGCCCAGGCCGCTCCCGCGCCCGAGCCCGCCGAGGCGGCGCCGGTCCAGATCGCCTCCAGTCCCTTGCCGCAATGGGTGAGCGAACGCGCCGCCGCCGAGGCCGCCGAGGCCGCCGAGGCCGAATCGCCTCCGGCCGAGCAGACCCGGCCGCTTTATGCCGAGGCCGTTCAGGCGCTCGTCACCCCGCAGCCTTCGGTGCTTCCGGCCTCCAGGGCCGTCGCCCCGGCGCCGGTTCCGAGCTTCGAGTCTCCGCGCAGCCGTCCGGCCCGTGCCGCGGAGGCCGGCCCCGGCCGCTTCGCCGTCCAGCTCGGCGCCTACAGCTCGCCTTCGTCGGTCGAGCGGGCCTGGGCGCAGATGCTGAAGCGCTTCGGCTTCGCCGAGCTTACTCCGCTCAGCACCACGGTCAGCATCCCCGGCCGCGGCACCCTGCACCGCCTGTCGGTGGCCGGCTTCGCCAGCCGCTCGGCGGCGGCGTCGACCTGCCGGTCGATCCAGGCCAAAGGCGGCGCCTGCTTCGTCCGAACCGTCGCCGGCGACGCCCCGGTGCGCTGGGCCGGCCGCTATCGGAGCGGCCGCCAGGGCTGAGCTTCTCCCCTCCCTGGAGGGAGGGGCCAGGGGTGGGTGCGAGCGAAGCGAGCCCACCGAGCCGGGAGTTTCGGCCGCCTTCGGCGGACCCACCCCCGGCCCCTCCCTCGAAGGGAGGGGAGCTAAGCCCGCCGCTCCCTCGTCAGGACATCGAGCACGGCCATCCGCACCGCCACCCCCAGCTCGACCTGCTCCAGGATCGCCGAGCGGGCCGGATGGTCCGCGACCTCGCCGTCAATCTCGACTCCGCGGTTCATCGGTCCCGGATGCATGACGATCGCCTCCGGCGCCGAGCGCTCGAGCCGCTCCATCGTCAGTCCGTAAAGGGCGTGGAAATCGGCCAGGCCGCCCTCGACGCTCGACTCCATCCGCTCGCGCTGGATCCTCAGCATCATCACGACGTCGGCGCCCCTTATCCCCTCGTCGAAATCGGTGAAGGCGGGAAGGCGCCCGCCTTCGGGGAGAAGGGACGGGGGGCCGACCAGCCGCACCTTCGCGCCCAGCTTAGGCAGCAGCCTGAGGTTCGAACCCGCCACCCGGCTGTGCCTTATGTCGCCGCATATCGCCACCTCGAGCCCCTCGATCCGGCCCTTGCGGCGGCGAATGGTGAGCGCGTCGAGCAGCGCCTGGGTGGGGTGCTCGCCGGTGCCGTCGCCGGCGTTGATCACCGGGCAGCCGACCGCCTCGGCCACCTGGCGCGGCGCTCCGGTCTCGCCGTGACGGACGATCATCACGTCGGGCCGCATCGCGCCGAGGGTGAGTGCGGTGTCGATCAGGCTCTCGCCTTTCCTGACGCTCGACCCGCCGGGATGGAAATTCGCCACCTGGGCGCCGAGCCTCTTGCCGGCGACCTCGAACGAGAAGAGGGTGCGGGTGCTGTTCTCGAAGAACAGGTTGAACTGGGTGAGGCCGGCCAGCCTCCGGTCCGCCTTGCGGGCGCCGCGGTTGAACTCGACCCACGGCTCGGCCTCGTCGAGCAGATAGACTATGTCGTCGGCGGAAAGCGCATCGATCCCGAGCAGGTGGCGGTGCGGGAAGGGCATTGCGGCGCGATAGAGGCGCCGCCGCCGGGCGGCAAGGGTCAGCCCTTCCTCGTCATGCCGGATCTGATCCGGCATCCACCCTGGGGCCGGCGGGGCGTCCCAGGCAGGCGTCGAGCAGCTCCGCCTCGGCGAGGCGGCACGCCTGCTCCCGCTTCGTCTCCCCGTCCGGAAGCACGAGTGCCTGCAGCCCGACGGCGATGTAGCAGGCGCGCTTGCCCTGCGTCTCCGGCACCGCCCGGCAATAGGGAATGCCCTCGGCCGGATCGGCGTTCATGTTCACCATCGATTCGACGACCCCGCGATGGCAGAGCGGCCGGAAGGCCGCTTCCGCGAGCCCGCACAGCCGAACCGCCTCCTCATTGTCGTTGAGGGCGATCGTGCTGACGTCGCGCCCCAGGCTGAGGAAGCAGGCGGCCCGCGCCTTCTCGGGAGCGCGCGCGCATTCGCTCGCCGCCCGGCCGACGTCTCGCCCGCTGTGGTGAAGCATCGCCGAGGTCTGGATCGTGTAGCAGGCGACCAGATATTTCTCCTCCATCCGCGAGCAGGGATAATGGAGGTCGGCCGGATCGAGCGCCTGGAACCGCGGCCTGGCCGGCGCCGCTTCGGCGCTCGCCGGACCGTGCCCGGCCGCGCCGTGCCCGGCATGGGCCGCCGCCGCGCCGGCCTTGCCCGGCCCGGGAGCCGCTCCGGCGGGGGCGGCGGCGACGCTGTGCGGATGGGTCGCGTTGACCAGGCTCTCCATGAACGCTCCGGCGTAGCACATCTCCCGTTCCGGCTCGCGGCTGAGCAGGTCGCAGGAACTCAGCGCCAGCGGAAGGTCGTGGCCGTGGAGGATGGCGAGGCCGTGGCCGAGACCGTGGGTGCACTGGAAGAGCAGGTCCGCCCGCTTCCCGCGAAAGTCGCCGCACAGAGCGTCGACGCTCTCGGTCGTGACTCCGCCGCCGTCCCGGGCGGTAGCGATGAAGTAGGACTGGATGACGCCGTGATAGCAGCCCGACTGCCAGGCGGGAGTGCAGGTCGCGAAGACGGCGCCCACGTCGGCTGGAGATTTGAGCGCGGAGATGCCGATCCGGTGCGCGTAGAAATGCCCGTCGCGCCGGACGTCGGGGTCGAGCGCGGCGAGGCGGTCGAGCAGCTTGAGCACCGGCGCCGGGCCGCCTTGTGCCAGACGCTCGTCGAGAGCGGCGGCATAGCAGTCACGCTCCTTCGCCAGGTCGGCCGAGCGGCATCGCTCGAACATGGCCGTGGCGGGGTCCTCCGGAGGCTTCGCCGGCGCCCCGGCCCCGGCCGGAACGGCGAGTCCGGCAAGCGCCGCCAGCGCCGCGAGGAAGGTGCGAAAGGATCTTGGCAGGACGGGCATCGACGCTCTCTCTTCCCGAGGGAAGCGAGGGTTGCCAGCAAAGGCGGGGGCGGACAAGGGCGGATGAGTTCCCCGAAGCCCGCCCTTCGCGATGCGGTTTTTGGATGTCGCTGGGGGCGGCGTAGGATGGATAGGCGTTTTCCTCTTGTTCTCATGGAACGGATCGCGTACATCCGCACAATCGCGTTGAATGGGCGGCGCAGAGGCAATAGGGGATGCGGGCCATGGCGGCTTCACTCAAGGTGGTGGGAAACTCGGACAATATGGACAGGCAGAAGGCCCTCGAGGCCGCTTTGGCGCAGATCGATCGCGCCTTCGGCAAGGGCAGCGCGATGAAACTGGGATCGCGCGAGGCGGTCGAGATCGAGACCATCTCCACCGGCTCGCTCGGGCTCGACATCGCGCTCGGCATCGGCGGCCTTCCGCGCGGGCGGGTGATCGAGGTGTACGGACCGGAAAGCTCCGGCAAGACCACGCTCGCCCTCCACGTCATCGCCGAGGCCCAGAAGAATGGCGGCACCGCCGCCTTCGTCGACGCCGAGCACGCCCTCGATCCCGTCTACGCCAGGAAGCTCGGGGTGGACGTCGACGAGCTGATCGTCTCCCAACCCGACACCGGCGAGCAGGCGCTCGAGATCACCGACACCCTCGTGCGCTCCAACGCCGTCGACGTTCTGGTCGTCGATTCGGTCGCCGCCCTGGTCCCCCGCGCGGAGATCGAGGGCGAGATGGGCGACAGCCATGTCGGCCTCCAGGCGCGTCTCATGTCGCAGTCGCTGCGCAAGCTGACCGGCTCCATCTCCAAGTCCAAATGCCTGGTCATCTTCATCAACCAGCTGCGCATGAAGATCGGAGTCATGTACGGCAATCCGGAGACGACGACCGGCGGCAACGCGCTCAAATTCTACGCGTCGGTGCGCCTCGACATCCGCCGCACCGGCCAGATCAAGGACCGCGACGACATCGTCGGCAACACCACGCGGGTCAAGGTCGTGAAGAACAAGGTGGCGCCGCCGTTCAAGCAGGTCGAGTTCGACATCATGTACGGCGAGGGCATCTCCAAGGTCGGCGAGATACTCGATCTCGGAGTCAAGGCCGGGCTGGTCGAGAAGTCGGGCGCCTGGTTCAGCTACGATTCGATCCGGATCGGCCAGGGGCGCGAGAACGCCAAGACCTATCTCCGGGAGAATCCGGAAGTCGCCGCCCGCCTCGAACGCGCCATCCGCGGCCGCACCGACGAGGTCGCCGAGGCGCTGATGACGGGGCCGAGCGCGGAGGACGATATCTAGCGCGACCTCATTTCGCGGACATCGTGAACTTCATGAACTTCGCCCGGATCCGGACACAGCTTATCCTCCCCATCTGACGATGGGGAGGATCACCCTCGCCCGAACAGCCGCCCCCGCTCCGTCGCCAGCAGGATGAGCAGGGCGGTCGCCCCGAACGCCGCGAAGCTGCCGACCATGGGGACGAGGGTGTTGTTGAAGCTCTGGCCGACGGCGAGGCCGAGCAGGGCGCCGCCGATCGTTCCGATCGTGCCCTGCACGGACGAGGCGGTGCCGGCGACATGGCCGAGAGGCTGCATCGCCAGAGCCCCGAAATTGGCCGAGGCGAGTCCGAAGCAGGCCATGGTCAGGCCCTGCATGGCGATGAACAGCCACAGGCTCTCGCCACTCGTGAGGACGATGGCGAGGTGGGCGAGCGCGGCGAGCGTGAACAGGGCGAGCCCGCTATGGGCGACCCGGCGGGTGCCGATCCGCTCGACGATGCGAGAGTTCAGCCAGGAGGTGAAGGCCATCGGCAAGGCAACCCCGGCGAAGGTGGCGGCGATCAGCTCGGGACGGCGGAAGACGTCGAAGACGATCTGCTGGATCGAGTTGATATAGCCCATCAGGCTGGCCATCATCAGCGTGAAGGCCAGTGTGTAGCCGAGCGACTGGCGGTTGCTCAAAGTCTGCCAGGTCCCGTCCCAGATCGTCCTCGGGTTGAGCGGCCGCCGATATTTGGGATCGAGCGTCTCGGGCAGCCGGATCAACGTCCACAGCAGCATGATCGAGCCGCCGAGCGCCAGCCCGAAGAAGATCGCCCGCCACGAGGCGACCAGAAGGGTGAGCTGGCCGAAGACCGGCGCAAGCATCGGGATGAGCAGGAAGACGAGGAAGGCCAGCGACATGATCCGCGCCATCCGGGCGCCCTCGAAGCGGTCGCGGACGATCGAGACGACCAGCACCCGGGTCGACGCGGCGGCTCCGCCCTGGGCCATGCGCGCCGCCAGCAGCAGCGCGAAGCTCGACGCCGCCCAGCAGGCGAGCGCGAAGCCGACATAGAGGACCAGGCTGACGACCAGCACCGGCTTGCGCCCGAACCGGTCCGACAGCGGCCCGTAGACGATCTGGGTGAGGCCGAAGCCGAGCACATAGAGCGACACGACGAGCTGGCGGCTGTTCTCGTCGGCCACGTTCAGCGCCTCGCCGATCGCCGGCAGGGCCGGCACCATCGCGTCGATGGCGAGGGCGTTCAGCGACATCAGCCCGGCGATCAGCACCACGAACTCGCGGAAACCGGGGCGTGCGTCGGCAAGGTCGGGGCGGGGCGGCTGCAGCATTTCGGTCCTTCAGGTGGAACGCGCATAGACGATGCCGCGGCGATCCGGTTCCCCAAAATGGCGTGCATCGCCGCCGTCGCTTCCGCCTTCCGCGAAGAGCGCGGAGAGCAGGAACCGGTCTTCTTCCGTGAAGTTGAGGAGCAAAGCTTCACGGAGACCCCATCATGGCAGGAAAAGGCAGGCTCGCTATCGTCACCGGAGCCTCGAGCGGGATCGGCCTCGAGCTGGCGAAGCTCGCCGCCCGGGAGGGCTTCGATCTGGTCGTGGCCGCCGACACCCCGCTCCTGGATGCGTCGAGGGAGCTCGAGGACCATGAAGTCGAGGTCCGCAACGTCGAGACCGACCTCTCCACTTTCGCGGGCGTGGACCGGCTGCTCGATGCCGCCGGCGGCCGCGACGTCGACATTCTCGTCGCCAATGCCGGCCACGGCCTCGGCCGAGCCTTCCTCGAGCAGGATCCGGCGGAGTGGCGGCACGTCATCGACACCAACGTCACCGGCACGGTCTACCTCGTCCAGCGGGTGGCGAGGGCGATGGTCGCGAGGAACGCGGGGCGGATCCTCATCACCGGCTCGATCGCCGGGCACATGGCGGGGGCCTTCCAGGCCGTCTACAACGGCTCCAAGGCCTTCATCGACTCTTTCGCCGATGCCCTCGCCAACGAGCTCAAGGGCAGTGAGGTGACGGTCACCTGCCTCAAGCCCGGAGCCACCGACACCCGTTTCTTCGAGCGCGCCGATCTCAAGGACACGCGAGTCGGCACCATGGCCAAGGACGATCCGGCCAAGGTCGCCAAGACCGGCTGGGAGGCGATGAAGAAGGGCGAGCGGAGCGTCATCCACGGCCTCCACAACAAGCTTCAGGTCGTTGCGGCGCAGGTGCTCGGCGGTGGCGTCTCGGCCGAAATGCACCGCCATCTGGCCGAGCCCGGCACCGCTCAGAAGACGGACAAGAGCGAGCCGCGCTAGGGCCTGGCGATCATCAGCAGAGTCTTCTTGGCCAGCTTCGCCACCACGTGCGGCCGCGGATCGACGATCTCGGCTATGTCATATTCGATCGCGCTGCTCAGCAGGGCGGCCACTTCGGAATCGTTGAGACCGTATCGCTCCTTCAGCCAGCGGGCCATGCCGGTCGTCGCCATCTGAAGCGAGCTGTCGAGGCTGTTGTCGATGCCTGAGACCATCACATAGTCCTTGTCCTCCGACCAGACCTGGCCGAGGCTCTTTCCCTTGATCAGCTCCACCCTGAACTCGACGTCCAGCGAGGTCTCCAGCCCCTGGCCGCTTATCTCGCCGTCGCCTTGCAGGGCATGGCCGTCGCCGAGCGAGAGGAGGGCGCCGGCCCGCCACACCGGGAAGTAGATCGTCGCTCCGGCGACGTGGCGGCGATAATCCATGTTGCCGCCGTGGAAGCCGACGTCGCCGGCGAAGATCGCCTGGTTGAGCGGAGGCGCCACTCCGATCGAGCCGATCATCGGGCGAAGCGGCAGCTCGAGGGCCTTGAGGCGCTCGCCCGGCTTTTCGAGCCGCGCGGTCCCTTTCCGGCGATCGAGGATCCAGGTTCGCCCCCAGCCGGCAACCGGCTCCTGCCGGTAGCCGCCCTGAACCGCCTTGTGGTCGAGCTCGCCGCTGTACATGTGCGCGGTGTCGCGGTTGAGGCCGATCCGATCGATACGGACGACCAGCGTGTCCCCCGGCATCGCCCCTTCGACATGGAAGGGGCCGGTCAGGCTGTTGCCGGGCATGCCCCGCCATATGCGCGCCGAATCCCGGCCCTCATTGTCGAGCGTCCGGGTCCTCACCCGGTCTCCCGGCGCGATCCGAAGCGCGGGCGGAGCTCGGCCGGAATATTGCAGATGATAGGAAGTCGGCACGAAATCGTGGGTGACCGGCGCGCGAGCCGGCGCGCCTGGCCTGACTCCGCGCACCTTGACCGGCACTCCGTAGAGGATTCCGCTGCCCGTCAACGTGCCTTGCCGGACGCTGACGCTCAGCCGGCCGGCCGGCTGGCCGCGATAGGCGAGGTCGAGCTCGGCGCCGTTCGGCCGCGGCCGACCCGTCACTTCGAGCGGAAAGAATTGAGCCTCGTCGAGCGGCTCGGACGTGCCTTCGACGGCTTCGCCCTTGCGCGCCAGCGTCATGGCCCCGGCGGCGCTGCCGTTGCGGAACTCCGCGGTGACGTCCCAGCGCCCGGCCCAGGGATCCGGCGCCGCGGCGGCGGCTTCCCGCGAAATGCCTGCGAATCCGAGAGCGAGCAGCGCGATCAGCCTGTGCAACCGAAATCCCCTCAGCTTGCCGAGCGACCCGGGCCGATTAGCTGATCGGGTCCGCCCTGTGCCAGCCCCCGCGTCGGGTCACGCTTCGGGCCGGGTCGCGATCCAGCCGCCGCCGGCGAGCCCGGCGGCCAGCGGCGCGAGCAGCCATGGGAAGGGGAGGAGGACAAGACCGAGCACGGCGCTGAACGTGAAGGCGAAGAGCGCCGCGCGCTTGCCGGTCGGGCTGATCGCCCCGCGCTCGCGCCAGGCCCGGACGTGCGGGCCGAAGCGGGGATGCTCGACGATCCAGGCTTCCAGCCGCGGCGAGCTGCGCGCGAAGAAGAAGGCGGCGAGCAGCATGAAGGGCACCGTCGGCAGCAGCGGAAGCACGATTCCCGCGGCGCCGAGGGCCACCGAGGCGAATCCGAGGCCGAGATAGATCAGCCGGCGCATTGGTAGGGCGTGATCATAAAAACCTTATACACTCGTCATTGCGAGCGAAGCGAAGCAGTCCAGCGCGTCGTCGGAGGCTGCGCTGGAGTGCCGCGTCGCTTCGCTCCTCGCAATGACGAAGGGGTGCGGCCCATTAAGACGGGCTCAGTCCTGAAGCCGGAGCGCGACCTCGTTCATGAAGCGCGCGTCGTCGCCCTTGGCCAGCCACTCGGCCTCGGCGGCGATGGCGCCGAGCATGTCGGCGAGCCTGTCCTGCTCGGCCTTGGCGTAACTGCCCAGCACATGGCCGGTCACCCTGTCCTTGTGGCCGGGATGGCCGATCCCGATCCGAACCCGGCGGAAGGCGTTGCCGATATGGGCTTCGGCGGACCTGAGGCCGTTATGCCCGGCCGTGCCGCCGCCGACCTTCACCTTGACCTTGAACGGGGCGAGATCGAGCTCGTCGTGGAAGATCGTGACGTCGCCCACGTCCTTCTTGAAGAAGTCCACTGCCGCCCTGACGGCGCGGCCGCTGTCGTTCATGAAGGTCGCCGGCTTCAGAAGCAGCAGGCGCTGTCCGCCGATCCGGCCCTGCTGGGCCCAGCCGTGGAAGCTCTTCTTCGGCGGCTCGAAGCCGTGAGTGGCCGCGATCGCGTCCGCCGCCATGAAGCCGACATTGTGCCGGTGCATGGCGTAGCTCGCGCCGGGATTGCCGAGGCCGACCCAGATCTGCACGGGTTCGAAATCCCCCCAGTCCGAAGCGGCGGGAGCGTCCCGGGGCTGGCCCGGCACCTCGACGGCCCGAGGGCCGAACAGGGAGCCGAGCCAGCCCAGGATGGCCATCAGCCTTCTTCGGCCTCGCCTTCGGCCTCGTCCTCGCCGACCAGCGGCACTTCGGCCGAAGCGGGCTCGCCCTCGGCCGCCTGGGCGTCCTCGGCGTCCATCTTGAGGCCCGAGGGCGGAACGATGGTGGCGATGGTGAAGTCGCGGTCGGTGATCGCGCTCTCGACGCCCTTGGGCAGGGTCACGGCCGAGATGTGCAGCGAATCGCCGATGTCGAGGCCGGCGAGGCTGATCTCGATCTCGTCCGGAATCTCGGCCGCGTCGCAGACCAGCTCGAGCTCGTGGCGGACCGCATTGAGAACGCCGCCGCGCTTGAGGCCGCGCGAGCGCTCCTCGTCGGTGAACCTGATCGGGACGTTGACGTGCACCTTCGAATGCTCGGAGATGCGCAGGAAATCGACATGCAGCGGCCGGTCGGTGACCGGGTGGAACTGGACGTCCTTCGGAAGGGTCCGGGCGGTGGTTCCGCCGGCGACCTCGATCATCACGACCGAGTTCATGAAGTGGCCGGTGTTCAGCATCTTCATCAGCGCCTTTTCCTCGACGTGGACGGCGAGGGGCTCTTCCTTGTTGCCGTAGACGACGGCGGGGACTCGGCCTTCGCGACGCATTGCGCGGGAGGCTCCCTTGCCTGCCCGCTCGCGCGTCTCGGCCGACAGCGTAAGCTGTTCGCTCATGTGCATGTCTCCAAAACTTGGATTGATGTAAAAACCCGCGCTCACGCCTCCAGGGATGACCATGAACGGGGAAGCGGCGCCTCTAGCCGAGGGGGGGCGGGAAGGCAAGTTTTGCCACTTCGTCATTCGGGCGAAGGCCCGAATCCATGAACACGGATTCCCGCGAGGATGCGCGGACGTCCGCGTTCATGGATCCCGGATCAGGTCCGGGATGACGCACTCACTGCACCCTTTTCGCCTTCAGGCCCTTCTTCTTCAGCATCGCCTGAACCGAATCCGCACCGGCCAGATGCCCCGCGCCGACGGCGACGAAGACCGTGCCCGGCTTCTCCATCCGCCGGGCCAGCCAGTCCGCCCAGGCGGCGTTGCGCTTGCTCATCAGCACCGCCTTCAATTCGGGCGACATCTGGGTCTCGTCGTCGAAGGTGCGGGCGATGCCGTCGAGGTCGCCCTTCGACCAGGCCTCGAGCATCGCCTGGAACTGCGCCCGGGTGTCCGCGCTGTCCTCGACGACGGAGAGGAGCAGGGCCCGCTGAGCGGCTTCCGGAAGGGTATCGAAATAGCCCAGCTGCTGCTCGACCGTCTCCAGCCCGGTCACCGTCTTGCCGGCGGCCCGGAACGGCTTGTCGATCTGCCTTTCGACGCCGAGCGACGGATCGAGCCCGAGCCGCTTGAACGAGACTCCGAGCAGGGACAGCGCCGCCGCCCACGTCTCGAGCCGGTCGAACACCGCCTCGGGATAGCCGGTCTCGGCGATCATCGCCCTGAGCGCGGCGCGTTTCGACTCCGGCACCCGCTCGGCGATCGGCGGCAGGCCGGACGCCAGGCCCATCCTGGCCATCGCCTGGGCGCTGGCCATCATGTCGTCGACATTGGCCACTTCGAGCACCAGCTCCTGCGAGCCGGCGAGCGCCGCCTCCATCGCCGGGGTGCGCCAGGTCCGGCCCTCGGGGAGCAGGTGGATGGTGCCGAACAGATAGACGGTGGTGTCCTTGTCGGCGAGCTTCCACATCGCCGGCCGCGCCGCGGCCCGGGCCGCCGGAGCGGCCTCCGCCATGCAGCCGGCGAGCGGCAGCAGCCCCGCCAGCCCCAGTCGAAGCCAGTTCTTCCCAAACCTGAACGCCATCGTCGCCCTTCCTCGCCGAAACATTGGGTGCCAGCCCGAAATCGGTGCCTGGCACCGATTTACAAGGCGGGGCGCGCCGCGCCCGTCAGTCGATTCGCTTCACCCGGAGGCCGCGCCTGGCGAGCATCGCCTGCACCGACTCGCGCCCGGCGAGATGGCCGGCGCCGACCGCGAACAGCAACGTTCCCGGTTTCTTCAGCCGCTCCTCCAGCCACAAGGTCCAGGCGGCGTTGCGGCGGCGCACCAGAACGTCGAACAGGGCGGGCGGGAAGCCCGGCTCATTCTCCAGGTCGAGTGCCTCGGACCGGCCCGCCACCCATTCGGCCTCGCCGACTCCGAGCGTCGAGATGTCGTCCCCGGCGCCCGGCGTCACCGGCTCGATCGCCCCGAGCAGGAGCTCCGTCTGGACCTTCTCGGGCAGTCCGCTCATCGAGGCGAGCACCGCATCGCCGTCCTCGACGCTGAGGATCGGCTTGCCGGCGCCTCGGAACGTCTCCTCGAGCACGTCCTCCACCCCGGGTGCCTCGCCGGGATCCTCGACTCCATATTCGGACAGCATCTGAGAGATTCCCAGAGTCATCGCCGCCGCCCAGCTGTGCATCCGGTCGAAGACGGGCAGAGGCACGCCCGAGGCCTCGATCGCCGTCCTGAGGGCCTTGCGCTTCTTCCTGGGCACACGCTGCAGGATCGGCACCGCCTTGTCCGCGAAGAAGCCGTCCGCGACCTCCTCGTCGCTTTCCGATCCCGGCGCCTCGTAAGTCTCGACGACCAGCTCCGCCGACTCGCCCACCGCCTTGTCGAGCGCCTTCGAGCGCCAGCGGAAGCCGGGCGGAAGCACGTGGATGGTGCCGAACATGTAGATCCTGGTGTCCTCGTCGGCGAGCAGCCACAAAGCCGGCCTCGGCTCGGCCTGCGGGGCCGGCGCGGGCGCCTGCTTGTTCGAGCTGTCCTTGCCGATCGGCGCCGCGGCCGCGGGCGCCGCCGCCAGAGCGGCCAGCGGCACAAGCCACAGGCATCTCGAAAAACTCAGCGATTTTAAGCCCATGTCACGCCCGCCCGGCAAATAAACCGTGTCACCGGCTTGTGCGGCTTTTGCCTCGGCCGGTCAATCGCGCCGCTCCGCTTGACCCTCCAGGCCTCCTGCGCCAGAGCGTCGCCACCCTTTTGTTGCAGGTGCGAAGCCCAAGTGGACCGGCCCCCCAGCTTCCAGTCGCTGATCCTCACCCTCCATGATTATTGGAGCAATCAGGGCTGCGTCATCCTCCAGCCCTACGACATGGAGATGGGGGCGGGGACCTTCCACACCGCCACCACCTTGCGGGCGCTCGGCCCCGACCCTTGGAACGCCGCCTTCGTCCAGCCCTGCCGCCGCCCCACCGACGGCCGTTATGGCGAGAACCCCAACCGGCTCGGCCATTACTATCAATATCAGGTCATCCTGAAGCCGAGCCCGGCGGACCTGCAGGCCCTCTATCTCGGCTCGCTCGCCGCGATCGGCATCGATTTCACCCGGCATGACATCCGCTTCGTCGAGGACGATTGGGAAAGCCCGACGCTCGGCGCCTGGGGCCTGGGCTGGGAAGTCTGGTGCGACGGAATGGAGGTGACGCAGTTTACCTATTTCCAGCAGATGGGCGGTTTCGACTGCCGCCCGGTCTCGGGCGAGCTCACCTACGGGCTCGAGCGGCTCGCCATGTACGTCCAGGACAAGGACAATATCTTCGACCTCGAGTATAACGACCGGGGAGTGACCTACGGCCACGTCTTCCTCGAAAACGAGCGCCAGATGAGCGCGTACAATTTCGAGGTCGCCGACACCGGGATGCTGTTCGACCAGTTCCGCAAGGCGGCGCTCGAGTGCGAGCGCTGCCTCGAACGCGCTCTGCCGATCCCCGCCTACGAGCAGGCGATCAAGGCCAGCCACATCTTCAACACCCTGCAGGCGAGGGGCGTCATCTCCGTCGCCGAGCGCCAGGCCTATATCGGCCGGGTGAGAGATCTGGCGAAGGGCGCCTGCCAGTCCTGGATGGAGAAGAACGGGTGGGAAGGATGAGCGTCTCTCGCATGCTCCCCTCCCTAGAAGGGAGGGGCTGGGGGTGGGTCCGCCGAAGGCGGCCGAAACTCCGAGTCAGTAAAAGTCTCGCTACGCTCGCCTACCCACCCCTGACCCCTCCCTTCCAGGGAGGGGAACATGCCTGATTTCCTCCTCGAGCTTCTCTCCGAAGAGATTCCCGCCCGGATGCAGGGCAAGGCGCAGCAGGATCTCGCGCGCCTTTTCTCGGAACAGCTCTCAGGAGCCGGGCTCGCGGCGGAGGCGGTCGAGACCTACGCGACGCCGCGACGCCTCGTCCTCATCGCCCGCGGGCTGCCCGAGGCGACGGAAGCGGTTCGCGAGGAGACCAAGGGGCCGCGCGCCTCGGCTCCGCAGCAGGCGCTCGAAGGCTTTCTTCGCAAGACCGGCCTCACCCGCGACCAGCTCGAGGAGCGCGACGGAGTCTATTTCGCCGTCGTCGACAAGCCCGGCCGCTCGACCTCGGCGGTCCTGGCCGAAGCGGTCCCGGCCATCGTCCGGACCTTCCCCTGGCCCAAGTCGATGCGCTGGGGCGCCGCCTCCGCCTCGACCGAGAGCGCGCGCTGGGTCCGCCCGCTGCAGGGGATCGTCGCCCTGCTCGGCGAGGAGATCGTCGATTTCGAGATCGCGGGCGTCAGGAGCGGCGCCGCCACCCTGGGCCACCGCTTTCATCATTCCGGGCCGATCACCATCGGCGGCGCCAACGACTACAGGGAGAAGCTGCAGGCCTGCCACGTCGTCGTCGACCCGGCCGAACGCCGCCGAATCGTCGCCGAAGGCGCCCACGCCGCCGCTTCCGCGGCCGGCCTCGTTTTGGTCGAGGACGAGGGCCTGCTCGCCGAAAATGCCGGCCTGACCGAATGGCCGGTGCCCCTGCTCGGAAGCTTCGACCCCGCCTTCCTCGAGGTGCCGCGCGAGGTGATCCAGCTCACCATGCGCACCAACCAGAAATATTTCGCGGTCACGGACGGGGAGGGGAATCTCGCCCCCAATTTCGTCTGCACGGCCAATATCGAGGCCGTCGACGGCGGCGCCTCGATCGTCGCCGGCAACGAACGAGTCCTCTCCGCCCGCCTCTCCGACGCGAAGTTCTTCTGGGAGCAGGACCTCAAGATACCGCTCGAGGAGCAGTCGAAGAAGCTCGGCGAGATCGTCTTCCACGAGAAGCTGGGCACCGTCGCGGACAAGGTTCTCCGGGTCGCGAAGCTCGCCGAATGGCTGGTCAAGGAACGGATGATCCCCGGCCCCTCCCTTGCGGGGAGGGGAGAGTTCGCCGCCCAGGTGAAAACCGCCGCCCGCCTCGCCAAGGCCGATCTGGTCACCCAGAGCGTCGGCGAGTTTCCGGAGCTTCAGGGGACGCTCGGCGCCTATCTCGCCCGCGCCGAGGGCTGGCCGGACGCGGTCGTCAACGCCATCCGCGATCATTATAAGCCGGGCGGGCAGGGCGACGAGGTTCCGGCCGATCCGGTCACCGTCGCCGTCAACATCGCCGACCGGCTCGACACCCTGGTCTCCTTCTTCTCGATCGGCGAGAAGCCGACCGGATCGCGCGACCCGTTCGCGCTTCGCCGCGCCGCCTTGAGCTTCCTCCAGATCCTCACCCGCAACGGCCTCAGAATCCCGCTTGCCGACGTGCTCGTCCAGGCGGCGGTGCTGCTCATCGTCTCGCGCTTGGGAGCACTCTCCACCGTCACCTTCCCGGACCTGCTCGAGGACGACGACGACGAGCATGAGATCACCGCCGAGGTCGGCTCCTTCACCTATCGCCACGGCGAGCGGGTCGTCGTCCGCTGGGACTCGGCGCTGACCCCGCGGATCGAGCGAGGGGCGATCATCGATGAGGCGAACGGCCTCAAGGAGGCGGTGCTCGACTTCTTCGCCGACCGGCTCAAGGTCCAGCAACGCGAGGCGGGGGTACGCCACGACCTCATCGACGCCGTGTTCGCGCTCGGCCACGAGGACGATCTCGTCCGGCTGCTCGCCCGGGTGAAGGCGCTTCAGGCCTTCATCGAGACTCCCGAAGGCTCGGACCTGCTCACCGGCTACAAGCGCGCCGCCAACATCCTCAGGAAGGAAGGCTGGACGGGAGGTCACCGGAGCAGCTTTTTCGCCTACAGTCCCGGACGGACGCCGCTCGCGGAGGAGGAGGCGCTCGACGCCGCGCTCGACGCCGCCGAGCCCAGGGCGGCGGCCGCACTCGAAGCCGAGAATTTCGAAGGCGCGATGGCCGCCCTCGCGACCCTTCGCCGGCCGGTCGACGCCTTTTTCGACCATGTCACGGTGAACGATCCCGATCCCGAGACGCGCCAGTCGCGCCTCATCCTCCTCGCCCGGATCCGAAACGCGGTTCACCGGGTCGCCGATTTCTCGAAGATCGAGGGGTGAAGGTGAAGAGTTTCGATCAGCGGCCGCATGTCTCCCCTCCCTGGAAGGGAGGGGCCGGGGTGGGTCCGTCGAAAGGCGGCCGAAACTCCAAGGCTGCAATGCTCGCTCCGCTCGCACCCACCCCCGACCCCTCCCTTGCAGGGAGGGGAGCAATATGACCCGCTACGTCTATCGCTTCGGCGGCGGAATCACCGACGGCGAGGCGGGCAACAAGAACCTCCTCGGCGGCAAGGGCGCCAACCTCGCCGAAATGGCGTCGATCGGCCTGCCGGTGCCGCCCGGCTTCACCATCTCCACCGAGATGTGCGCCCGCTATTACGCCGAAGGGGAAAGCTTTCCCGACAGCCTGCGCCGGGAAGTTGCCGACGGCCTCGCCCATATCGAGGGCATTTGCGGCAAGAGCTTCGGCGACTGCGCGGATCCGCTCCTCGTCTCGGTCCGCTCCGGCGCCCGGGTGTCGATGCCGGGCATGATGGACACCGTCCTCAACCTCGGCCTCAACGATGCGACCGTCGAGGGGCTCGCCGCCATCTCCGGCGACCCGCGCTTCGCCTGGGACAGCTACCGCCGCTTCATCCAGATGTATTCGGACGTCGTCCTCGGCCTCGATCATTCGGCCTTCGAGGAAGCTCTGGAGATCGCCAAGGAGGACAAGGGCGTCCACCTCGACACCGACCTGGAGGCCGCGGACTGGCGCCGGCTCACCGCCCGCTACAAGGAACTGGTCGAGGAGCAACTGGGCCGGCCGTTCCCGGAAGACGTGCACGAGCAGCTCTGGGGCGCGGTTGGCGCCGTCTTCGGCTCCTGGCAGTCGGATCGCGCCAAAACCTACCGCCGGCTGAACGGCATCCCCGGCGACTGGGGCACGGCGGTCAACGTCCAGGCCATGGTCTTCGGCAACATGGGCGAGACCTCGGCCACCGGAGTCGCCTTCACCCGCAACCCGTCGACCGGCGAGCGGGCTTATTACGGCGAATATCTGATCAACGCCCAGGGAGAGGACGTCGTCGCCGGCATCCGGACCCCGCAATATCTCACCCGCGCCGCCCGCGAGGCCGCCGGCGCCAAGGCGGCGTCGATGGAAGAATCCATGCCGGAGGTGTTCGGCGAGCTCGCCCGGGTCTTCGACCTGCTCGAGCGCCATTATCGCGACATGCAGGACATCGAGTTCACCGTCGAGCGCGGCAAGCTGTTCATGCTCCAGACCCGTTCCGGCAAGCGCACCGCCAAGGCGGCCCTGCGCATCGCCGTCGACATGGCCGGCGAAGGCCTGATCACGCAGGAGGAGGCGGTGCTCCGGGTCGACCCGCAGGCGCTCGATCAGTTGCTCCACCCCACCCTGGATCCCAAGGCCGAGCGGCGGGTGATCGCCAAGGGGCTGCCCGCTTCGCCGGGCGCCGCCTCCGGAGCGGCCGTCTTCGACGCCGACACGGCGGAGAAGCGCGCGGGGCTGGGCGAGAAGGTGATCCTGGTCCGGGTCGAGACCAGCCCCGAGGACATTCACGGCATGCACGCGGCGCAGGGCATCCTCACCGCGCGCGGCGGCATGACCAGCCATGCCGCCGTCGTCGCCCGGGGGATGGGCCGCCCCTGCGTCAGCGGCGCCGGGACCGTCTCGATCGACTACAAGGCGCGGCTGATGCGCGCCGGAGCGGTCGAGGTGAGGGAAGGGGAGACGATCACCATCGACGGCTCCTCGGGCGAGGTCATGCTCGGCGCCGTCGCCACCGTCCAGCCCGAGCTGGTCGGCGATTTCGGGACCCTCATGGCCTGGGCCGACGCTCACCGCCGCCTCGGAGTCCGAACCAATGCCGAGACCCCGCTCGACTGCCGGACCGCCCGCGAGTTCGGCGCCGAGGGCATCGGCCTGTGCCGTACCGAGCATATGTTCTTCGACGCCGAGCGGATCGCCAACGTCCGCCAGATGATCCTCGCCGCCGACGAATCCGGGCGCCGCGCGGCATTGCTCAAGCTGCTTCCGGCCCAGCGCGCCGATTTCGAGGAGATTTTCCGGATCATGGCGCCGCTCCCGGTGACCATCCGGCTGCTCGATCCGCCGCTCCACGAATTCCTCCCGCACAGCGAGGCGGAATATGAGGAAGTCGCGGCCGGCGCCGGAGTGGGAGTCGAGGCGCTGAAGCGCCGGGTCGCCGAGCTTCACGAGTTCAACCCGATGCTCGGCCACCGCGGCTGCCGGCTCGGGATCACCTATCCCGAAATCTACGAGATGCAGGCTCGCGCCATCTTCGAGGCCGCGGTCGCCGTCGCGAGGGAGGGCGGCAAGGCTCCGATCCCGGAAGTGATGGTCCCACTCGTCGCCACCCGGGCCGAGCTCCGCATCATCAGGGAGCTGATCGACCGCACCGCCGGCGCCGTCTTCGCCGAGCAGGGCGCGAGCGTCGATTATCTGGTCGGGACGATGATCGAGCTCCCGCGCGCCGCTCTGCGCGCCGCCGACATCGCCGAAGAGGCGCAATTCTTCAGCTTCGGCACCAACGACCTCACCCAGACCACCCTGGGCGTGAGCCGGGACGATGCCGGCCGCTTCCTCACCCACTATGTCGAGAAGGGCATTTTCGAGCGCGACCCGTTCGTCTCGATCGACGAGGACGGGGTCGGCGAGCTGATCGCCCTCGCCGCCGAGCGCGGCCGGGGCGCCAGGCCCGGCCTCAAGCTCGGCATATGCGGCGAGCATGGCGGCGATCCGGCGAGCATCGCCTTCTGCGAGAAGACGGGCCTGGATTACGTCAGCGCGTCGCCCTACCGGGTGCCGATCGCCAGGCTCGCGGCCGCGCAGGCGTCGCTGAGGCGGAAGCGGTCGTGAATTCCCCTCCCTGCAAGGGAGGGGTCAGGGGTGGGCGGGCGAGCGAAGCGAGACTTCTCCCGAGCCGGAGTTTAACCGGCCTTCGGCGGACCCGCCCCCAGCCCCTCCCTTGCAGGGAGGGGAGAGCGTCGCGCCTACTTGCTCGCGAATTGCCCCGGCTCGGCGCCGAAATGCTCCTTGGCATAAGCGCGCGCCGCGGTGGCGGTCGGGAAAGGCTCTTCGTGCAGAATCGTCGTGACGATCGGATAGCCCTGGCCGTTATAGCGGGTCTCGCGAAGGGTCAGCCGGACCCGGCCTTCCTCGTCCTTGTTGATCAGGAAGGGCTTGATCGGCGTGCGGGTGCTGTCGGGGGTTCCGCCCATGTTGGTATCTCCTTCTAGCGCTTGGCGCCGGGGCGCCGCGGGCTGCTGCCAGGCCCCTGGCCGGGCGTGCGTTCGCGGAAGATCAGCCGGCCTTTGGTCAGATCGTAGGGCGTCATCTCGACATGGACCCGGTCGCCGACAACCGAGCGGATGCGGAAGCGCCGCATCTTGCCCGCGGTGTAGACGATCACCCGGTGCTGGTTGTCCAGCATCACTCCGAAGCGGCCGTCCGGATAGATTTCGTCGATCTCGCCCTCGACGGTGAGAGTAGCTTCCTTCGCCAAACCTTGTTCTCCCTCGGCAACCTGCGGCCGGAAATAGATGACCGCGCCGGCAAGGAGGCCGTTTGGCGCGGGCGAGAAGCATGAAAGGGAAGGCGGGGCCGCGAGGGGCCGCAAATTCCGTCGCAGCGACGTCAGCCCCTCTTATGTAGGCGCAAGGGGCGATTTTAGCAATGTCGGCGGCCGATCCGCCCTGCCGCCGCGCCCTCCCGTCACCCTCGACCTGCCCCAGGGTCAACGAAAAGTGCCCGGGCATCGCTGCCCGGGCACCGTCGCGGCGCTTGCGCGCCGACCCCCTTAGTCAAGATGCCCGGCCCGCTCGCATTCCCCCTCGCATGGGAATGCGGGGCCGAAGCCTCCCCGAACCCGGCTATAGCCTTCGTTCGTGGCGGGGACGCTATGAGGGAGTCGGCCTCTTGTCACCTGCCTATCCAAGGGCTTGGGGCACTTTGCTCAGGTCCTGTGTCGGTACGGCAACAGGGCATTTGGCCCGCCCGGTTGCCTTGGCGCGGGGTGCCCCGTAGAGGCGGCGCATGCGCCTTTCCCGTTATTTCCTCCCGGTGATGAAGGAGACCCCGTCGGACGCCCAGATCGTCAGCCACCAGCTGATGCTCCGCGCCGGCCTCGTCCGCCAGACCGCCGCCGGCATCTACGCCTGGCTGCCCATCGGCCTCAAGGTGCTGAAGCGGATCGAGCGGATCGTCCGCGAGGAGCAGGATCGCGCCGGCGCCGTAGAAATGCTGATGCCGACCCTTCAGTCGGCGGACCTTTGGCGCCAGTCCGGCCGCTACGACGCCTACGGCCCCGAAATGCTCCGGATCCGCGACCGCCACGACCGCGACATGCTTTACGGCCCCACCAACGAGGAGATGGTCACAGCCATCTTCCGCGATTCCGCCAGGAGCTACCGCGACCTTCCCCGCATCCTCTACCATATCCAGTGGAAGTTCCGGGACGAGGTCCGCCCCCGCTTCGGAGTGATGCGCGGGCGCGAGTTCCTGATGAAGGACGCCTACAGCTTCGACCTCGACGAAGAGGGGCTTCGCTCCAGCTACGAGGCGATGTTCGTCGCCTATCTGCGCACCTTCGCCCGCCTCGGGCTCACCGCCGTGCCGGTAAAGGCGCCGACCGGGCCGATCGGCGGCGACCTCAGCCACGAATTCCACATCCTCGCCGACACGGGCGAGAGCGCGCTCTTCTACGATTCGGCGATCGAGGAGATTTCGCGCGACGAGCTGCTCGCAGCCGACTCCTCCACCATCGCCCGGCTCACCGGCCTCTACGCGATGGAGGAGGAGGAGCATGCCAAGGTTACCGACTGTCCGGTGCCGGCGGAGCGCCTGCGCACCCGCCGCGGAATCGAGGTCGGCCACATCTTCGCCTTCGGCACCAAGTACAGCGCCAGCATGGGCCTTTCCGTGCAGGCGAGGGACGGCGCCCAGGTCCAGCCGCAAATGGGCAGCTACGGAATCGGCGTGTCGCGGCTGATCGGCGCCATCATCGAGGCCAGCCACGACGACAAGGGCATCATCTGGCCCGACAGCGTCGCCCCCTTCCAGCTCGGCCTGATCAACATGCGCGCCGACGACGGCGCCGTCACCAGCGCGGCCGACGAGATTTACGGCCGCCTCAGCGACGCCGGCGTCGACACGCTCTACGACGACCGCGACGAGCGCGGCGGCGCCAAGTTCGCGACCATGGACCTGATCGGCCTGCCCTGGCAGCTGATCGTCGGCCCCAAGGGGTTGGAGCGCGGCGTGGTCGAGCTCAAGCGCCGCTCCGGAGGCGAGCGCGAGGAGCTGTCGATCGAAAGCGCCCTGGCGAGGCTGACGGCGTGATCCTCTCCCGCTACGAGCGGATGATCGCCCGGCGCTATCTGCTGCCCGGCAAGGGCGAGGGGTTCATCTTCCTGGTCGCCGCGATCAGCCTGGTCGCGGTCGCGCTCGGAGTGGCCGCCCTGATCGTCGTGATGAGCGTGATGAACGGCTTCCGCGCCGAGCTGTTCGACAAGATCGTCGGCCTGAACGGCCATGCCGTCGTCCAGGGCTATGGCGGCCAGCTTCCCGACTGGCGCGACATCGTCCGCCAGGCGCGGGCGACTCCCGGAGTCACCGACGCGCTGCCGCTGATCGAGCAACCGCTGATGGTGAGCTACGAAGGCAGGGTTGAAGGGGTGCTCGTCCGGGGCATGGACCGGGGCGACATCCTGCGCAACGAGACGCTTCAGGGCAAGGTTCTCTCCGGCTCTCTCGAAGCGCTTCGCCCCGGCGCCGGCAATGTCGCGATCGGCGCCCGCCTCGCCGAGGCGCTCGGCGCGAATGTCGGCGGCCAGATCAGCCTGATCAGCCCGGAGGGACGAACCACCCCGTTCGGAACGGTGCCGCGCATCGTCTCCTACAACGTCTCCGCCATCTTCGAGGTCGGCGTCTACGATTACGACAAATCGTTCGTGATCATGCCGATCGAGGATGCGCAGACCCTGCTCCTGCTGGGGGATTCGGTCGGCATGGTGGAGGTTCAGACGGTCGACGCCGACCGCGTCGGGGAGATATTGGAGCCGCTTCGGGCCAGCGTCAGCGGCCACGCCGCGGTGGCGGACTGGCGCTCGATGAACGCCTCATTGTTCGAGGCGCTTCAGGTCGAAAGGGTGGCGATGTTCGTCATCCTCTCGATCATCATCCTCGTCGCCGTGTTCAACATCCTCTCCTCCCTGATCATGCTGGTCCGGGCCAAGACCCGCGACATCGCCATCCTGCGCACCATGGGGGCGAGCCGGCGCGGGCTGATGAAGGTGTTCATGACGGTGGGCGTGATCATCGGGGCAATCGGAATCCTCGCCGGCCTCGGCCTCGGCTTCCTGCTCCTCTATTTCCGCCAGCCCTTCGTGAACCTGATCCAGTTCCTGACCGGCCAGAACCTGTGGGACCCGTCGATCCGCTTCCTGACCGAATTGCCCTCCAAGACCGATCCGTTCGAAGTGCTCGCCATCGTCGCCATGGCGCTGGTGCTGAGCTTCCTCGCCACGCTCTATCCGGCGTGGAAGGCGGCGAGCACCGATCCGGTGCAGGTGCTTCGCTATGAATGAGGTGCTCGCCGTCAGCGGCCTCAGGCGCAGCTTCCGCCAGGGGGGCGTGACCATCGACGTTCTGCGGGGCGTCGATCTCGAGGTACGCCCCGGCGAGATCGTCGCCCTGCTCGGCCCGTCCGGCTCCGGCAAGTCCACCCTGCTCCAGGCGGTCGGCCTGCTCGAGGGCGGATTCGAGGGTTCGATCCGGATCGCCGGCGAAGAGGTGGCGGAGCTCAGCGACGGCAACCGCACCCGGGTCCGCCGCGACACGTTGGGCTTCGTCTACCAATTTCACCATCTGCTTCCGGATTTTACGGCCCTCGAAAACGTCGTCATCCCGCAGCTGGTCAAAGGGGCGAGCCGCGAGGAGGCCGAAGAGCGGTCGTCGTCGCTGCTCGGCACGCTCGGCCTCGCCGAGCGGGTCACCCACCGCCCCAGCAAATTGTCCGGGGGCGAGCAGCAGCGCGTGGCCGTCGCCCGCGCGCTCGCCAACCGGCCCGCGCTCGTCCTCGCGGACGAGCCCACCGGCAATCTCGACGAGCATACCGCCGACATCGTCTTCGCCGAGTTCCTCCGCCTCGTCCGCGACGAAGGCAGCGCCGCCCTCGTCGCCACCCACAATGAGCGCATCGCCGCGAAGATGGACCGGGTGCTGAGGCTGCACGAGGGCGTTCTGGAATGAGCCCGACCCTGCGCCGGGTCCTGTGGGGAGCGACGGTTGGAGTGGCCGGCCTCATCGCCATCCTGTTCGTCGCCCTGATGGGTGCCTTCGGCAGCGGCTATGTCAGAAACTTCTATTTGCCGTCCGAGGCGATGGCGCCGACGCTGGAAAAGGGAGACCGCTTCGTCGCCTTCATGAACGGCGGCGGCGATCTCAGGCGCGGCGATATCGTCCTCGTGTCGGTCGGGGAGGCAACCTACGTCAAGCGCATCGCCGCGCTCGGAGGGGATTCGATCGCGCTCGGAGAGGGGATCGTCATCCTCAACGGTCGCCCCGTCGAGCAACGCTTCCTGGCCATGGAGCAGCGCCGCGAGGTTCCCGGCGCGCCGCCCGCGCGCAGGCTCGCCGAGCAGTTTCCCGGCGAGGCGGCGCCGCACCAGATACTCGACATGGGACCCTCGCAGGTCGACGAATTTCCCGAGACCCGCGTGCCGGCCGGCTTCGTCTTCCTGCTGGGCGACAATCGCGACCGTTCGGCCGACAGCCGGGTGGCGCGGGCGATGGACGGCGTCGAGCTGCTCCCCGTCGCGGAGGTCAAGGGCCGGCCACTCTTCTGCACCTCGGGCTGCGAGCTCTGACTCCGGCTCTCGGCCGGCGGGAAAGATGCCGCCGCTGCTGCGTTGGCGGCGGAAGACCGGGGCAGCTGGAGCGAACCCAATGGCGTTGCGTAATCTGATTCTGCTGGTCGCGGGGACGTCCGCCTTGCTCGGCGGCTGCGACTGGATGAAGAAGAAGGACCCGCCGGCGCAGAAATCGAAGGCGGAGCTGGCGAGCGAGCAGCGCGAGCGGATCCGCAAGGCCTGCGCCTCCGACGCCACCTATGCGCGACTGAAGGAGCTGGTGTTCGACGAGGCCGCCCGAATCCGCAATTCCGACCCGCGCAATCTCGATCCGCTCGCCGCCGCGGCGGTGGTGCGGATGGAGGAGCCGCTGGTGAAGAGCCGCGACGACGAGCTGAACGTCACCGTCTGCACCGGCCGCTTCATCCTCGAGCTTCCGCCGGGGGCGGAAAATGCCTTCGACGGCAAGAGGCGCCTCGACGCCGAGGTCGAATATGCCGCCCAGGCGGCCGTCGACGGCAGCGGCCTCGTCTATCAGATGGATGGCGCCGAACCGATCATCTACCGGCTGGCGACCTTCGGGATGCAGGGCGGGCCGTTGCCGAAGATCGTCGCCGCGGCGCCGGAACCGGCAGTGCCGCCCGCCGCGGCTACGGCGGAGCCGGCGCCCATGCCGCCGGACGCCGAGCCGGCGCCCCGGCCCGTTGCGCGGCCGGCGTCCCCTCCGCGCACGGCCGAGCGGCCGGCGACGCCGGCGCCGACGCGAGTCACGGTCCGGCCCAGCTTCAACTGCCGCTACGGCAAGACGCGCACGGAGAAGATGATCTGCTCGTCGCCGCGCCTCGCCGCCCAGGACCGGGCGATGGCATCGCTCTATTACGACCTCATGGCCCGGGCCGATCCGGCGACCAGAGGCCATTTGCGCCGGAGCCGCGACGCCTTCCTCGGCCGGCGCGAGCAATGCCGCAGCGAGAGCTGCGTCACTTCGACCTACGCGTCGCGAATGGCCGAGCTGAGGACCATCGGGCGAGGCGATTAGGAACGCCGTCCGGGACGACGGGAATAGGTGTGGAAAACCCCGGCTCGACGCTTCCATCGCCGCTCGCCAGCCATCATAACAAGCGGATGGCCGGCCCCTACGTCCCACTTCGAATCTTCTCCAGCTACACCATGCTGGAGGGGGCGATCGAGCCCAAGGCGATCGCCAAGCAGGCGAAGCGGCTCGATTTCCCGGCCGCCGCGCTCACCGACCGGAACGGGCTCTACGCGGCGATGGCCTTTACCGACGCCTGCCGGGAAGCGGGGGTCCAGCCGATCGTCGGGGCGATGCTCGCCGTCGCCCGTCCCGACGGCGCCGGCGGGCCGCCGGCGCTCGACTGGATCGCGCTCTACGCGCAGAACGACCGCGGCTACGACAATCTTTGCACCCTGGTCTCGGCGGCGCATCTCGGCCGTCCCGTGGAAGAGCCGGCGCATGTTCGTTTCGAGGCGCTCGAGGGGCGGACGGACGGCCTGATAGCCCTGACGGCCGGCGCCGACGGGGCGCTCGCGAGGCTGATCAGCCAGGGCCAGGACATGGCCGCCGAGCTGATTCTGGAGCGACTCGTCTCACTGTTCCCCGGCCGCCTCTATATCGAGCTGTCGCGGCGGGAAGATGAGGACGAGCGGCGGGCGGAAGGCCGGCTGGTCGAGCTTGCCTACCAGCATGACCTGCCGCTGGTCGCGACCAACCCGGCCTCCTACGCCGACGCCCATTTCCATGAAGCGCACGACGCCTTGCTGTGCATCGCCCAGTCGAGCCAGCTGGACCGCGACGATCGCCGGCGGTCCTCGCCTGAGGCCTGGCTCAAGCCGGCCGCGGAGATGCGGCGGCTGTTCGCGGATATTCCGGAAGCGATCGAGAATAGCGGAGTCATCGCCCGCCGCTGCGCGTTCGGAGCGCCCAAGCGCAAGCCGATCCTGCCGAGCATCGCCGGCGATACCGAAGCGGAAGCCGGGCAGCTTCTCCGCGACGCCCGCGCCGGGCTCGAAGAGCGGCTCGCCCATTATGACGGGCTGAGGGAAGAGGAGCGGAAGGCCTATTTCGACCGGCTCGAATATGAAGCCGACATCATCGTCCGAATGGGCTTTTCCGCCTACTTCCTCATCGTCGCCGACTTCATCAAATGGGCCAAGGAGAACGATATTCCGGTCGGCCCCGGCCGCGGCTCGGGAGCGGGCTCGGTCGTCGCCTGGGCGCTGACCATCACCGATCTCGATCCGATCCGGCTCGGACTGCTGTTCGAGCGCTTCCTCAATCCCGAGCGCGTGTCGATGCCGGACTTCGACATCGATTTCTGCGAAACCCGGCGCGGCGAGGTCATCCGTTACGTCCAGAATCGCTACGGCACCGACAAGGTCGCCCAGATCATCACCTTCGGGAAGCTCAAGGCACGGGCCGTGCTCAAGGACACGGGCCGGGTCCTGCAAATGCCCTACGGGCAGGTCGACAGGCTCGCCAAGGCCATCCCCAACCACCCCACCGACCCATGGACTCTGGAGCGGGCGCTGAACGGAGTCACCGAGCTCGCCGCCGAGTATAAGAACGATTCCCAGGTCCGGCGCCTGTTCGACCTGGCGATGAAGCTCGAGGGCCTGCCCCGCCACGCCTCGACCCACGCCGCCGGAGTCGTCATCGGCGACCGCCCCCTCGACCAGCTCGTCCCGCTCTACCGCGACCCGCGCTCAGACATGCCCGTCACCCAGTTCGACATGAAATATGTCGAGGCGGCGGGGCTTGTGAAGTTCGACTTCCTCGGCCTGAAGACTCTGTCGGTGCTTCAAAAAGCGGTGCAGATGCTTGCGAAGCGCGGAGTCACCGCCGATCTCGACCGCCTCGCCTGGGACGACGAGGAGGTCTACAGGCTGCTCCAGCGCGGCGATACGGTCGGCGTGTTCCAGCTCGAATCCGAAGGCATGCGCCGCACCCTGGCGGCGGTGAAGCCGACCAGCTTCGAGGACATCATCGCCCTCGTTTCGCTCTACCGTCCGGGACCGATGGACAACATCCCCATGTTCGGCGCCCGCAAGAACGGCCGCGAGCCGATCGAATATCCGCACCCTTTGCTGGAGCCGGTGCTCAAGGAGACCTACGGCATCTTCGTCTACCAGGAGCAGGTGATGGAGGCGGCCAAGGTCCTCGCCGGCTTCAGCCTCGGCGAGGCCGACCTTCTCCGCCGAGCCATGGGCAAGAAGATCAAGTCCGAGATGGACGCCCAGCGGGCAGGCTTCGTCGCCGGCTGCGAGCGGGTCAACGCCATTCCGAAAGCCAAGGCCAACGAGCTGTTCGACTTGATCGACAAGTTCGCCGGCTACGGCTTCAACAAGAGCCACGCCGCCGCCTACGCGCTGATCGCCTACCAGACCGCCTGGCTGAAGGCCCACCATCCGGTCGAGTTCTACGCCGCCTCGATGTGCTTCGATATCCACCAGACCGACAAGCTCGCCATCTTCACCGACGATATGCGGCGTCTGGCGGTCGAGTGCCTGCCGCCCTCGATCAACGCCAGCGAGGCCGAGTTCTCGGTGGAGGGGATCGAAAGCCCCTCCCCTTCAGGGGAGGGGTTTGGGGTGGGGCTTGTGAGCCGCGCCGAGACATCCCCCACCCCAACCCCTCCCCTGAAGGCGGGGGGCCTAGCCGTCCGCTATGCGCTCGGCGCGCTCAAGGGCGTCGGCGAGAAGGCGATGGAGCTCTTGGTCGAGGAGCGGCGGCTGAACGGCGCCTTCAAGTCGCTCGAGGATTTCGCCGAGCGGGTGGATCCCCGCCTTCTCAATCGCCGCCAGATCGAGAGCCTCGCCGCCGGCGGCGCCTTCGACCCGCTCGACTCCAACCGCGCCGCCGTCTTCGCCGCGGCCGAGACCATCCTCGCCCATGCCGCCAGCGCCGCCGACGCTCGCGAGAGCGGACAGGGCGGACTGTTCGGAGGCGGCGAATCGAACGTCGTTCCGATCCGTATGCCGGTCGCGGCGACCTGGACCCTTGCCCAGCGCATGTCGGCCGAGAAGGACGCGTTCGGCTTCTATTTCTCGGCCCACCCGGTCGATCGCTACCGCCACCTCGCCGAGGCGCACGGCGCGAAGACCTATGCGGCGCTGGCGTCGCTGCCGGCGCCGCCCGACGGCGGCCGCACCGGGGCTGTGATGGCCGGCATGGTCGAGGACGCGCGCTGGCGCACCTCGGCGCGGGGCCGCCGCTATCTGATGGCGACGATGTCGGACTCGTCCGGCCAGTTCGTCGCCACCGTGTTCGACGACGACGCCTCCGAGCAGATCGAGGCCGCCGCCAAGTCCGGCGCCTGCGCCCTGCTGAGCGTGGAGCTGGACCGCCGCCCGGGGGAGGAGGCGCCGCGGGTCACCATCCGCTCGCTGCAGCTGTTCGAGAGCCTGTCCAAGCGCGCCCGGCTCCAGCTCGAGATCGAAGTGGATCAAGTCGAGGCGATCGAGCGCCTGAAGGCCGCCACCGCCGACGACCGCGGCGGCCATGGCGAGCTTCACCTCAGGGTGAAGCTGGGCGTCGGCGAAGCCTTGCTCGTGCTGGGCCGAGACTTCCGGCTCGACGCCGAGCTTGCGGCGCGTCTCGAGCGGATCGAGGGGGTCGTCGCGGTGCGCCTCTCGGTCGCCCCGCAACCGCGGCTTGCGCTCGTCTCCTGAGCGCATAGACTGTCCCCTTCCAGCGCTTGGAGGGATCATGCTCGGAGGGATGCAGGACTGGCCGCTGAGGATCATGCGGATCCTCGACCATTCGGCGCGCGAGCACGGCCGCCGCGAGCTCGTCTCGCGCTATGCCGACGGCAGGGTCGAGCGCACCGACTGGGCCGGGGTGGCGAGGGATTCGCGCAAGCTCGCGCAGGCCCTGGAGCGGCTCGGGCTGAAGCCGGGCGACCGGGTCGGGACGCTGGCGATGAACCACAGCCGCCACGTCGTCGCCTGGTACGGAACGATCGGCATGGGCGGGGTCATCCACACCATCAACCCGCGCCTGTTCGACGACCAGCTCCTCTACATCGCCAACCATGCCGAGGACCGGGTGCTCTTCTACGACGCCGCCTTCGCGCCGCTGGTCGAGCGGCTGAAGCCGCGCTGGGCCAGCATCGAGCATTATGTCTGCTTCGATTCGCCCGAGTTCGAGGCGCTGATCGGCGCCGAGAGCGGCGATTATGCCTGGGTCGAAGGCGACGAGCGCGAGCCGGCGATGCTCTGCTACACCAGCGGAACGACCGGCAATCCGAAGGGCGTGCTCTACGAGCACCGCTCGACCGTGCTCCACGCCATGGTGCAGATGAGCCCGGACGTGTTCGACCTCAGCGCCCGCGCGGTGGTGCTTCCGGTGGTGCCGATGTTCCATGCCGCCGGCTGGGCCTTGCCCTTCTGCACGGCGATGGCGGGCGGCAAGATGGTCTTCTCGGCCGACTACACGCCGCAGGTCATGTGTGATCTGATGAAGGGGGAGGGAGTCACCCATACCGCCGGCGTCCCGACCGTCTGGCTCGCCCTCGTCAACCATGTCGATTCGACCGGCGAGGATCTCGGCAAGCTGACCACCGTCCATATCGGCGGCTCGGCGGCGCCGCGGGCGATGATCGAATGGTTCATGGACCGCGGCATCCGGGTCGGCCACGCCTGGGGAATGACCGAGATGTCGCCGCTCGGCACCGTCGGCGCCGGCAGCGGCGACTGGGACGAGCTCAGCCGCGAGCAGCGCGTCGCTTTGCTGTGCAAGCAGGGCAGGGTGCCGTTCGGGGTCGAGCTTCGAACCGTCGACGACGACGGCAATCTCCTTCCCCGCGACGGCAAGACCTCCGGCCGGCTGCAGACCCGCGGGCCCTGGATCATCCGCCAGTATTTCCAGGACGAGCGCGGCGATTGCATCGACGAGGAGGGCTGGTTCGATACCGGCGACGTCGCCGCTCTCCACCCGGACGGCGTTCTCCAGATCACCGACCGGTCCAAGGACGTCATCAAGTCGGGCGGCGAATGGATCAGCTCGATCGACCTCGAGAACGCCGCCGTCGGCTGCCCCGGGGTCGCCGAGGCCGCGGCCGTGGGAGTCAAGCATCCGAAGTGGGACGAAAGGCCGATCCTGCTGGTGGTGAAGAAGAGCGGGATGGACGTGACTCCGCAGCAGATCCTCGACCATCTCGAAGGCCATGTCGCGAAATGGTGGCTTCCCGACGAGATATTGTTCGTCGAGAGCCTGCCCCACACGGCGACGGGCAAGCTGCTCAAGACGGCGCTGAGGGAGGAATATCGCGACTACCGGCTGAGCAGCGCGGCCTGAAATCCTCCCCAAGCCTGCTTGGGGAGGGGGGACCAGGCGAAGCCTGGTGGAGGGGTAATTGCCGCAGGCTTTTGCCAGCTACCCCTTCACCACCCTTCGCATGGTCCCCCTCCCCATGCTGCGCATGGGGAGGATTTACAACAATCTCAGCTGCGGCCCCTGCGGCGGCACGAACAGGTCCGTGCGCAGCCTGCTTTTCTCGCGGTTCAGCCCGTGCTTCCTCGCGGCCACCTCGAAGCGCACCCTGAGCAGCTCCGCCCACGGGCCCTGGCCCTTCATCCGGGTGAACCAGTTGGGGTCGTTGTCCTTGCCGCCGCGCATGGAGCGGATGATGTTCATCACCTTGTCGGCCCGGTCCGGAAAATGCTCGTCCAGCCAGGCGCGGAACAGGGGCGCCACCTCGTGGGGCAGCCGCACCGGCAGGAAGAAGGCGCCCTTCGCCCCCGCTTCCGCCGCAGCCTCGAGGATATGCTCGACCTCGTGGTCGGTGATTCCGGGGATGACCGGCGCGACGGCGACGATGGTCGGGATTCCCGCCTCGCTCAGCGCCTTCACCGCGGCCAGCCGCTTGCGTCCCGACGGCGCCCGCGGCTCCAGCGTGCGGGAGATTTCCGGAGTGAGCGACGTCACCGACACCGCCACCGCCGCCAGCCCTTCCGCCGCCATCGGCGCCAATATGTCGAGGTCGCGGAGCACCCGGTCCGACTTGGTCGTGATCGTCACCGGGTGCTTCGTCTCGGCCAGCACCTCGAGCACCGAGCGGGTGATCCGCCATTTGGCCTCGATCGGCTGGTAGGGATCGGTGTTGGTGCCCATCGCCATGGAGCGAACCACATAGCCGGGCCTGGCCAGCTCCTCGCGAAGGATCCTGGCCGCGTCCGGCTTGGCGAACAGCCTGGTCTCGAAATCGAGGCCGGGCGACAGATCGTGGAACGCATGGGTCGGCCGGGCGAAGCAATAGATGCAGCCATGCTCGCAGCCCCGGTAGGAGTTGATCGAGCGGTCGAAGCCGATGTCGGGCGAGCGGTTCCAGGCGATGATTGTCTTCGGCTTCTCGACGGTGACCGTGGTCCGAAGCGGCGGCGGCCCCTCATCCACCTCCTCGCGAGCGTCGAGCCAGTCGCCGTCCGCCTCCCGCACCGGTAGGTTGAAGCGCGTCGGCGTCCGGTTCTCGGGCGCGCCGCGGCCGTGACGGACGTCGGGGCGGGGCATGGGGAGCGTTATACGCCCAGCCTCAGAACATAGCAAGAACCGATGGCTATTCGGTGCCGTAGGCCAGCCTGGTCTCCTCCGCCTTGAGCCGCACCGCGCTCGCTCCGGCCATGCCGGGGAATTTCGGCCACATGCCCTGGGCGAGGGCGGCGCGGCTGGGGCCCGGCTTCCCCGCTTCCTCCTCGTAGATCCAGTAGTTGCGAAGCACGATCGGAACGTAGCCGCGCGTCTCCCAATAAGGCAGCGACTCGATGTAGAGGAGGGGGTCGCCCTTGTCGAAGCGGCGGGCGTTCCACTCCGCCACCGGCACCGGCCCCGCATTGTAGGCGGCGATCACCTTGGGCAGCAGGCCGCCGGTGGCGCCGTGGTCGCGGAGCGCCTCGATATAGCTTTGCCCGAACTCGATATTGGCGGCGGGGCTGGCCAGCATCTGCCGGTCGAACGGCTCGCCGCGGGCGCGGGCGATATCGCCGGCGGTGCCGGGCCGAACCTGCATCAGGCCGACCGCTCCGGCCGGGCTGACGACGGAGGTGCGGAAGTTCGACTCCTGAAGCGCGTGCGCGAAGGCGAGCGAGGGATCGACCCGCCAGCCCCGGGTCGGCCGCCAGTCGGGCCGGGGATAGCGCGCGGCGAAGTTGACGCTGGCCCCGCGCGGGGCGTTGTGCGCCAGCCAATATTGGGTCGAGGCGAGGTCGAGATCGGCGGCGAGGTGGAGGAGGGCATTGTGGTCCCCGGCGCCGCCGATCCGCGCCTGGTGGCGAAGGAACTGGTCGGCCAGCTCGGTCTCGCCGATCTCGACCAGTGCCAGTGCGGCGCGAACGTTCGGCTTGCCGGCGATTCCCCGCCATTCGGAGTCGCGGTAATTGTGCATCCCCGACGCTCCGGCGCCGCCGATGCCGAGCGCGGTCGAGGCGATGAGGCCGTAGAAGGTCTCCTTCTGCCGGGCGGCGGCGCGCAGCTGGCCCTGGACCCGCTCCGGCCGGCCGCACATCATCTCGGCCCGGGCGCTCCAATAATGGGCGGCGGCGACCATCTCGACGTCGCTGGACCGGCCGGAGACGTTTCCGAACGCGTCGGCCGCGCCCTTGCAGTCTCCCTCGCGCCACGCGGCGAGCCCTTCCGACCAGGCGCCGTGGACCGCCCATTCGCCGCTGCCGGCGCGGGCGAGGGCGGCGAGGCGGCGGGCGTCTCGATCGTTGCCGACGATGTAATAGGACCAGGCGATTCGCTGCTGATATTCGGTCCGGGCCTCCGGGCCGAGCAGATCCTGGCGCTGCAGGAAGATCGCCTCCGCCTCGTAGGGCCGGTTGTCCTTGATCAGCGGCTGGACGAGCGGCTCGAGCTCGGCCGCCGCCTGGTCGCCCTTCGTCGCCTCGGCCCGCGAGCGCCGCGGCTGGCTGCCGACCCAGACCAGCTTCTGCGCCTCCGGCAGGCTCGGCAGCTCCGTCGCCCCGCGGGTCAAAGCGAGGCGGGCGATCTGCTCCGCCTTCGGCATTTCGGGCGCTCGGGCGAGCACCGGGAGGAGGTCGGGGAGCTCCACCCTGGGCGATCCCTTGGCGAGGAACAGCTCGGCGCGTGCGACATCGTGGAGCGGGCCTTCGGGCATCGCCGCGAGCCTCGCCGAGGCTCCCGGCCAGTCGCTCGCCCGAATGGCGGCGAAGACGTCGCGATAGCCGCTGCGCTGGTCCGGGGTCAGCGCCGCCGCGACCGCCGCTCGCGGGCGGGCGCCGTCGTCCGCGAAGGCCGGCGATGCCGGCAGGGCGAGCGCCGCGGCGAGCAGGAGGGGGCGGAGCTTCGTCATGACTTCACCTCTTCGATCAGCATCTGGAGGTCGGCCCAGGCCATCGCCTTCAAGCGCGGCGACTCCAGCAATTGTCGGGGAGCAATGGTTGCCAGAGCTTTGACGGGCCCGGCGTGGGTGGCGATTTCGTGCCAGCGGCCCCGCGCCTGCGGCACCGACAGGCCGAGCAGGGCCTTGGAGCAGGCGTCGCCGAACAGCAGCACCGCCCGGGGCGCCGCGAGACCGATATGATGGCGGGCGAGCGCGGCGCAGCTTTTCATCGAGTCGCTGTTGAGCTGGCCGGAGGGGGAGCGGATGCAGGAGAGGGCGGCGAGGTAGATCGAGTTGCGGTCGCGGCCGATGGCGGCGAGCATCCGGTCGAACAGCCGGCCGGCCTCGCCGCTGATCAGGGTGCCGGCGGCGCAATCCTCGCCGCTCGGCATATCGGCGAGGATCATCAGTCCGGAAGCCGGATCGCCGGAGGGGCAGATGCGCGGCGCCGATGGGGAAGCGAAGGCGAGGCGATCCGAGGAGGCCAGCCAGGCCTGGAACAGGTCGAGCTGCCCGGGAAGGGTCTCGCCGGGCGCTTCGGCGGCGGCCGGGGCGGGCGCCGGCGCCTCCTTCGCTTTCGGCTTGAGCCAGTCGCGCGGCTCTTCGTCGACGAGCGTGTCGACGCCCGCCTCGGTCCACCAGATCAGCGCGCTTTCGGCGGCCGCCGGCGAAAATGCATCGTTACCCCGCTCCACGATCGCCATGGAGTCAGTGCCGCGCGGGCTGGTCAACCTCAAAATCTCTATCTATCTGCCAGACGTTGGCTGCCTGCGACGACGCGAGTTGCGCAGCGCCCGTGCGGCAGGAGCGCCTTGATGTCCGAACGCGAGTCGATGCCCTATGACGTGGTGATCGTCGGCGCCGGCCCCGCCGGCCTCGCCGCCGGCATCCGTCTCAAGCAGCTCGCCGACGAGGCGGGGCGAGAGCTCAGCGTGTGCATCCTCGAAAAAGGGTCGGAAGTCGGAGCCCACATCCTGTCGGGTGCCGTCATCGACCCGCGCGGAATAGACGAGCTTCTGCCCAACTGGCGGGAGCTGGACAGCCCGCTGACCGTGCCGGTGGTCGAGAATCACCATTGGGTGCTGACCGAGAAGCGCAAATACGGGTTTCCGCATCTGATGATGCCGCCCTTCATGAACAACAAGGGCACCTACACCGCTTCGCTCGGCAATCTCTGCCGCTGGCTGGCCGGGCAGGCGGAGGCGCTCGGAGTCGAGATCTTCCCGGGCTTCGCCGCCGCCGAGGTGCTGTTCAACGAGGACGGGTCGGTGAAGGGCGTCGCCACCGGCGACATGGGCGTCGCCCGCGACGGCACCCGCCGCTCCGACTACCAGCCCGGAATGGAGCTTCACGGCCGCTATACCTTCTTCGCGGAAGGCGCCCGCGGCCACCTCACCAAGCAGCTCAAGCGCCAGTTCGACCTCGACCGGGACAGCCAGCCGCAGGTCTACGGCATCGGCCTCAAGGAATTGTGGGACATCGAGCCGGCCAAGCACGTGCCGGGCCGGGTCATCCACACCCAGGGCTGGCCGCTCGACGACGCCTGGGGCGGCGGCTTCCTCTACCATCAGGAGAACAACCAGGTCGCGCTCGGCTTCGTCGTCGCGCTCAATTACCGCAACCCCCACCTTTCCCCCTTCGAGGAGTTCCAGCGCTGGAAGCAGCATCCCGCCATCCGCGAGATTCTGGAGGGCGGGCGCCGGGTCTCCTACGGCGCCCGGGCGATCAACGAGGGCGGCTGGCAGGCGGTGCCGAAGCTCGCTTTCCCCGGCGGCGCCCTGATCGGCTGCGCCGCCGGCTTCGTCAACGTGCCGAGGATCAAGGGCAGCCACACGGCCATCAAGTCCGGAATGCTCGCCGCGGAGGCGGCCTTCGCCGCGATCGCCCAGGATCGGGCGGGGGACGAGCTGTCGGGCTACGAGGAATCGCTCCGAAACAGCTGGGTGGCCACCGAGCTCAAGATGGTGCGCAACGTCGAGCCGCTCGTCGCCAGGTTCGGCGGCACGATGGGAACCTTGCTCGCCGGCACCGACATGTGGATGCGTTACCTGAGGATTGGCCTGCCCTTCACGCTGCGGCATCATCCGGACAATGAGACGCTGTACCGCCGGGATCTGGTGAAGCCGATCGACTATCCCAGGCCCGACGGCGTCATCAGCTTCGACCGCCTCTCCTCGGTGTTCATCTCGAACACCAATCACGAGGAGGACCAGCCGGTCCATCTGACGCTGAAGGACCCGTCCATCCCGACGCAGGTCAATCTGCCGCTCTACGACGGGCCCGAGCAAAGATACTGCCCGGCAGGGGTCTACGAATTCGTCGAGGAGGCGAGCGGGCCGCGGCTTCAGATCAACGCCCAGAATTGCGTCCACTGCAAGACGTGCGACATCAAGGATCCGACCCAGAACATCAACTGGGTCGTCCCCGAAGGCGGAGGAGGGCCTAATTATCCCAACATGTAAGCTCCTGGCCTCCGGGCTGCTCTCCGCGGCTTTGCTGCTTCCCGCCACCCCCGCCGGCGCGAGCGTCGAGGAGACTTCCGCGCTCGCCGCCTATGTGCGGGCCCGGGCGGCGGACAGCTCCGGCGCGGCCGAGCAGGCGGCCCGCAATTACGGAGCGGCGCTGGCGCTGGCGCCGGGCAACGAGGTGCTCGCCGCCCGCGCTCTGTCGCAGGCGATCGCGGCGGGCGATCGAACGCTGGCGCTGCAGGCGGCCCGGACGCTCGACGCCGCCGGCAAGCTCGCTCCTGACGGTCGGCTGCTACTGGTCGGCGAAGCCTTCCGGTCCAAGCAGTGGAAGGAAGCGGGGCGGCAGATCGAGCGGCTCGAGCAGGACGAGGTCTTCTCGTTCATGACGCCCTTGCTTCGCGCCTGGCTCGCCCACGGCAGCGGCAAGGGCAATCCCCTGACCCTCCTCGAAGGCGCGTCCGGAAACGCGCTCGCCGCCACCTACGCCTCGGAGCACCGGCCGCTGCTGCTCCTCGCCGGCGGCAAGGCGAAGGAGGGCGCGCTCGCGCTCGCGCCCTTGCTCGAGGATCAGTCGATCCGCTCGCAGCGCCTGCGCATCGCCGCGGCCGCCATGCTCGCCCGCAAAAGGGGGCGCAAGGAAGCGCTGGCGGTGGTGCAGGGCGAGGCCGAGGCGCTCGCCGAGGCCCGGCGGCGGCTGGAGGCGGGCGAACGCCTCGGCGGCGAGATCGTCACTCCCGCGGCCGGGATGGCGGAGCTGCTCGGCCGGATGGCGATCGACCTGAACGGCCAGGAAGTGCCGCAGCTGGCGCTGAGCTTCGCCCGCCTGGCCACCTTCCTCGCCCCTGAAAACGCCGAGTCCTGGCTGATCGCCGCGGATCTGCTGGCAGGGCAGGGCCGGCACGAGGCGGCGCTGGCGGCGCTGGCCAAGGTGCAGCGGGACGACGTCTTCGCGGCCGCCGCGGCCGACCGCCGGATGACCGTGCTGGTCGAGGCGAACCGCACCGACGAGGCTCTGGCCGAGGCCCGGCGGGCCGCGGCGGACGCTCCCTCGGCGATCGACAACTGGACCCGGCTCGGCGACATCCTCAACCAGACCCAGCGCCACGCCGAAGCCGCGACCGCTTATGAAAAGGCGCTCGATCTGGTCAAAGCCGGAGGCCAGGCCCAGCATCCGCTCTGGGCGCTCTGGCTCTTGCGCGGCAGCGCTCTGACCCAGGCGGGCGACTGGAAGGGCGGCAAGGCCGCGCTCGAGGAAGCGCGCCGGCTCGGCCCGGACCAGCCGGTGGTGCTCAACTTCCTCGGCTATTCGCAGCTGGAGCGGCGCGAGAATCTCGCCGAGGCCGAGAAGCTGATCGGCGAGGCCAACCGCCTCCAGCCCGACGATGCCGCGATCACCGATTCGCTCGGCTGGGCCTATTATGTCCGCGGCGACGTGCCCAAGGCGATCGAATTGCTCGAACGGGCGGCGCAGGGGCAGCCGGCCGACGCGGCGATCGCCGAGCATCTCGGCGATGCTTATTACAGCGCCGGCCGCCGCTACGAGGCGCGTTACGCCTGGCGCGCGGCGCTCCATTATGCCGAAGGCGCCGCCGCGGACCGGCTGCGCCGCAAGATCGACACGGGGCTCCGGCCGGATCTCGCCGCCCCCTGATGCACGAGTTCGCATATGCGAAGCTAAACCTCGCTCTCCACGTGCGGGGGCGGGAGCCGGACGGCTATCACCGCATCGAGACCGCCTTCGCGTTCGCCCAGGATGGCGACATGCTCAGCGTGGTCGAGGGCGAGGGGATCAGCCTCGGAGTCACCGGGCCCTTCGCGGACAGCCTCGCCGGCGAAGACAATATCGTCCTCAAGGCCGCTAACGCCTTGCGCGAGCGCTGCGGAATCGGGGCGGGAGCCGCCTTGACGCTCGACAAGCGGCTGCCGGTGGCCTCCGGCATCGGCGGCGGCTCCGCGGACGCAGCCGCGGCGCTTCGGCTGCTGCGGCGCTGGTGGCGCGCCGACTTGCCCGAAGCGGCGCTGGCCGAACTTGCGCGGGGGCTCGGCGCCGACGTGCTCGCCTGCTTCCACTCGCGAACCGCGCGCGGCGAAGGCCGGGGCGACCGGCTCGAATTCACCGATTACGGCCTCGGCGGCGCGCCCTTGCTCCTGGTCAATCCGGGCGTGAGGCTGTCGACGCGGGACGTCTTCGAACGATGGGACGGCCGCGACCGGGGCCCGCTCGGCGACCCGCGGATCGGGCGCAACGATCTCGAGGCGCCGGCGAAGGGCCTGGTACCGGAAATAGGCGAGGTGCTGGAAGCTCTCGCCGCCCTGGACACAGCAACCATGATCCGCATGTCGGGATCGGGCGCGACCTGCTTCGCCCTGTTCACGGAGGAGGCGGATCGTGACCGCGCGAGCCGCCGGTTCGCCCACCGCCATCCGCATTGGTGGCGGCTCGCCAGCCGCCTCAGGTGACCCGCGAGTCCCGCGCCGGGACGCCTCTTCCGCCCTCTTAACCATCGTAACCCGCGGCTTTGCGTTGTGGCACGCTCCTTGCTGCGGGACGGACGACGAGTCGAAACGGGGCCCGAGGGGGCTTGGTGGACATTCGCGCATGGTCCCGCTCCGCCGCGTACGGAGCCGGCGCCATGGCTCCTCTAGAGCCGGCCGCCTCCGACCGGGCGGCCGGCTCTTTTTTGTGGCGACAAAGCCGCCGCGCCCCGCCACATCGAGCCATGTTCGACCTGACTCACCACGGTCCCGTCGCCCGCCTTGGCCTCAACCTGCCCGAAACCCGCAACGCCATCCTTGCCGGCGACTGGGCGCTTCTGGCTCACCGGTGCGCAGAGGCGGCGATGTCCGGCGCGCGCCTGCTCGTCCTGTTCGGCACCGCCGATTTTCGCGAGCGGCTGGCGGCGCTGCGGCCGCGCCGCTGACTTGCCCGGGCCGCGGCAATGAGGGAAACACCCACCTCATGAAGCGCTTCGCCGCATTCGTCCTTCCCCTTGCCGCCTGCGGCGGGGAGCGCGCCGCGACCGCGGGCGAGCGGATCGAGTGCGCCGTCGACGGCGCGGCCGCCTTCGAGCGGGTCTGCACCGTCGAGCGCGCCGCCGGCCGCGACGTCCTCCTCACCATCCGAAGCCCGAGCGGCAGCTTCCGGCGGCTGGTCGCGACCCAGGACGGCCTGGGCGTGATGGCCGCGGACGGCGCCGAGGCGGCCAATGTGAAGGTGATCGGTCCCGATCTGATCGAGGTGTCCATCGGCTCCGACCGCTACCGCCTGCCGGCGCGGGTGCGATGAGCCGCTTCATCCTGACCGCCGCGGAGATGCGCGCCGCCGAGGCGGCCGCGATCGCCGCCGGAACCCCCGCGGCGCGGCTGATGGAGCGGGCAGGCGGCGCCGCCGCGGAGGCGATCTGGCGCTTCGCGGGGCCTGTGCCGGCGCTCATCCTGTGCGGTCCGGGCAACAATGGCGGGGACGGCTACGTGATCGCGCGACGTCTCGCCGAACGGGGGTCGAAGGTCCGGGTGGCCGCCTTCGCGGAGCCGAGGACGCCGGACGCAGCGGCCGCGCGCGCCGCCTGGGAGGGGCCGGTGGAGACCCTCGCCGACGCGTCGCCCGAGCCGCTGCTGATCGACTCGCTTTTCGGCACCGGCCTTTCGAGGCCTCTCGATCAGGCCTTGTCGCGGCAGCTGTGCGCCCTTGCCTCGGCGGCTCGGGTGCGGGTGGCGGTCGACCTGCCGAGCGGAGTCTCGACCGACGACGGCGCGATCCTTTCGCCGGTCCCCGATTTCGATCTCACGATCAGCTTCGCCGCGCTGAAGCCCTCGCACCTCCTCCAGCCCGCGGCCCGTCACATCGGACGGGCGGTGATCGCCGATATCGGCGTGGAGGCAGAGAGCCGCTTGAGGCTGATCGAGAGGCCGGTGCTGCCTGCACCTGGACCGGACGATCACAAATATACGCGCGGCCATCTGCTCGTCGTCGGCGGCGCCATGCCCGGCGCGGCCGCGCTCGCGGCAAGCGCGGCCGCGCGCGCCGGAGCCGGATACGTGACCTTGGTCGGAGAGGGGGGAGGAATCCCCAATGCCCTCGTCCGCCGGCCGTCCGCCGCCCTGGACGAGATGCTGGGCGACCGAAGGATCAACGCGGTCCTGGTCGGCCCCGGCCTCGGTCGCACGGCCGAAGCGGCCGAGACGCTGAGCCGGGTGCTGTCGACGTCCCTCCCCGTCGTGGTCGACGGCGACGCGCTGTGGCTGATCGCCAACCGGGTCGGCTTCCGGTCGAGGAACGCTCCGACCGTCCTCACTCCGCATGCCGGTGAACTGGCCCGGCTCCGCGCCGCTCGCGGAAGCAAGATCGAGACGGCCCGCGCGGCGGTCGGCGGCACCGCGGGCACGATCGTCTGCAAGGGCGCGGACACGGTCGTGGCCGCCGGCGATGGCCGAGCGGCGATTTCGCGGACCGCCCCGGCCTGGCTGGCGAGCGCCGGCACGGGCGATGTGCTGGCCGGGATCGTCGCCGGCCTGTGCGCTACCGGCCTCGCGCCTTTCAAGGCGGCGTGCGCCGGAGTCTGGCTGCACGGCCGAGCGGCGGAGCTGGCCGGGCCCGATCTGATCGCGGACGATCTCGTCGTCCATCTCCCCTCCGCTTTCGCAGAGTGCCTGTGAGCGAGCCCGACCTCATCCTCCGGCTCGCGAGCCGGGGCGACGGAGTCGGCGAGAGCGGCCGGTATCATCCGCTGGCTGCCCCCGGCGACCGGGTGACCGAGGAGGGTCTGGTCGAGGCCGGCCCGCACCGCCAGGCGCCGCCCTGCCGCCATTTCCCCGAATGCGGCGGCTGCCAGCTTCAGCATGTCGACGACGAGGCTTATGCCGGCTTCCTTCGCGACCGGATCGCCTCGGCGCTGGCTGCCCAGGGCATCCCGGCGCCCGACATCCTGCCCGCCCATATCTCACCGCCGAACAGCCGCCGCCGCGCCTCGCTGCGGGCGGAGCGGGGCGGGGCGCTCGGCTTCAACGCCGAGGGGAGCCACCGCGTCGTCGACATGCGCGAATGCCACATCCTGCGGCCGGAGCTGTTCGCGCTCGTCCGGCCGCTGCGGGCGCTGCTTCGGATTCTGAAACCCGCGGCGGCGGCCGGCGTGCGCCTGACCCTCGCGGATCAGGGCGTCGACCTGCTGCTCGAAAAGGTCGAGGCGGAGGGCCTCGCCGAGGCCGAGGCGCTCGGCGGCTTCGCGCTCGAGCATCGCCTTGCCCGGCTGGCCCTCGACGACGGCTATGGCGCCCAGACCCGCTGGGAGCCGGAGCCGGTCACCGTCACGCTCGGCGGCGTTCCGGTCGCGCTGCCCCACGGCGCCTTCCTCCAGGCCACGGCGGACGGGGAGGCTGCCCTGGTCGAGGCGGTGCGGCGGGCGGTGGGGGAAGCGCGGGTGGTCGCCGACCTGTTCGCCGGCCTCGGCACCTTCGCCCTGGCGCTGGAGGGGCGAATCCTGGCGGCGGAAGGATCCCGCGACGCGGCCCTCGCCTTGAAGGCGGCGGCGGGACGGGCGCGGCGGCCGGTCTTCGTCGATCATCGCGATCTCTACCGCCGGCCGCTCGACCGGGCCGAGCTGAACCGGTTCGAAGCGGTCGTGCTCGATCCGCCCCGGGCCGGCGCCAGGGAGCAGGCCGCCGAGCTGGCCCGCTCGGCGGTGCCGCGAATCGCCTACGTCTCCTGCAATCCCGCCACCTTCGCGCGCGATGCGGCGGCGCTCACCGAAGGGGGCTATCGCCTCGACTGGATCCAGCCGGTCGGCCAGTTCCGCTGGTCGACCCATGTCGAGCTGGTCGGCGCCTTTTCCCGTCAGGGGGCGTAGGAAATCCAGGCATAGGCCATCCTGGCCGCCTGGACGGTCAGCCCCATCAGCGCCAGCGACGACAATGCCCACAGGATGAAGCGGTAGGTGATGACGTTGACGGTCGTCTGCACCAGGCTGTGCGCGACCCGCAGCGCCACATAGGCCCAGGCCAGGATCGTGCTGATGCCGCCGCCGCCATGGCCTACCGCCAGCGCCAGGGCGATCGCGTAGAACAGCGTCGGCTGCTCGACCAGGTGCATGTAATTATGGGCTTTCCACATCACCTCGTCCTCGACCACCCCTTCGAGCTGGGCGCCGCCCCGGCCGCCGACCCGTCCGGAGAGCGAAATGCCCTTGCGCTTCATCGCGGCGAAGCGGCTGACGACCATCCAGACCATGATCAGAAGCGTCCAGGCGACGAGCGCGATGACGGGCACGAGAATGTCACTGAACATGGCTTGGTCCTCCCCTGTGGAAGGGGCAGAGTGACCGCCGGGGCCGTCGGAGTCAAAGTGAAGGCCGGCAACGGCGACAGGCCCGGCTTGAGGCCGCGCGGCCCCGCCCCTATGCTGCCGCCACGAACAAGGGGCTAGAAAGCATGAAATTCTCCTACAGCGCCGTCTGGGCCGACGTCATGGGCCTGCTGCGCTCGCATTCCTCGCTGATCGCGACCGTCGCCGGCGTGTTCATCTTCCTGCCCGGCCTGCTGGTCGCCTATTTCCTGCCGCAGCCCGAGCCGCAGGATTTGAATCAGCTAGGCGAGCTTTGGGGGGAATATCTGAACCTCAACTGGCACTGGCTGCTGCTCAACAGCCTGATCGGGATGATCGGCGCCATCGCCATATTGCTGCTCATTTTCGCCCGCGACGTCAGCGTCGGCGGAGCGATCGCCGCCTCGCTGGCGCTGCTGCCTTCCTATTTCGCCGCGTCGCTGCTCGGCAACGCGGCGATCGGCATCGGCTTCGTCCTGCTCATCGTCCCCGGCCTCTATCTGCTCGGCCGGCTCGGGCCGCTCAACTCCGTGGTGGTCGCCGAGACGAGGCGAAACCCGATCGCGGCCCTCATGCGCTGCTTCGAGCTCACCAGGGGCCATGGCTGGGCGATATTGGGCCTGCTCCTGATCATCGCGATCGCCACCGCGATCGTCGTCGGAATCGCCTCGACCCTGCTCGGAATCGTCTTCGTTCTCGTCGCCGGCCAGGATATCGGCCAGCTGCTCACCCTGATCGTGAGGACCGCGGGCAACGCCGCGATGGTGACGTTGCTGCTCGTGCTCAACGCCGCGATCTACCGGCAGCTGAGCGGGAGCCCGTCGGCCGCCAAGGCGCCGACCGCGGCACCCGATCAGGGGCTCTGAGACGGCGGCCCAATAAGCGGGATTTGCGGCGCCGCATCGACCGGCAGAAGCCCGTTCAGGCGCGGATCCGCGAAGCTCTCGAAGGCCTGCTTCACCGCGGTGAAGCCCGCGTTGAGATAGGCCTTCAGCGCGGCCGGATGGTCGAGCGTGCAGGTGTTGACCGCGACCCGCTCGACGCCCGGCCGCCACGCCAGCGCCAGCACCTGCGCGAACAGCCATCGGCCGTGGCCCTTGCCGGCGAGTTCGGGGACGAGGCCGAGAAAGCGGATCAGGCACTCGCCCGCCGTCCGGAAATCCAGCTCCAGCATGCCGACTTCGATCCCGGCGGGATCGACCACCGCGTGGATTTCGCCCATTTCCGCGCGCAGGCGCTCGTCGTCCATCACCAGCCGCGAATACCACAGCCAGCGGGCGCCGACCCGCTCGAAAAGCAGGCGGTACCGCGCCGGCTCGGGGTCGCGCCAGTGCTCGAGGCGCAGCGGCGAGGCGGGCAGGGGGCGCAGCGGCGGGCGCCGGATCATCTCCAGATAGGTGACGACGGTGCCGATATGGCCAAGCGGGACTGGGGTCAGCATGGCAAGGCGATGCCGGGACGCGGGCGGGCTGGCAAGTCGGGCCACGACGTTTCGGGCCGCCCCGCGGACTATCTTGCCGACTCGGCTTCCTCGATCCGGCGGCGGGCCTGTTCCGCTTCCGCGCAATGCCGCTTCGACTGACGGCAGCTCGCCTCCAGCACCTCAAGCACCCGCCGCTGCTGGTCGATGACATAAGGGTCGGTTGCGACCCTGGGCGAATAGACGTTGCGGGTGGTCCGCGGCGCGGTGCGGGATGGGGGTGGGCGGCTCGGTTCCCGGGCTTTCTCGCGAGGAGCCCCGCCGCCGCCGCCGACCATGACCCCTGTCGGAAACGCGATCGCGGCGCCGAGAAGCGCGGCGCAGCCGGCGGACCGCCAGTTTCGCTTCGGGCTCATCTCACCGGTCCAGCGCCAGAGCGAGAATGAGCAGCCCGAGCAGCAGGAAGAGCGGGCTGTAGAGGCGGGTGTCGAAGCGCGCCCAGCGCGTGCCGCGAAGCGACTTGAAGAAGCACACATAGCGGTTGGGGAGGAGCGCCCGGGCGACGAAGGCGGCGCCGGTCGCGAGCAGTGCGGCGCGGGCGACGCCGTCCGGCAGAGGGAGCGGCAGATGGCCGGAATGAGCGAGCAGGAGCAGGGCGAGCGCGACGAGCCCGAGCGCCACCGCCCCGGCCGCGGGGCGCCACCAGGGCAGCCGGTGGGCCATCACCGGCGTCCCGTCCGGCCGCTGCGGCAGCGACACCGAATAGCCGAGCCGCCCGCCGAGCGCCCAGTGCAGATGGAAGCCGGCGGCGAAAGCGATGATGGTCAGCGCAGGGAGGAGCAGCATGGTTCGGAGCCGGTCATGTCAGCGCCCGAACTGCCTTACCCGGGCGGCCCGTTGCAAGTGGCGACGAATGGTCCAGGCCAACGCGCGCCGGAGCCAAAGCGGATTCCGCTTGTCCTCGCCGCGGCGCAATCCCCTCCCCGGCCGCGGCCGGGGAGGGGAGCCCGTTAGGTCAGGCCGTCAGGCTTCTGCGCATCAAGGTGGCGAGGCGGTCCTTGACCGCCAGGCGCAGCTTCTTGAGGCGGAGCAGCCTCAAGCTGTCGGGGAGCCGGCGGCTCGTCTCCCGGGTGATCGCCTCGTCCAGGCGGCGGTGGATGTGCGTCAGTCGGTAGGTTGCGGATGACATGATCGTTCTCCAGCGAAAAGGGCTGCCGCGAAGGCAGTTCCGGGTCTGAGGGACCGCCTTGCGGCGGGGCTCAGATGGCTGGAGGGGCTCGCGCCCTGTAGGAGGCGCTCGCCGGGCCCGCGACCGCGGCCTCTGCGCCAGGCCGGAAGCCGGCGGCGGGCCGGGCCCGGAGGCGCTCGGTGACGATGCCCGGCGCGGTTGGAGGGACGGACGATCCGGCCGCCGAGCCCGCAATCTCCTCGTCGACGGCGCTTCGGGCTCCGGCCGGAAGAACCGCGGCGGCCGGGACGTGACGGCTGGATCCCAGGCGCGCCGAGGGTCCGCGAAGGTCCGCGCCGCCGGCGGCGGTGGCCGAGCCCAGCACCAGGCTCAAGAGGATCAGGAGCGCCGCGAGTGGCCCCCTCCGTCCCCGATCCTGTGCCGCGGTCGGCACTCCTGAGCTACTCCTTCGAAGCTCGCTTCGATATGGGCGGGGCGTTGCCGAAAACAATGCAGGGGGAGGCGGCAATAGCGGGTGGCCGGGCGGTCAAGCCGCCGAAGAGGCGGTGAAAACCGCCAGCTGATCGTCGAAGGCGCGCCGGTAGGCCGGCCGCTTTTCGCCGCGGGCGATGTAGGCGGAGAGGGTGGGATAGTCTTCGAGGATGCCCCAGCCGTCCAGCCGGCGCAGCACCGTCACCATCAGCAGGTCGGCGGCGCTGAAGCCGCCCTCCAGCCAATCCGAATCTCCGAGCCGGGCCGCCAGCTGGTCGAGGCGGCGGCGGACGCGCTCGTCGAGCATCGGCAGGCGCTCCTCGTACCAGCTCTTGTCGCGCTCGAGGATCGCGAAGGCTTCGCGCTCCACGATCGGAGGCTCGACCGTGTTGAGCGCGGCGAACATCCAGGCGACGGCGCGGGCGCGGGCCTTGGCCTCGTCCGGCAGCAGGCCGCCATGGCGCTCCGCGATATGGAAGATGATCGCGCCCGATTCGAAGAGGACGAGGCCGCCTTCCTCATAGGTCGGGATCTGCCCGAACGGATGCCGGCCCATATGCTCGGGCTCCTTCATCGCGGCGAAGGAGAGGAGGCGAACGTCGTAAGGCCGGCCGACCTCCTCGAGCGCCCACCTCACCCGCATGTCGCGCGCCTGCCCTTCGCCGCGATCCGGGGAATCTTCGAAGGCGGTGATGGTGATGCTCATGATCCAGCTCCGGTCGGCTAAGATGGGACAGTATACGATTTCCCCCGCAAATTGGGGGCGGGCGAGAAGCTATGCCGTCCCCATTCTAGCGGCCTCCAGCCTCCGGGCGGAACGCCGCTGTCGGACCGATCGTTCGCCGCTCGGGCGAGGGGATCGGGAGCCGGAGCACAGCCATGTCGACCCTCGCCTTTGCCGCCACGTTCGCGCTTCTCCTGCTCGCCGCCTGCGGACGCCCGGAACCGTCGGCGGCCGCGAACGGAACGGTCGCAGCCGAGGCCAATGCGACTGAGAATGAGGCTGCTGCCGCTCCGGCCGCCGCCGATGCCCCGGCCAACGGTCTGGACGAGCCGGTGCCCCCGCCCGACGCGGTTTCGCATCCCGACGGTTATCTCCCGCCGGCCCCAGGCGAAGCCGCGACCGACAATGCCGATGCTTCCGCGCCGAAGGAATCGCCGCCGGCGACGGAGGACGAATATACTCGCGACGCGCAGGCAGGCCGCTAGCCCGCTCGCCTGGGGATCTGCGACAGATGCTCACGCGGACAGGAAGCGCAGGGGCGCGTGGCTGTTCCGGTATTCGGCTGCACGGCGAAGGAGCGCCCGAGCCGGCGGGCGCTCCTCGCTGATCGCAGCTCGCGCTTCGGATTAGAGGCCGTTGGCGAGATTGATGTCGGCGTCGTTGGTGCCGGCGTCCTCGACCATCATGTTCTGGGTGTTGGCGTCGGCCGTCATATTCGCATCCGTGCCGGTCATCCCGTTCATCGACGTGTTCGCGTCGAGAAGGAGATTATCCTCCATCAGCATGTTGTCGGTGGCGAGGCCGTTCGCCTCGTTCGCCGCATCGTCGCCGCCGCCGCCGCAGGCGGAGAGGGCGAGGGCCAGGCCGGCCAGTGCTATCATGCGCATCGATTCTTCCCTTTTCATGTCCTCAACGACTCTAGGCCGCCGGCCCGCGATAACGCGGCACCGCCGGCTTAGCTCCGCCGCGCGCACGATCCGTGCCGCGAGGGCGGCTCCGGAACGGGCGCCAGGCACTCCGACACGTCACGCGCAGGCAGCCGGCCGAACCGGCGGTGATCACCCCCACGTGGCCATTGGCGGCAGGCTCATCAGGATGGCGTCGACATTGCCGCCGGTGCGGAGGCCGAACAGGGTGCCGCGATCGTAGATCAGGTTGAATTCGGCGTAGCGGCCGCGCCATTCGAGCTGCCTCGCCTTGTGGGCCTCGGTGAAGGGCTGGGCCATGCGCCTGCGGACCAGCCTCGGGAACACGTCGAGAAAGGCATCGCCGACGTCGCGGGTGAAGGCGAAGCTGGCTTCGAACGGGCCTTCGAGATGGTCGTAGAAGATGCCGCCGACGCCGCGATGCACGCCGCGATGGGGTATGTAGAAATATTCCTCCGCCCATTTGGAGAAGCGGCCGTAGAAGGTCTGGTCGTGGGCGGCGCAGGCGGCGCGCAGGCGGGCGTGGAAGTCGGCCGTGTCCTCCTCGTAGGGGAGCGGCGGGTTGAGATCGGCCCCGCCTCCGAACCAGCGCTTCGTCGTGCACAGGAAACGCGTGTTCATGTGCACGGCCGGCACATGCGGATTGGCCATGTGGGCGACCAGGCTGATGCCGGTGGCGAAGAAGCGCGGATCGTCGCCGGCGCCGTGGATGGTGGCGGCGAAATCCTCGCTGAAGCGGCCGGCGACGGTGGAGACGTTGACCCCGACCTTCTCGAACACCGTCCCCTTCATCAGCCCGCGAACGCCGCCGCCGCCGGGCGAGCCGTCCGGATCGGTCCGGTCCCAGGGGGTATAGCCGAACTCGGCCGGGCTGCCGGCCTCGCGCTCGATCGCCTCGAAACCGGCGCAGATGCGGTCGCGCAGGCTCTCGAACCACTCCCGCGCGCGGCGTTGCTCTTCGTCCAGCTCGATCATGGCGACTCCCGGGGCGGCGTCAGGCCGCGCCGCGAAGCTCCAGCCGGTCCCATATCTCGACCAGGGCCTTGGCGAGCTCGCGCATCATCGCCTCGTCGTGGCGCGGGCCGGGAGTGAAGCGCAGCCGCTCGGTGCCCCTCGGCACGGTCGGATAGTTTATCGGCTGAACGTAGACGCCATATTCGGCCAGCAGGATGTCGCTGATCTTCTTGGCCTTGACGGGATCGCCGACCATCAGCGGCACGATATGGGTGGTGGACGGCATCACCGGCAGGCGCGCCTCCGCGAAGATCGCCTTGAGCCGGCCGGCGTTGAGATGCTGGGCCTCGCGCTCGGCGCTCGACGCCTTGAGATGCCTGACGCTCGCCAGGGCCCCCGCGACCAGCACCGGCGACAGCGAGGTGGTGAAGATGAAGCCGGGTGCGTAGCTCCTCACCACGTCGACGATGTTGCGGTCGGCCGCGATATAGCCGCCCATCACTCCGAAGGCCTTGCCGAGCGTGCCCTCGATGATGGTGACCCGCCGGGCGACGTCGTCGCGCTCGGAGATACCGCCGCCGCGCGGCCCGTACATGCCGACGGCGTGGACCTCGTCGAGATAGGTGATCGCGTTATATTTGTCCGCGAGGTCGCAGATCGCGGCGATCGGCGCGACGTCCCCGTCCATCGAATAGACGCTTTCGAAGGCGATCAGCTTGGGCGCCTCCGCATCCGCCCCGGCGAGGAGCGCCTCGAGATGCTCGAGGTCGTTGTGGCGGAACACCTGCTTGTCGCATCCCGACGCGCGGATTCCGGCGATCATCGAGGCGTGGTTGAGTTCGTCGGAAAAGACGATGCAGCCCGGCAGGAGCTTCGCGACGGTCGAGAGGGTCGCCTCGTTCGAGATGTAGCCGGAGGTGAAGAGGAGCGCCGACTCCTTGGCGTGGAGATCGGCAAGCTCGGTCTCCAACTCGACATGGTAATGGGTGTTGCCGCCGATGTTGCGGGTTCCGCCGGAGCCGGCGCCGACGTCGTGAAGCGCCTCCTCCATCGCCGACACCACGTCCGGGTGCTGGCCCATGCAGAGATAGTCGTTCGAGCACCATACGGTGATCGGCTTGGGTCCGTTATGGCCGGCGAAGCAGCGGGCGTTGGGGAAGGCGCCCTTGTTCCTCAGGATATCGATGAACACGCGGTAGCGGCCCTCGGCATGTAGCCGGTCGATCGCCTGCGCGAAGATGCGATTATAGTCCACGTCGACTCCCCGGGGTCCCTGGGCGCTTCTTAGCCGATTTGGGGGACGATTGGCTAGACGCCACTAGAGCCGTTCCAGCCGGGTCAGGCCGTGGCGGGCGAGGCCTGAACGGTAGGCCTCGACGTCGGTGCCCCGGCCGGTGAACAGGGCTACTCCTTCGGCGGCTCGGTCGGGCCAGGCGAGATCGCGGGTCAGCCAGGCTGTGCGGCGGGCGATTCCCTCCTTGCCGTCGACGAAGCGCACGGGGTGCGCGGCGGCGGCGGCCAGCTCCGCCTCGACGAGCGGAAAGTGGGTGCAGGCGAGGACGATGGTGTCGATCCGCTCGCCGCCGGGCTGGCCGAACAGGCCGTTCAGGGCCCGGGCGCAGGCTCCGTCGTCCATCGCCTCGCCGCGCAGCCTCCCCTCGGCGAAGTCGACCAGCTCGGCGGAACCGTGGCGGATCACGGTGCAATCGGCGGCGAACTCGGCCGAAAGCCGGTCGACATAAGGCTGCCGAACCGTCGCCTCGGTGCCGAGCACTCCGATCGTCCGGGTTCTCGACACCAGAGCGGCGGGCTTGATCGCGGGCACTGTGCCGACCACCGGCAGGTCGAGCGCGGCCCGGACCGCGTCGAGCGCGATCGTCGAGGCGGTGTTGCAGGCGATGACGATCAGCTCCGGATCGAAGCGCTCGGCGAGGCGGCCGAGCAGGGCCGGCACGCGCGCCTCGATCTCCGCCGGGCGCTTGGTGCCATAAGGGTATCCGGCGCTGTCGGCGGCATAGACGAGGGGCGCCGTCGGCAGCAGCGCCCGGATCGCTCCCAGGACGGAAAGTCCGCCGACGCCCGAATCGAAGATGAGGAGGGGGCGGGCACTGGTCACGCGCGTGCTTTAGCGGTGGCGGCGGCTCGGGCAAGGTCCACTCCCTGAAAGGAGGGGGCGGGGGGGTAGACGAGCGTAGCGAGGCTTGTCGGAGTCGGAGTCTCGGCCGCCTTCGCCGGACCCACCCCCGACCCCTCCCTTTCAGGGAGGGGAGAAGGACGAATTCATCGATTCTGCTGGACGTGATTGCGCCCGCTACGCGATTTGCTAAAGTCCGCTGTCGTGAACCTGCCCGTCATCGCCCCTCCGCTTCTCGCCTTGCTCCTCGGCTATGCGCTGGGCTCCATACCGTTCGGGATCGTCCTTACCCGGCTGACCGGCGCCGGCGACCTGCGCAGGATCGGCTCGGGCAATATCGGCGCCACCAATGTGCTGAGAACCGGCCGCAAGGGTCTCGCCGCCGCCACCCTGCTCCTCGACGGGGCCAAGGGGACGGCCGCGCTGGCGATCGCCGAGTGGCTCTTCCCCGGCACCGTGCAGCTGGCCGCGATCGGCGCCATGGCCGGCCATCTCTGGCCGGTGTGGCTGCGCTTCGCCGGCGGCAAGGGGGTCGCGACCTATTTCGGCGTGGTGCTCGGCTTCGCCCTGGTCGACGGCCTCGGCTGGCAGGCGCCCGCCGCCTACGCGGCCGCCTGGATCGGAGTGCTACTGCTCAGCCGTTACTCGTCGCTCGGCGGACTCGCCGCGGCCGCCGCCATGCCGCCGGCGGCGGCGCTGCTCGGCCGCTTCGACCTGGCCCTGCACTTCCTCGGCTTCACCCTGCTGGTCTTCTGGACCCACCGGGAAAATATCGGGCGCCTCTTCGCCGGCACCGAGCCGAGGATAGGCCGGAGTGCCTGAACCGTCCCCCGACCAGATCGCCCGGCTGCGGCTGATCCGGTCGGAGAATATCGGCCCGATCACCTACTTCCAGCTGCTCGCCCGCTTCGGATCCGCCGCCGCGGCGCTCGACGCCATCCCCGATCTCGCCGCCCGCGGCGGCGGCCGCGCCCCCCGGCTCGCCTCCCGCTCCGCCGTCGAGCGCGAGATCGAGCAGGTGGCCCGGATCGGCGGGCGCTACCTGTTCCTCGGGCAGGGTCTCTACCCGCCGCTCCTCGCCGAGCTGGAATCGGCCCCACCCGCGCTGATCGTCAAGGGCCATCCGACCCTGCTCGACCGGCCGGCGGCGGCGATGGTCGGCGCCCGCAACGCCTCCGCCGCGGCCTGCCGGTTCGCGCGCGCTCTGGCGCAGGCGCTGGGGGAGGCGGGAATCGTCATCGTCTCCGGACTCGCCCGAGGCATCGACTCGGCCGCCCATGACGGGTCGCTGGACACCGGCACGATCGCCGTCGTCGCCGGCGGAATCGACATATTCTACCCGCCCGAGAACGAGGCGCGGCAGCGCTCGATCGCCGAGCGCGGACTCATCGTCTCCGAGCAGCCGCCCGGGGTCGAGCCGCGCTCCCGCCATTTCCCCTCCCGCAACCGGATCATCGCCGGCCTCGCTTACGGCACCGTCGTGGTGGAGGCGGCGCCGCGCTCCGGCTCGCTGATCACCGCGCGCTTCGCCGCCGAGAGCGGGCGCGAGGTGATGGCGGTGCCGGGGTCCCCGCTGGATCCGCGCGCCCAGGGCTGCAACCAGCTGATCCGGGAGGGTGCCACGCTCGTCCAGTCGGCGGAAGACGTGCTGGAGGCGATCAGCCCGGCGCGGATCCGCCCGTTCCGCCAGCCGGAGCGGGAATACGGAAAACCGGAGGTGGCCGTGGAAGCGGATGACGAAGCGCGCGAGGCCGTCACCCGGATGCTGAACTGCACGCCGGTGCCGGTCAACGAGCTCATCCGCCAGTCGGACCTGCCGCCGGCGGTGGTCCAGACGGTGCTGCTCGAGCTGGAGCTGGCGGGCCGGCTGGAGCGGCACGCGGGCGGACGTGTGAGCCTGATGTAGGGGCAGGGGGAAGCACGGCGGTCACCGCTCCTCTGTCACCCTCGTGGTAGCGAAAAGGTGTATTCTTCCTTGGCTGCATGAGCAGTGCCGGACCCCGGGTGGCCACCCGGGGTCCGGCGTCGGCTGTCGGATCGTTCGTCACCCTATCCCTTGGGGATGAGGTTCA
>Ga0196965_1000087_pt1 | contig 73519 bp, 58 predicted proteins | sample S1_20metaG_FD_148668 | JGI IMG/M metagenome (GOLD analysis project Ga0196965, IMG submission 148668) | Soil microbial communities from Anza Borrego desert, Southern California, United States - S1_20 | ecosystem: Environmental > Terrestrial > Soil > Desert | place: USA: California | collected...
AAAAGACGTGAGAGAGTTCCTCAGGTACTACAACACCAAACGACTTCATATGGGAATTAATTTCAAAACGCCGCGACAGATGCTACAATGAACAACAAAGTGATTCCAAGGTGCTGACCGTATTACATAGCGTACCGCGCACAAAAAAACTGCTCTGTTAAGCGGTTTTTTGGTGAATTTTTGAACCAAACGCTTTTTCCCTCCCCTACTCCTTCAGCATATCCGGCACAAAGATTTCATACGTTCCACTGATATCTTTTCGTACATATGCCGCGGGGGCTTCTGTACCGTCACTTTGGGCCGTGCTGCTTATCACAGCTCCGTGTGAATTGGTCATTCTGCATGTCTTCTTGTACTTTGCAAAAAGTGGCCAGCCTCCCGCAGCGCTGCTGTATGCCTCCACGCGGACGTCAGAAAGCTCGTTCAATGTTACCGTACCAGCCGCGCAGTTATCCGCAGATGGTTTTTCAAAATAGGCACGTAGTACAGTGGTGGCTTCTTCTATATTAGGCTTTGCACCTACTCTGTTCGTGAAGAAATAGTACCCGCCCGCAATGAGCACCACCATCACTATAAAGAAAATTATCTGCTGTGAGATTCCTCCGGCGTTTGCCTTTTGCTCTACAGGCGCAGAAACTCCCGGCCTGTGTAGCTCTGCACGGTCCGGCATATGGTTCCCTTCCACGTCTGCAAATGCCTGCGCGATAACATCCGGCTGATACTGCTGTGAGAGTATTTTCGTAATCTCCTCTTTTGATTTTCCCTGCGCCAGTGAGCCTTTAATGAAGTTATAAATACCGAGGTCGGTCATAGAGGTTATTATACCTTAAGTAACATTCTTTAAGCAGAGGTTATCCACAAAACAAAAGCGCCGCGTAATCGCGGCGCTTTTGTTTTTATCTCATCTACTATTTCCTATTCCTCCTGCGCAGGAGCAAACTCAGACATTTCATCATTCTCTATCTTCTCCACCATTTCATTCTTCGGGCTGCCCTCAAATCCTGAACCGGCTGGAATCAAGCGTCCGATGATCACGTTTTCCATAAGACCTACAAGCTTGTCCGTATTTCCACGGATAGCGCTGTTGATCAAAATACGTGTTGTATGCTGGAATGAAGCCGCAGAAAGGAAGCTCTTTCGTGCCAATGACACTTCCGTGATACCCATCACCACAGGCTCGCTCTTTGCCTCTTCTCCGCCTTCTTTCTTTATACGTGCATTTTCATCCATAACCTGTGAATGATCCACAATCTCTCCCATTGAAAATGCTGTAGATCCTGCATCCTTCACCTTTCGGCGTGAGAACATCTGGCGCACGATAATCTCAATATGTTTTCGTGACACCGTTTCTCCCTGAAGTTCGTAAATCTTTCCAATTTCAGCGATCACGTAATTCTGCGCTCGCTCTTTTCCGGCGAACTTGAACATTTCATCAATGTCTGCAGAACCGTCGGTCAAAAGATCTCCTTTCTTCACCTTGTCACCCGTTTTTACAAGCGGCATACGCTTATAGTTTACGGTGTACTCTATCTCTGCGCCCTTCTTGCCCTTTGCACGGTCTTCTAGTTCAGGCAAAATAGTGATCACCTTTTCTTTTCCAAGGTCTTTCACGCTGGTGATAGTTCCGTCTACTGTAGCCACGAGCGCTGGGTTCTTTGGCCTTCGCTTTTCAAACACTTCTTCCACACGAGGAAGACCGGATGTAATGTCTCCGCCCACGGATGCTGTACCTCCAGAGTGGAACGTACGCATGGTAAGCTGTGTTCCCGGCTCACCGATAGCCTGTCCGGCCACTGTTCCCACTGCTTCACCGAGCTCCACCGGCTTATTTTTACCAAGGTCTGTTCCGTAACATTTTGAACAGATACCTTTCACACTTTTACATGCCAAAGGCGAACGCACATGCACCTGCGCTACCCCTGCCTGCTCTACCGCAATAGCTTCATCTTTTGTAAGCAAGTGTCCTTTCTTAAAGAGCACTGTACCGCTCGCATCTACGCAGTCTTCTGAAAGGTATCGTCCGCGGATATTTTTTGAAATAGCCACCTCAATACCAGTGATGTTATCTTTCTTCATCACAATTCCGTCTTTCGTTCCGCAGTCATCTTCTGTGATCATCACATCCTGTGCCACCACGAAGAGTTTTCGAGTCAAATACCCTGCGCGTGCGGTGTTAAGCGCGGTGTCGGTAAGACCCTTTCGTGAACCGTGGGTAGTAATGAAGTATTCAATAGGTGTTAGTCCTTCCTTTGAACATGAAAGAATTGGGAATTCAATCGTTTCTCCGGATGTAGACTGGATAAGTCCTTTCATTCCGGCCATCTGTGTGATCTGTGACATAGAACCTCGGGCACCGGAGTTCACCATGTCTGACACTGAACCCATACGGTCCAGCGTTCCTGGAATTAATTTCTCCACTTCGTTCTTTGCTTTGTGCCAAATTTCAATATTCTTTCGCAGGCGCTCTTCATCTGTTAAAAGTCCTTCGTTGAACTGACTCATTACAAGCTCAGACTGAGACTTTGCTTTTGCTATAACGTCGTACTTGCCTTCTGGGATTTTAATATCGTCAATTCCCCATGTAGTTCCGGAATACGTAGCGTACTTGAATCCGAACGCTTTGATCTTGTCCAGAATAGATGGAACGTTTTCAATTCCATATTTGTTAATGAGGTCATCAATGATAGCCGCAAGTTTCTTTCGGTCTATCTCAATGTTCATATACGGATATTCTGAAGGAAGTGCCACAGAGTTAAAGAACAGACGGCCGATGGTGGTTTCAAATACCTTGCCTTCAAACTGCTTGTACTTAGGTGTATCTGTAGGAAGCACTTTAATTTTTGCACGGAAATTCACAACACCGAAGTCAAAAGCTGTAATAGCGCTGTTTGGGTTTGCAAAATATTTACCTTCTCCTTTTTCTCCATCCACCGTTTTGGTCATCCAATAACATCCGAGCACGATGTCCAAAAGCTTTGACACCACGGTAGGATCACCGTTTCCTGGCTTCAAAATGTTTTTATCTGACGCCATGATTTCACGAGCCTCTGCCTGTGACGCCTTTGAAAGCGGCACGTGCACGGCCATCTGGTCACCGTCAAAGTCTGCGTTAAACGCTGTACATACGAGCGGGTGAACCTGGATAGCATTACCTTCTATGAGGATAGGTTTGAATGCCTGAATACCGAGGCGGTGAAGTGTAGGCGCACGGTTTAGAAGCACGTGTTTGTCTTTAATCACGTCTTCAAGGATGGCCCATACTTCTGGAATTCCGTCGTCTATAAGGCGTCCTGCTCCGCGGATGTTGTATGCCAATTCTTTCTTCAAAAGTCCAGAGATAACGAACGGCTTAAAGAGTTCCAATGCCATGTGCTTTGGAAGACCGCACTGGTTAAGCTTTAGTTCCGGACCTACCACGATCACTGAACGTCCAGAGTAGTCTACTCGTTTTCCGAGGAGGTTCTGGCGGAAAAGTCCACGCTTACCTTTCAAGTTATCTGAAAGTGATTTAAGCGGACGCTTTGCTGCCTGTGATCCTCCGGCGAAAAGATTATTTCCGTGACGGATAGAGTTATCTATGAGTGAGTCCACTGCTTCCTGAAGGATTCGTTTTTCATTTCGCAAAATAACATCTGGCGCGTGAATTTCCTTTAGCTTTACAAGTCGGTTATTTCTGTTGATCACGCGGCGGTAGAGGTCATTCACGTCCGAAGTGGCATAACGTCCACCATCCAATGGCACCATAGGACGAAGTGCTGGTGGGATAACAGGAATACGCGTCAGGAACATCCACTCTGGACGAATGTCTGAAACAATCATTGACTTAAGTAATGACAGCCGCTTATTAAGCTTCTCACGATCAATAGATCCTGCGTTTTCAAGCTCTTTCTCCAGGTTCTCTGCAAGCTTTGAAAGATCCAGGTTTTTAAGAATTGTGTAAATAGCTTCTGCACCAATTCCCGCCTCAAAAAGCGTTCCGTATTTAAGTGAGAACTTGTGATACATCACCTCGTCCATCACCAACCCTGGTGAGATGGAGTCAATGTCTTTCTTTGCGTTGATGAGGAGCTCCTTAAGCGCTTCCTTTGTCTTTTCGTCGTTCGCGTTTTTAACTTTTGTTTTAAATTCACCGTCCAGCTCGCGCATGAACCGTTCTTTTTCTTCCTGGTTCACCTTTGTGACTATGTAGCCGGCAAAGTAGATAACCTTTTCTAGGTCTGCTGTAGACATACCCAGAATCTGTCCGATTCGTGACGGCATGCTGCGCAGGAACCAAATATGTGATACGGGTGTGGCAAGTTCTATATGGCCCATTCGTTCACGGCGCACTATAGAACGTGTGATTTCCACTCCACACTTTTCACAAATAATTCCCTTGTAGCGTATTCCGCGATACTTCCCGCAATAACATTCATAGTCGCGGTCTGGACCGAAGATTTTCTCGTCAAAGAGACCGCTCTTTTCTGAACGCTGTGTTCGGTAGTTAATGGTTTCTGGCTTTGTAACTTCGCCGTATGACCATTCTTTAATTCGGTCAGGAGATGCCAGCTTTAACGTTACGATGTCAAAGTCGTTTATGTCGCTGTGTTTGTTTGATGTAGGTTTCATATTTTTTTTATTAACCTTCTATTTCTTCATCTGCTGCCGACCTTTTATCTTTTTTAAGTTCTACGTCCAACGCCAATCCTCGCAAGCTGTTTAACAAAACGTTAAATGATGCAGGAATGTTTGGCTGATGGAGCGGTTCGCCTTTCACTATCGCGTCAAATGCTGCTGAACGTCCCACAATGTCGTCTGACTTAATGGTGAGCACTTCACGAAGTGTGTGTGCTGCGCCGTGACCAAGGAGTGCCCAGACTTCCATTTCTCCGAATCGCTGTCCTCCACCCTGCGCCTTTCCTCCCAGCGGCTGCTGGGTAATGAGTGAGTACGCACCAATAGAACGCATGTGGATTTTATCTTCCACCATGTGGTGCAGCTTAAGGATGTACATGTATCCCACTGCAATCTTCTGGTCAAATGGTACACCTGTGCGTCCGTCGCGCAGTTCCATTTTTCCGCTGGCGTCAAATCCTGCTTTTACCAATTCTTCTTTAATTTCTGTATCGGTAGCTCCGGTAAATGGAGGAACGATGGCCTGATAGTTCAGTGTGTTTGCAGCTAGACCAAGGTGAAGTTCCAGAATCTGTCCAAGGTTCATACGTGATGGTACACCGAGCGGCGTAAGGATCATGTCCACGGGTGTTCCGTCTGCCATGTAGGGCATATCTTCTTCCGGAAGAACTCGTGAGATAACTCCTTTGTTTCCGTGGCGTCCAGCAAGTTTGTCTCCTACTGACACGTTTCGCAGCTGCGCTACTTCTATATAAATCTTTTTAATAATTCCTGATTCTAGTTTGTCGCCTCGTTCTCGTGAAAATACTTTAACGCCGATAACACGTCCGCGCTTTCCGTTTTCTATTCGCTTTGATGTGTCTTTTACGTCGCGAGCTTTTTCACCGAAGATGGATCGGAGAAGGCGCTCTTCTGGCGTGAGCTGTGTCTCACCCTTTGGCGTAATCTTTCCTACCAAAATATCTCCAGGGCGTACTTCCGCACCTACGCGAATGATACCGTCTTCTGCTAGATTTTTAAGTTTTGATTCTCCTACGTTTGGAATGTCGCAGGTAGTGATTTCTGGACCAAGCTTTGTGTCACGCACATTCACTACGAATTCTTCAATGTGGATAGACGTGAATCGGCTGTCTTTTACCACGCGTTCAGAAATGATGATAGCGTCTTCGTAGTTTGAACCCTGCCACGACATGAATGCGATGAGCATGTTTTGACCAAGGGCTATTTCACCGCCGTCTGATGTAGATGTATCTACCAGCACGTCACCTTTTTTAACTTTCTGTCCGAGTTCCACTGTAGGCCGCTGATGAAATGCGGTGAAGCCGTTTGTTCGTGAGAAATGGATGAGGTTGTACTCATGCTTTTTTCCTTTGGTGTCTTTAAGCACCACTTTCTTTGAGTCTACGTATTCTATTTCACCGTCTGCAGGCGCCTGCACAATTCTGCCGGTGTCTATTACCGCTTTCTTTTCAATACCTGTAGCCACTAAAGGCGCTTCAGGAATGATACATGGGGTAGCCTGCTTCTGCATGTTTGATCCCATGAGTGCTCGGTTTGCATCGTCATGGTTTAGGAATGGGATAAGTGATGTGGCTATGGAGAATGCCTGGTTTGTAGACACGTCTATGTAGTCCACCTCTTCTTTTTTAGCTAGGCCGGGCTTTCCGTTAATGCGCACCTCTACTTCATCTTCCGTAATTTTTCCAGAGCTATCTACTGGGATAGCAGCATGTGCGATCTTGTGGTTTTCTTCCTCAAGCGCATTCATGTACACTATTTCATCTGTAATTTTTCCATTCTTAACTTTCGCATACGGCGTTTCTATCATGCCGAAGTCGTTAATGCGGGCGTATGTAGCTAGACGAAGGATAAGACCGATGTTCGGACCTTCTGGCGTGTGGATAGGACAAAGGCGTCCGTAGTGTGAAGGATGTACGTCGCGAACTTCAAAGCCAGCGCGCTCTCGAGTCAGACCTCCGGGTCCAAGCGCAGAAAGTGTTCGCAAGTGTTCAAGTTCTCCCAGCACGTTTTCCTGTAGCATGAACTGTGAAAGCTGGTTTGTAGTAAAGAATTCTTTAATACGTGCCTGAAGCGGACGTGGGGATACGAACTGCACAGGAAGTGTTACGTCCGGATCCACGGTGGACATTCGGTCTTGAATATTTCGCTTCATCTGTGACATACCTACACGCATTTTCTGCTGCAGAAGTTCACCTACGTAACGCACGCGTCGTGAACCTAGGTGGTCAATGTCGTCTTCCACTGCATCCGGTGTGTTGTTAAGCAGTGCTACATTTTTTATGATAACTGCGATATCTGACGCGTTAATAGTCTTTCGCTCCAGCTCCTTGTCATCCATAGGTAGGCTAAAACGCTTGTTGAAACGGAATCGTCCAACCTTTGAGATGTCGTATCTGTCTTCTTTGAAAATACCGCCAAGGAATTCACGGGCGTTATCCGCTGTAGCCAAGTCGCCATCGCGGAGGCGCTTGTGAATTTCCATATATGCCTCATCTACTGTTTTTGCAGTGTCTTTTGCGAGTGTTAGCTCAATTGATTTTTTGGCCTGCTCGTCACCTTCAAAAAGCTTAAGGATTTCTTCGTTTGTCTGGGCTCCAAGGATGCGCAGTAGTGACGTGATCGGAAACTTTCGTTTTCGGTCTATTCGCACATACATTGTGCTGTCTACATCTGATTCTACCTCTATCCATACACCTCGTGCAGGAATAATTTTTGCGCCGAAGAAGTTTTTACCTTTGATTTCAGATGAGGTAAAGAAAATACCGAATGATCGGGCCAGCTGCGGCACGATAACTCGTTCAATACCGTTGATAATAAATGTTCCATGAGGTGTCATGAGCGGAAAATCAGCAAGAAACATTTCCTGCTCTTTCACCTGGTCTAGTAGCTTGTTCTTTAACTTAAGTTTTACCTTTACCTGCCCTTCATATGAAAGCTTGTTATTCTTTGCATAATGCTCATCAAACTTTGGACGTGAAAGCTCAAAGCCAATGAAGCTTAATTCAAATTTCTTTTCTGAATAGTCTTTTATAGGAGAGAATTCTTTGAACACCTCCTCCAGACCATTTTCTATAAGCCAATTAAAAGACGTGATCTGCGACTCCACGAAATTTGGCATTTCCGTGAGTGACTCTTTGAAACGACTGAAGTACTTTTTATTTTTCTTCATGTATATTTCGTTGCATCAGACTTAGGAAAATATATAACGGCGATAAAAACAACAAAAACCTTTTTTTGCGAAAAGGCGCGTGTTGTGTTCGTTGTTAGTATATTTTTTTAAGCAAGATACTTAAAAAGGACCAGTAAACCTTGTAATCCTTCATATTTTATCCCCCGTAACTCAATCTTGCTGAAGTTAGGTACAGTGTATACCACCCTGTTTGAGTTGTCAACAGTTTTGGGTTGACTTTTTTTGCCGTGTTTGCTTACTTAATACACGCATTAAACGCCTTCACCTGGTCGTTGTATCTATTCACAAGGAGTTTCGTAGCGCCGTTTAAGGTATTGAACTGTCGGACAAGTTCGTTGTATTCATTAACTTTTTGGTTGTACTCGTTGCGGTTAAAATTACCCTCTTCCCGCATATCATCAAGCTGCCGCTGCAGTGTATCAATACGCACTTTCAAACTATCCATTTGTGACGTATTTGCTGAGATAGAGTTTTTCAAATGCGGGTCTACACTTGGACAGTCATTCACGGGTTTTGCAAAAACTTGTACACCCATCCAGGTACGCCGTTTTTCGTATGTACCGGTAGCCACGGCGATGCCGATCTCCGTATACTTTTCGTTCAGAATGTTTGCCCTGTGTCCTGGACTGTCCATCCATGCCTGCACTAGCACCTGATCATCGTCAAAATTTCCCAGCGCAATGTTTTCGCCGATAGCTATGTATCTGTAGTCTATCTCATCCGCAATATCCGAAGCACCTTCGCCTTCAGGATTTATATGTTCAAAATATTGTTTTTCAAACATGTCCCTGAGCCGCTCTTCTGCTATAGCGTCCAGTTCAGTGTTGGCGCGTAACGCAGGAAGTCCAGCCGCAGCCATGCGTTGTGAATTCGTCCACTGCAGTACACCGTCGTGTGTCAGATGCGCTCGGCTAGACTGAATTTTGGAAATGAGCGGCGAGGGATTACTGATCTCCTGCTTTACCGCTTCTGCCAGTTCACCTATTGCCTGGCCTACGTCTTCTTTGCTTTCCAGTGAAAGTACGCGGTCTTTTATTTGAAAAAGAAAATCAGAAGAACCCGTGCGAAGATACACAAGCGCCACCGTGGCTGCAAATATGAGTATGAGGGTTTTAAATAACCTACTGAGCATAGATCTATTATAATGCATCTCTTGATTTTGGCCATTATGTAATGCAGAATACTGAATTTATCAAAATTTTAATATTTTTTTAAGTTTATTTGATATGTAACTATTACATATATGATATATAATGTAACTACTATGGAATCAGTAACATACAAACAACTAAAACAAAAATGGATGTTGAATCCAAAATTCAAAAAAACTTACGAGGATCTTGAGCCAGAGTACGCTATCACTATGGGAATAATGATGAAGCGTATAGAGAAAAATATAAGTCAGAAAGAGTTTGCAAGAAGACTAGGCACGAGCCAATCTGCTGTTGCCCGTCTTGAATCCGGCACCTACAACCCTTCGCTCAAGTTCCTTAAGCGCGTAGCAAAAGCACTTGGGTCCGAACTCAAAATTAGTTTGCTGTAAGCGTTAGGCTAAAGCTCCCCTTCTTTATTTCCTCCTTAAGTTCCGGTGTCACTTTTGAAAGCCTTGCTAGATCTGCAAGTATTTTCTCCTTTACAAACGGTTCTGAAACACTGGCCTGTGATTTTTGTATGGTGATCGGTATGAGTTCAAATAGGGCGTCCTCTTCAACAAATGTAATTCTCACTGCCAGCGCGTGTGTGGTATCAAAAGAAAAATCCTGATCAAAGATGAAATTTCCAAGTGAGTAGAAGATTGGCTTGCCTTTGTATATCTCTATCGGCTGTATAACATGTGGATGCGCACCCAGCACAATATCTGCTCCGGCGTCTATAAATGCGCGTCCCCTCACCTGCTGCATCGGTGCAAAGTTTTTTTGATATTCATATCCCCAATGTGGTGCTGCAATAATGATATCTGCAAGTTCATCCCTTTTGAGACGAGCTATCTCTGCGGTGACTGGAGACGTGGTAGATGTATAAAATTCATGATACCCGACGAACGCTACCTTTATTCCATTCACTTCCTTTATTACTGAAAGATTTTCTTTGTTGTATGGATCACCAAAGTACGCGATACCCGCGTCACTTAAGTGCTTTTGTGTTTCCAAATATCCTGCTCGGAAAAAGTCATACGCATGGTTATTCGCCAAACTCACTACGTTAAATCCATACTTTTTCAGCACAGGCATGAGCGCCGGATCAAATGTAAAATGGAGGTACTTGCCAGAAAGATCCGCGGTTTTAGACGGATTATACGTAACAGATCCTTCCAGGTTTGCAAACACAATATCGTTACCTGGGATCAGCGGCTCTATATATTTAAACGGATAATCTGTTCCGTACTGGTTAATGAAAAGCCGCACCTGGCGGTCCAGCATCATGTCGCCAAAGGCAAGGAGTGTCACAGAAAGTGGTTCGCCAGCAACACCCGCGCCGGTTTGAGTAGAAGGACCAGAGGCTTCTGATACTGTATATTCATACCGAACCTGCGGACGCTCACCCAAAAGCTGGTAGCCAAACAGGATGATACATAGAGAGATAACAATTCCACATACTATGGCTTTTTTCATTTGAATTAAGATGATTTACTATTCTTTCTCCACTCTTCAATGAGTTTATGATTTCCATTGAGTAGGACCTCTGGAACTTTGTACTTTTTCTTTTTATATACAAATACTGACGGGCGCGTATACACGTCATTACTTGCCGCACGGTTTTCTTCCAGCGAATTACTATCACCCAAGACACCAGAAATTTGGCGGGAAATGCTATCTATTAAAATCATTGCGGGAAGTTCACCACCAGTGAGCACATATGGCCCCACGGAAACTTCTTCTACCTTAAATACTTTTTTTACACGTGCATCTATCCCCTCGTAACGGCCGCAAACAAAAACTATGTCCGTGTATTTCTGCGCCGCGTTTTTTGCATATGCCGTATCAAACTGCACGCCCTGCGGAGAAAAGAAAATAATGTTGACGCGTTTTTTTGAAGCAGCTTTTGTAAGTTTTGTTCCCACCGCCTTGTGAATGGCTTTAATAACCGGCAAGGCCTCTATCACCATGCCTGGACCGCCGCCATACGGTTTGTCATCCACGCGTCTATCTGCGTATGACAATTCTTTTCTGCCAGGTGTTTTTGTTACAAAGTCGCGCGGGTTATAGAATTTTATTTTTATCTTCTTGTCCTCCTGGGCGCGTTTTAAGATAGACTCGTTGAGATATGAGTCCAGTGACTGTGGGAAAATGGTGATTATATGAAATGTAACCATAAAAAAATCCGTGACATTAAAGTATCACGGATTTCGTACATTGTCCATTCATCAATTTAACTGCGGGTTAAGTGGTGCATTCAGCTCCATCATAATAACGGCCTCTGAAAAGCCAAACTGTTTTACGGGAAGCGTGATCAAATCATCGGCAGCATTATCAATAATTTCTTGTAGCTTCGTAGCTGTATCCCCAGAAGTGCCGTCCGAATTAAACACAACAGGGATACATACGTTTTCGTGTCAGCAAAATGATGCGAAGACGCAAAGTACATGAATATCTCCGTTTGACTCCACTAGACCTACATGTGATCCAGTGTGATGAACTTGATTGCATGTCATGCAAATCACCTCAAAGAGCTGAGGAGCCGTAAAGATAAAAATTTTCTTTAACATGTCTTGCACCATAGTAGTACCAGAGTTAAAACATGTCAAAGAACAACCGCGGAATATTCCGCGGTTGTTCTTTTTACTATTTTCCTTTTAAGCTATATCTTCAAATCCGCCATCGCCTCATCCACTGTCTTTGAACCACGGAGTTCCTTTGGCATACCTCCTTCTGGCTCATTAATCTTCAAATTTACCCGTGAGTTATTTTTCATTCCCACCACGCGCAACAATGTTCTGATAGCCTTTGCAGTATTACCTGAACGGCCGATCACCTTACCCATGTCTGCGCCATTCACCTCCAGTGTCATAAGGACACCCATTTCATCTACTGTTCTGTTAATCTTTACATCATCCGGATTATCTACCAATGCCTTGATCACGTACTCCAAAAATTGTGTGTCTCGTTCCATGTTTGTTTAATTATCGTACTTCCTTATAATTTTCGTGCAGTTTTCATATAGTAGCACTACTGGCCATAATTTTACAAGCATTAGGAGCCTGCGTCAACGGAGTTGTACACAGGTTAACAGAACAAAAGAAAAGGAGGCTACCCTCTCCACTTTCCGGACAACCGTTCCGAGGGTACCTCCTTTTCTTTTGTTGTGACTAACTTAAACTGTGGGCGCTGGAGTTTCAGGTGCTGGCGCTGCTGGTGGAGCCGCCTCTGCCGCTACCGCTTCACCTTCTTTCTTAATAGGCTTCTTCAGAGGAAGCGCGTTCACTTTCTTTCCTGAAATAACCTTTAGATCCACAAGGAGGTTATGCATCGTATCTGAAAGCTGTGCGCCCTTTGACACCCAGTACTTGATGCGGTCTGCATTAAGTTCTTCTTTTGTGTGGTCTACACGTGAGTCATATGAGCCAAGCACTTCTAGGTACTTTCCGCTCTTTGGGCTGTTCTTTGAGTCGGTAAGAACTACACGAAACTTTGGTTCGTGCTTTCGTCCTACTCGCTGTAATCGTATTTTTAGCATGAAACGTATAGTAGCAGAAAGCATAAAATAGGTCAATATTTGCGCATTCCACGTCTCGGCTATCATTTGTCAATCAGCCGCTCTTCATATAGGATATAGCTAATGAACACACAAAAGAATCAAAGAGAAGTGCACACTATTACAGGCTTTATTACTACTATCAGCAAGGGTATAGGATTCATCAACGACGAAACAAATCCCTTACCTGAAGACGTCATGATAGAAGCGGGACACCTAAACACTGCGCTAAACGGTGACGAAGTGGAAGTTCAGCTCCATCCGCTGGTAAAAGGAGAACGGCAGACTGGCCAGGTGACGCGGGTAATAAATCGCGCAAAGGACACGTTTGTAGGAACACTGGATATTAAAAAAGATACTGCTTTTTTTACACCAGATGACCGCAAGGCATACACCGATTTTTTCATTCCCCTTTCAAAAACATCCGGTGCAAAAGACGGCGACAAAGTGCAGGTGAAGCTTGTCCGATGGGACGACCCGAAACGAAATCCTGAGGGTGAAGTTATCCGCGTGCTTGGAAAAAAGGGTGTGCATAATGTGGAAATGGAATCTATTGTTCTAGATAAGGGTTTTGACACTCGCTTCCCTCCTGAAGTAGAGGCAGAGGCTGAACAGATAGAGAAGAATGAAAAAATAATTACAGACGAAGAAATAGCACGGCGTAAAGATTTTCGCGGCACGCTCACGATGACGATAGACCCGTTTGATGCTAAAGATTTTGACGACGCTATTTCGTTTAAGGAACTGCCGGCAGATCCAAATGCTGGAGTGCAGATAAGTTCAAAAAAAATGTATGAAATTGGCGTTCACATTGCGGACGTATCTCACTACGTGCGTGAAGGAACCGCACTGGACCGTGAAGCCTTAAAGCGTGGCTGCTCTATATATCTGGTGGACCGCACCATTCCCATGCTTCCTGAAGTGCTTTCAAATGACGTTTGCAGTCTTAATCCCCATGAAGACAAGCTCGCATTTTCTTCTGTATTTATCATGGATGAAAATGGAAAAGTGCACGACCGATGGTTTGGAAGAACAGTAATCAATTCAAACAAACGCTTCACATACGAAAATGCTCAGAAATCTATTGACGGGGGTGAAAACGGTGGCGGTGAATACGCCCGTGAATTGATCATACTAAATACCATCGCAAAGAAATTGCAAAAGGAAAAACACGCGCAGGGTGCGATAGAATTTGATACAGAAGAAATAAAATTCAAGCTAGATGAAAACGGCAAGCCTATCGGCGTCTACAGAAAAGAACGGCTGGACACCCACAAACTCGTGGAGGAATACATGCTTCTGGCAAACCGCGAAGTTGCGAAATTCATTTACGATTCAATGAAAAAGAAAGGTGGCAAGGACACCGGTGCTATTTACCGCATCCACAACATGCCAGATGCAGAGCGTATTTCAGATCTCGGCATTTTCGTCCGCGCACTTGGACACCATTTTCCGAAAGATAAAATATCTGCACGGGATATCAGCGCCATGCTAAAGAGTATTGAAGGAACACCGGAGGCAGACTTAATCAAAACCGCCACAGTGCGCTCAATGGCAAAGGCTGTGTATTCTACACAAAATATCGGGCACTTCGGTTTGGCGTTTGAATTTTACACTCACTTTACCTCCCCTATCCGCAGATATCCGGACTTGCTCGTGCATCGCGTTTTGTATAACCATCTGCATACAAATAAATTCAGTGATACGGACATAGTGAAGTATCAGAAGATCGCTGACCAAAGCACTGACCGTGAAATTGCCGCCGCAGAAGCAGAGCGCGCTTCAAAGAAATACAAGCAGGTGGAATACATGAGCACCCGCATAGGAAGCGAATACGACGGCATTATTTCAGGAATTTCTGATTGGGGAATTTACATTGAAGAAGCTGAAACAAAATCCGAAGGAATGGTAAAACTCCGCGACCTTGGTAATGACTTTTTCACGGTAGATAAAAAGACGTATTCCATTACCGGGCAGAAAACAAAGAAGCGGTACAGGCTGGGAGATAAAGTGAGGTTTAAAGTGGTAGCGGCGGATCTGGAGAAAAAGACGTTGGATTATAAGTTGGTGGGATAACAATCAACACAGCAGAAAAAGCAAGGTTACATACTCTGTCGGGCACGGGTCAAAATTCTGCTGAATTTTGCCCTCCCTCTCGCCTACCCGGCTCCGAGAGCCCCCCCCCGAGCATGTAACCTTGCTTTTTCTTGAATGCTTGATACTTACCCTCACCCCAAGTGATATTGACAAAATACTATTTTTGTGTATAGTATTTATAGATGAAATTTTAAAAGAAAGGCACTGATTGAAAAAAGATATTCTTGATCAAACATTGGACGAACTCCGTGGTTTTATTTTTAAAAGAAAAGCGCACAACGCATGCGAATTAAGTGCTCCGATCGGGTTAGCGAGGAGCACTTAATTCACATACGCAAACAAATTCTTTTAAATCCCTACTTCGCTACCTTCACCGCCTCATCAAACGCTATGGAAAGCAGGCGCGAGCCGCCATCAGAACCCATGGTCACCCCGTAAAGCACACCGGCTCGCGACATAGTTTCGCGGTTATGTGTAATTAAAATAAGCTGAGAATACTGTGAAAGATTACTGATCATCTCACCGTATTTTCGGGAATTCGCCTCATCCAGCGCCGCATCAGTCTCGTCCAAAATAATAAACGGCGGCGGGTTCACCTGAGACACCGCAAACAAAAGTGCAATAGATGTGAGTGCACGTTCCCCACCGGAGAGCATCACTAAGCCTTTTATTTTCTTCCGTGGAAGCATTACAGAAATATCCACCCCTTCCGTACCCACTTCTTCCTCCTCTACCATTTCTCCACCGTCATTTTCATTCATAAGTGACGCAATATCCGTGTCAGCCTTCTTCTTTTTTTTCTCACGGACAATAGTCAAAGCTGCCGTGCCTCCCCCGAACATTAACGCAAAAAACTCTTGAAACTGCGCGTTGATTTTTAAAATTCCCTCTTTAAATTCCTGGTCCAAACGAATATCCAATTCCATAATTAACTCCCGAATAGACTTCGCAGACACAAAAAGGTCGCTCAGTTCTTTTTCCAAAAACTGATCTCTTTGCTCCACCTCCTTGTATTCCTTCATAATATCCTCACTATTACCGCCGCCAGAATCCTCTATGCGGATTTTTATTTTCTCAAGCTGCTTACGCCGTTCATCCTGCGCGGCACGCGGCTCGCTGGTCACTATTTCATCCGGCGTCATGGGATACCCATTTTTATTCAAAATCTCATGCGCGCGAAAATCCAGAGCTTCCCTACCCGCCAGCACATGCGCTTCGGTGAGCTCACGCTTGAATGCCTCTTCTTCTATCCCCAGCTTATCTTCCACGTTTTTAAGCGCAGAAAGTTTTCCGCGGATCTCATTCTGCACAGCCATAATTCTGAACACTTTTTTTTCAGCGTCGCGGTTTGAATCTTTTTCTTTTTCCACCGCATCCTTCACCTGAGCATATTCTTCGTTAAGTTTTCCTTCAGCAAGCTGCAGCTCTATCAGTCGGTCTTCAAACCGTACCTTTTCCACTTTCAGCTTTTCTATATCATGAAGCACATCGTGAATGACTGAACCACCATCCACCGTTCTGTTTTTTTGCACAAAACCAAAAACAAGCTCACGAATATTCTGAAGCGTAGTTTTAATATCAAAAAGCGAATCCTTTGCCTCTGCAATCCCAATTTCCACGTCTACGCGCTTCACCAAATCCTCCACATCGCGCATGTATACCATTTTATCCGCCTCGGAAGCCTGACGTTCTTTTTCTTTTTTAATAAGGCGCTCCAGTGAGTACACCTCACCTTCTATACGGCCACTTTCACGGGTGATGGTATCCCGCTCATGGCGAACAATCTTCAGTCTGCTTTCAATACTGATAATAGCCTCGCTTTTTTCATCCTTTCCCTGCGAGGTACTTAAAATTTCTTTTGCCTCTGCCAGTTCAGCATCAAGCTGTTTTAGCTCACGCAATGGTCCCGCTTTTTCATTCTCAATTCTCCCGCGTTCAAATTTCAAATACAGTTCTTCACGTTTGAAATATTCTTTGTACAAAGCCACCAGCGTCCGGCGCATCTCAAACACTTTCTCCACTTTTTCCACCTGTTTTTTAAGAAACTTCAGATGCGGCGCTATCTCCCGACGCAGTGATTCCACCGACTTTATATTCTCCTCTGTTTTCTCCAGCTTCCTGATACTCTCCTGTTTTTTAAACTGGTAGATTTTAAGGCCGAGTGCATCCTCTATCATCTCCCGACGCTCCTTTATATTTGCATTTAAAATTTTATCCGCCTCACCTTGAGAAATAATATGGTGACCAGAGGCGCCAATATGCGCGCCCGCAAGGATCTCAATAATATCTTTCAGGCGTACCTGGGAGCCATTGATTAAATATTCATTAGAAGAGTCGCGGTGCACCACACGTTCTATCGTTACCTCATCAAAGTCTAAATTAAGTACGCGCTTCGTATTATCAAAAACCACCTTTACGGACGCACGGTTCATGCGCGCAGAATCATTAGCGCCATTAAAAATAAGGTCCTCGCCTTTCTTACCGCGTAAGGATTTTATAGACTGCTCGCCAAGGACGAAACGGAAGGCTTCAGCAACGTTACTATTGTGCGCAAAAATATTGTTTGCAATGAAATTGTGGTGTCCTGCGACCGCAAGATCATACACATAACCGTCGCTTTTATATCGCTCTACAGATACTATTTCATCCCATAGTACGTCAGAGCTTGCGACACGTTGAAGTGACAATAGGAGTTCCTGCACCCTAGGTGAAAGAAGGCTGTGCTTTTGAATAAAATCCACTACCTTGCGTATACCCGTCCTGCTAGGCAAGCAGCGCTTCTCATAATACGCGGCAAGAAGCGGGATCTCTTTTCTGACCTTTTTTACACTTATTTTTGCCTCTTTTATTAGATCCCTAAGTTCATCTAAGACACCTGGAACAAGATCGTAATTAGGATTTTCAGACCTTCCGATCATCCGCTTAATATCATTGAGAATGATACGTTTTCGCCCTTTCAAGTTTAATACTTGCGCAAATAGTCTGACGTTTTCTCCCCCATATACAAACAATGACCAGTATGTCTTCTTTTTTCTCACAGGAGAATTTGACGCCCACTTTTGCTTGCTTCTTATTACAGAAGTAATGCCAAAACGCAAAAGAAGCGATGACACGCCACGCGCAAGTTCTTCACTAGCACTTGCATATTCAGCATAGACAGAACTTTTATGCCCCGTTTTTGTCTTTGCTCCTTTTTTAAAACAAAAGTGTCCATCCCCATCAAATAAGGCAGAAAGAAACGCTGCAACGATACTATCTGGCGACTTAAAAATCTGATCCGGAACCTTCTTTGTTCGTGAATGTCCGTCAATAGTCATACCAAACATTCTGTCTAAAAGTAACGTCAACGGGCGTGAAAAGACGATTACATCTTTAGTATCACCCTTATATGAGAACACCTTTGCTTCTACATCAAAACATTTTTTTACACATTCATTGAAATCATTAACCATCTCTATGTCCTCATTTACAAACCACACTTGTGCGGCGCTTGTTACTCTTCCTTCTGAAATAACATAACCAAGGAAACGCGCAAACTCTTCCGATACTGATTCGGGAACACGAAGATTCTTCTTTCCATGTGATTTTATGTACCTAAACGACAAGTCGTTATCACTGCGTACAAAGTGAGATAAATGTTTAATAGGTAACGCTTGCTCATCCCGAACACGCCGCAGTACAGTTTCTTCCAGTCCAAATGAACGCGAAAGTGCCGCCGTGGTAACAAATCCTCTATGCACCATTTCCTTATCCATAATTTCCTCAAGTGTTGAACTGTATGGAATATAAACACCATCCTCGTCTTTAAATGTCCGCGCCACATCTAACATTGATATATTCTGTTGTGTTCCACGCACAAAAATAGAGCGCGGGACCGCTATTCGAGCACCCACTTTCACATCCTCAGCTTTAAGTGCTTTCATCTCACAATTTTCGTTAACAAAGAAAGGATGATACGGGGTAGCTTTAATTGTGCGTCCGGATCTGGTAGTAATGGAGAGCATTTCTGTGGGAGCTGTCCTTTTTACAAAAGCAGTAACAGGCATCCATTCCATCTTTTGTGTAACGAGATTAACCGCACCAACATTGCAAGTATAATCTGAGGCAATAATTGCATTACCGTCATTAAAAAGACGTGCCATATGAGCTGTCTTCTCTGCCCTTTCATAGAGCTCTCGTATAGAAGTTATCTCACCTGATGAAAGTTGAACCAGCGTAGATCCATCCACGCATTTCCCGGACCCGTTCGGTCCCACAATACCGGAAATAGGGCTGGTAAATTCCAGCGTGGATTTCTTTGCAAAGGATTTAAAGCCGTTGATTTCCAATTTACGCAAATACATGATATTAAAATAATACCATAAAAAAACTGCTACACGTATGTAGCAGTTCGCAATTATTGTATTTCACACCACAACTTTGTGAAGTTCGCGGATAGCCCTGGCACCCCTTGCGGTATCAGTGTTGGGATTGACCGGCTCGTCATCATACAAGCTGAAGCGGCTAAGAACACGCTTTGCGTCCCTTAAGATCGATACTGCATGGCGCTTCTCGTACACAGTACTGCTGGCTTTCTGCATATCACTCCGTAGTTCATTGATGCGACCTTCAGCGCGCAGGTTAAGCTCGGCTTCAGACATTAAGATTCGCACATCAGAAACCAGAAGCACGTTTTTTGCATCACTCACATGGATTAGGAAATTTGCAAGCTCACGATGTAACTTATTCTTCTGACGGGTGTATACCCACCACGCTATCATGGGCAGAAGTATCAGTACAACGATAGCGCGCGGTATGGTAAATCCTTCAATCACCCGCATACCAACGCCAACGCACAGCACCGATACCAAGAGGGTAAAGATGAAGACGAGGGTCAAATTTCCGTATTTATGGCTTACTGTCACCATGTTGACCCCGTTCCTCTTCTCCCATCCCTCAATCAGTCTACCCAAAAAATTATTTGGAATGCTGTCGGGATTGGTCATCCGCACAAACTCATCAACGCTCATAACATACTCTTTCCTTTCTTTATTAAACAGTCCAGATATATTTATACATTAAAATACCACATTTGTACAGTGGCTGAGCTTCGCTACTACCACCCCTTCACCTTAAGCGCATTCTCCGCAGCTTTCTGTTCTGCTTCCTGCTTTGACGGCCCATCACCTATAGCCACCTGTTTGTCGCCCAGAAATACTCCGAGTGTAAAATGTTTATCATGATCCGGTCCAGTTTCTTTAAGGGTTCTATACGAGGGTGTGATACCCACATGCTCTTGCGCTTCTTCCTGGAATCTGCTTTTGGCATCCATCCACAGTTTGTTTTTAATGATACTTTCAATGTTCAAAAACTCAAAAACATATGTTTCTATAAAATGTTTAGCAGTGTCGTACCCTTGATCCATATAAATAGCTCCTATCAAAGCCTCCATAGTATCTGCCAAAATAATGCCGCGTGCACGGCCTGTATCCTTTGCTTCGCCTTTTGAAAGGAGCAGGTAGTCATTCATGCCAAGCTCCGCCGCCACAGTGCTTAAACTGTTTGTATTTACGAGCGCAGAGCGAAACGCGGTTAGGTCACCCTCGTGCTTTTCTGGATATTTTGCATACAAAAACTGCGTAGCCACCAGCTCCAAAACAGCGTCTCCTAAAAACTCCAGGCGCTCATTATGCTCCAGCCCCGCCGTTTTATTTTCATTCAAATATGAACGATGCGTAAACGCTTGTTTTAAAAGCGTCCTGTCTTTAAACTCAATATTAATTTTTTTCTCAAATTGTGAAAAATTGTGCATGTTTATAATTCGTATTATCGGAGTACGCCTTTTAACAACGGAAGTAAGGCATGAAGGTTCTTTAAATAATTGAGTTTGTGGAGCCTTGCGCAGCCGGGTAGGCGAGCAGAGCAATTCGCCAGCAGGCGAATATGCGTGCTTCCACAAACTCAATTATTTAAAGAACCGCCCCCTACTTCCCTGTTGTCAAAATAGTAATCGCTTTTGTGACAATTGGCAATATATCGTTATAAAAATTCAATTCCAAAATGTCGGCTAACTTGAACCATTTAGCGTCGTCTAAACCGCCGCTTTCACCCAAGGTGAGATTTTCAAACTTCGCTTCGCCGATGAAATAATGCACCTGTTTACGCAGTTTGCCAAGCTCTGGATCTGAAGCTATGTATTCATTAGAACCGAGGTCGTCCTTTATAACAATATCAATCCCCAGCTCTTCCTTAATTTTTTTAACCGTCCCTTCTTTCACATCCGCATCTGCATCCAGCTTCCCTTTTGAAAGCGTCCAGTGGCCGAATATGTCATGCACCAGGGCAAGATAGATGTCATCGCCATCTTTTGCATATACCACGGCACCACCGAGCTTCTGGATAGGCATTTTTTCATACGGAATATCGGCAATCTTCTTTGTTTTCTTTTTTGAAACAGCATCCTTGCCCGGCTCACCAATTTCCTTGTATACAGAACCTAGCACGCCGTTAACGAACTTTCCGCTATTTTCCCCACCGAAGGTTTTTGCAAGTTCTATCGCTTCGTTAATAGCTACTTTTGCAGGCACTTCATCACGATTTGCAAAAAGCAGTTCATACAGCCCCATGCGCAGAATATTTCTATCCACCACTGAAATTTTATCTATCGGCCAGTCCGGCGCCGCTTTTTCTATGATTTTATCCAGATCCGGCCGCTTATTAAGGATGTTCAAAATGAGCTCCTCCATAAACGACAAATCTCCCATTCCGGGAGCAAACTCGCTAGTATTACGGGCAATAATTTCCTTTACACGGCTCTCATCCTGACCTCTAAAATCCCACTCAAAGAGGGACTGGAGAACGATTGATCTTGAAAGGTGCCTATTTGCCATTTTTTTGAAGAGAACTAAACTATGAGATTAAACCTACTTTTTTGAACTCTACTTTGCTGCTGACGCAGATGCCTTTTCCCGTTCTTTCATTTTCTTCTCTTTCTTTGCGATGACACTCTGTACGTCTATTACTATTCTACCACGATATTTGCCGCAATTTGAACAGGCGGTGTGGCGAACATGCGGAGTTCCGCAATCTGCACACGCTGAAAGGCGCACAGCTGTAAGCGCGTGGTGAGAACGTCTATTATCCCGGTGAGCCCGGGTTGCTCGCATTCGATTAACCATATAGGTGCCAGTATAACCTAAGTCTTATTTTTTGCAAGGGTTTGTTAAAAAGTCAGTAGAAGCCGTAAAAAGCAATCCTGCCTGGGCACGCATAAACCCCTTCAAAAAACTACGGCGGTGGAGTGGTGTAAGTCCGTACTTTTGTATAGCTTCGTAATGTGCACGGGTGCCATAGCCTTTATGAATATCAAATCCGTAGCTTGCATACTTCTTTGCAAGCGTAATCATATATCGGTCACGCCGCACTTTAGCTACAATGGAAGCAAGGGCAATCACCATCTCTTTCTCATCTCCTTTGATAATGGTTTTTTGTTTTTTGTAGATTTCCGGAGCCTTTAACCCTCCGTCCAGAAAGACTCTGCACTCATTCGCAGGAACATTAAGTTTTTTAAGAGATGTAGCGAGGGCAGTTTTAATAGCAAAAGAAAGCCCTTTTGAGTCAATAATTTTGCCACTGACCATGGTAACCTCATACCCTATGCGCCCGCGCTTCTTTTCCTGATTAATTTTCTGAAGCCAAGATAGCCGCGCTTCATGCGTGAGCTGTTTAGACTCTTTGGCACCTTTAAAATGCCGACGGATCTTCGGATCAAGTAAGACAAATGCCCCTACCGCCACAGGACCAGCTATAGGCCCGCGGCCCACTTCGTCTATGCCGATGATATACATAGATTATAGTATACAACAGCTTACTGAATCACAGGGTAGAAAACACGAATAGAGTCTATATACCCCACAAAAGGAGAGAGGCTTGGCTCACTCATACTTATGAAGTGACCGATGGCGCTCACAAGACTTGATGTATCGCGCAATTTCAAAAGAGGGAACGAATGTGTTGAGTCCACTTTTCCATCAACATAATAAATAACATTCTTGCTTTCCTCGTCCACTAAAATGCCGACATGTGACCATTTAGAAAGAGGGATGGTCGCATTACTATACGGGAACTCATTTTCATAATTGCTCAGCCCTACTATTGAACGTAGCCTGCCGTCCGGCGCTATAGCAAGGTAACCGAACCCCGGAATACCTGAGATGATGACCTTATAATTACCGTACTCTACCGGATAAATCCACGCGGTCACAAGAACCTTCCCGACTTCTCCGGAACAATTATAGCCTGCTCCCATTGACGATCCTGCCCCAATCAAATCACACCGCGCACCGAAAGAGTTAGGGGTTAATGCGGGCGTTATAGTTAAATAATCTGCTCCCGTAAGGCTTATCGCTCTTCTTCCTTCGGTAAGTATCCATGTAGCTCCGCTGGCATGATAGCCGTTTCCAGACATATCACTCGCAACACCGCCCGGCTCATTATCAAAATTCCATATCCCCACTGCACTCGCCCCATACGTCCGATACATCTGTGTGTCAAACTTCTGCCCCGCCGCGATCCTCGCCTTCTCTCGTGCAGATTTAAGTGATGCCAAAACGATAGACGACAAAAGTCCGATGATGGAGATGACCACGAGGAGTTCTATGAGGGTGAAGCCCCTATTTTTGTTGATGGGATACATAATTGGCCGTTACTTCATTACTCTCACCAACTTACAAAACCACTACTGGATTACAGGATAGTACACACGGACTGAATCCACTTCGCCGGTAAAAAAATAATTATTATTATTATCAAAAAAATTACCAATACTTGTCGTGTCGTAATTTGAATTAACTGGGAAATCAACTAGGGACATGGAGCCACCGCCGTCACCTGTCACTTCCACAATCTGACCATCAATATACATTACACACCCGTTCTTTCCCTCTTCAAACATGACACCTATATGCGACCAGACACCAGCAGGTACAGATTTAACACTTACACAGGACGCTCCTCCGCCAAGGGATCTTACTTTACCCTGATTGGTCGTTCCCACGTAGAGTATACCAGGAAGACCGCCTACAAAACCTGTTGCGTTTGTCGTAGAGACAGGCTTTATCCACGCGGTCACAAGAGCCTTCGCAGATCCATCTGTACCGATCAGACTAAAGCTGTCTGCAAGCCTATTAGGAAATGTAACCTGGTTTGAGCCACTAAAGACTAGTGAGCTTTTACTATTTTGACCTTGCGGGGTCCAGGTAACACCACCAGATAAGGTGCCGTGGAAACCATTACCTGAAGTGTCATTTACCACGCTACCACTTCCCTCATCTAAGTTCCAGATCGCCACCGCACTCGCTCCATACGTCCTGTACATCTGGATGTCAAACTTCTGCCCCGCCGCTATCCTCGCCTTCTCCCGTGCAGATTTAAGTGATGCCAAAACAATAGACGAGAGCAGACCGATAATAGAGATAACTACCAAGAGTTCTATCAGCGTAAATCCTTTTTGACTTTTGTTGTATAAGTACATAGTTACGAATTATTTAAATAGAATAACACACCACGCAGTTTTAATAGAGTACAGTATATCACATACTCACTCTGCAGATATACTTAAAACCGCCGAGTTTTCCCCAGCCCTACACTTTGGTATAATCACCATACCTATGGCCCCGCGCTTCATTCATCTGCATACACACAGTCACTACAGTCTCCTTACCGCGCTTCCTAAAGTGGATGATTTGGTAAAAACGGCAAAGAAAATGGGCATGGATGCGGTGGCTCTCACGGATAACGGGAACCTTTACGGTGCTATAGAATTTTACAAAGCTTGTAAAAAAGCTGAGATTAAGCCAATTATCGGCATAGATGCGTATGTAGCAGCTCGCACACGCACGGACAAACAAGCCGGCGTGGACAGCAGACGAAGCCGGCTGCTTCTTTTAGCTAAAAACCTGGATGGCTACAAAAATCTCATAAAGCTTGTCACAGACTCTCACCTGGAAGGCTTCTACTACAAACCCCGCATAGACAAAGAATTGATAGAAAAATACCGCGACGGCCTGGTGTGTATTTCACCGTCATTCAGCGGCGCTATTTCCCTTGCGCTCAAAATGAAAGATTACGACAAAGCAAAAGAGCTGGTGGCCTGGCACAAAGAAGTCTACGGTGCCGAAAACTTTTTTTTGGAACTCACCCATCATCCTGAAATAGAAAACCATCAGGCGCTCATGGAGGATGTTAAAAAGATTGCAAAAGAAACAGATACGCCGCTGGTGGCCGCACATGACGTGTACTATATGAATCCAGATGACCGTCCTGCGCGCGAAACGCTCATGCAAGTGATGTCCAGCGGCGAAGGCAGTGATAAAAGTTCATTTGACGATGATTCGGAAGATTTTTCATTTATCTCTCCAGAAAAAGCCGAGGAGTATTTTAAAGATGTCCCCGAAGCGCTGGATAACTGCAGAAAGGTGGCGGACATGTGCACTGTGGAGCTGGAACTGGGTAAGTGGGTGTTTCCGAACTACATAGTGGAAAGCGGACTTTCATATGATGATGAACTGAAGCGTTTAGTGTACGCTGGTATTCCCCGCCGCGGCTTAAAAGAAACGCCGGAACTGATAGAACGCGTGGAGTATGAGCTTAAAGTGATCAAAGACAAAGGGTACGCGCCGTACTTCCTGGTGGTGTCCGACCTTCTGCGGCATGCGCATGAAAATGACATTTTAACTACCATCCGCGGATCTGTGGCAGGTTCCATGGTGACGTACCTAGCGCATATTACAAATGTAGACCCGATGGAGTACAAGCTCCCCTTTGAACGTTTTTTGAACCCTGAACGTCCTTCTGCGCCCGACATAGACATGGACTACGCCGATAACCGCCGTGATGAAATGATAGCCTATGCAAAGAAAAAGTATGGCGAAGATAAAGTGGCGCAGATAGGTACCTTTGGAACCATGATGGCCAAAGGTTCCGTGCGTGACGTGGCTCGCGCCATGGGATACCCGTACGCCGTGGGTGACACTATTTCAAAACTCATCCCTATGGGTGCGCAAGGTTTTCCAATGACGATAGAACGCGCATTGAATGAAGTGGCGGAACTGAAAGAAAAATACGAGAGTGATCCTGATACGCGCAAAATCATAGACATGGCACAGAAAATAGAAGGCTGTGCGCGCCACATGGGAGTGCATGCGGCCGGGGTGGTGATAGCACCGCGGCCTTTGACCGACTTTGTTCCGTTGCAGTTTGACTCAAAAGGCGACAATAAAATTATCACACAATACGACATGCACGCCGTGGAGGATGCAGGTCTTTTGAAATTTGACTTCTTGGGAATTAAAAACTTGGCCATTTTGGCTGACGCGGTGAAAATGGCGCGGAAAGTGACAGGCAAGGATATTCGCATAGAAAATGTGCCGATAGATGATCCACACACATTTGAGATGCTTGCTAAAGGTGAGACCGTGGGACTTTTCCAGCTGAATGGTGCGGGCATGACGCGGTATTTGAAAGAGCTGAAACCGTCCACTATCCACGACATTAATGCTATGGTGGCGCTGTACCGCCCTGGACCGATGGAGTCTATCCCGCAGTATATAGAACGAAAGCATAATCCCGAGCTGGTGAAATATCTGGATCCGCGGCTAAAATCTATTTTGGATCAATCCTACGGAGTGATCACCTACCAGGATGACGTCATGCTTATCGCCATTAAGCTTGGCGGATATTCCTGGCTGGAGGCGGACAAGCTCCGAAAAGCCATGGGAAAGAAAATCCCAAAAGAAATGGAAGAGCAAAAAGGAAAATTGCGCGAGGGGTTGCTCGCGAATGGACTTTCAGAAAGAAAGGCGGATCAGCTGTGGAAATTGATTGAGCCTTTTGCGGCGTATGGTTTTAACAAGAGTCACGCAGCCAGCTACGGCCGCGTGGCGTACCAGACCGCATACATGAAGGCGAACTTCCCTGCTATTTACATGGCGGCGGTTTTGACGGCTGACTCTGGTGACGTGGAAAAAGTGGGTGAAATTATTACAGAATGTAAGCGTATGCAGATTCCTGTTTTGCCACCAGACATTAACGAAAGCTGGAGCGGATTCACCGTGGTGCAGTATGAAGGCAAAGACGCTATCCGCTTCGGCTTAACCACTATTAAAAATTTCGGCCAGGGAATCGGCGAGACCATCATTGCGGAACGTGAGAAAAACGGTAAGTACGCTTCCCTTTCGGATTTTCTGGACAGGATTAAAGATCGGAATTTGAATAAAAAATCGTTGGAGGCACTTATTAAAGCCGGTGCTATGGATGCGTTTGGCGAGCGCGGGCAAATGCTTGGTAATATTGAAGACCTGCTTAAATACAACAAAGAAAAATCCAGTGCTGCGGAAAATCAGGATTCGCTTTTTGGCGTAGGAACGCTGGCGTCTATCTCAAGTTTGAAAATGCACGAGGCACCAGCTGCGTCACAGGCAGAAAAATTATTCTGGGAAAAGGAGCTTTTGGGACTCTACATTTCTGGACACCCTTTGGACAAGTATCGTGAAATTCTGGACAAGCGCGACATGAACATTAAAAAAGCAAAGGAGACGCTTAAGGATGGCGCAGTGATAGTGATTGCGGGTATTATAGAAGAAGCGAAAAATATTGTCACAAAAAAAGGCGACAACATGATGTTTTTAAAAGTGGCGGATTTTACAGGGTCTATAGAGGCTGTGGTGTTCCCGCGGACGTTCACCGAGTTTAAGTCACTTTTGGTACTTGAGAAATGCATCGCCATTAAAGGCAAAATGTCTGAACGGAATGGAACGCAAAGCATGATCATAGAAAAAATCCGCGGACTCTAGCGCACAAGCGTCTTTTTGCTTAATACCCCTAAAATTGCTATTATTTCACTCATGAATACACACGAACATCTGTCAAAAATTCGGCACTCTTTTGCCCACCTTTTAGCGGCGGCAGTTTTAGAACTGTACCCTGACGCAAAGAACACTATCGGCCCGGCGGTGGACAATGGCTTTTATTATGACTTTGATTTTGCTATGCCGATTTCTGAAAAGGACTTTGGAAAGATAGAACAGAAAATGCGGGAGCTACTGAAAACATGGAAAGGTTTTGAGCATAAGGAAGTGACAGCAGAAGAAGCGCGCGATTTTTTTAAAGAGAACCCATACAAACTGGAACTTATCAATGAAATAGAAGCGAAGGGTGAGAACATTACACTCTACACTTCCGGCGAATTTACCGACCTCTGCCGCGGCGGACATGTGGATGATGTTAAGGATCTGAAGCAAGACGCGTTTAAGCTTTCACATATTGCCGGCGCATACTGGCGCGGAGATGAAAAAAACAAAATGCTTTCACGTGTGTACGGGCTAGCATTTGAGTCAAAAGATGCGCTCAAGGCGTACGAGGCGCAAGTAGAGGAAGCGAAAAAGCGGGATCATAGGAAGATTGGAAAAGAGCTTGGCCTTTTTGTATTTTCTGAACTTGTAGGCGCTGGACTTCCCCTATGGACTCCTAAAGGCACCATGATACGCGAGCTGTTAAATGACTATGTATGGGAACTTCGCAAAGCAAAGGGATATCAAAAAGTCTGCATTCCTCACATTACAAAAAAAGAATTGTACGAAACGTCTGGACACTGGAGTAAATTCGCGGATGAATTATTTAAAATAAAAACGCGCGAGGATCATATGTATGCCATGAAGCCTATGAACTGTCCGCACCATACGCAGATCTATGCAGCTTCACCAAAAAGCTACCGCGAACTTCCACAGCGCTACTGCGAAACCACCATGGTGTACCGTGATGAGCAGTCCGGCGAACTTACAGGGCTCTCACGCGTGCTTTCTATCACGCAAGATGATGCGCATGTGTTTTGCCGCAGGAATCAGATAGAGGATGAAATGCTTGCGGTGTGGGATATTATTGACACTTTTTACACGACGTTTGGTTTTGAGCTACAGATACGCTTTTCGCGGCACGACCCTGCAGCGTTTGAAAAGTATTTGGGAACTCCAGAAATATGGAAGGATGCAGAGGATCAGATGCTTTCTATAATACAAAAGCGCGGTGTTACAGACTACATGGACGGCGTGGGTGAGGCAGCAATGTACGGACCGAAAATAGACTTCATATCAAAAGACTCACTGGGCCGCACACTCCAGGTAGCTACTATCCAGCTAGACTTTAATCAGCCGAAAAACTTTGACTTGGAGTGCACAAATGAAAAAGGTGAACGTGAGGAAATAGTAATGATTCACTGCGCTATTATGGGTTCTATAGAGCGTTTTATGAGTACGCTCATAGAGCACTATGCGGGCAATTTCCCCGTGTGGCTTTCACCTGTTCAGGTAGCTGTCATTCCTGTGCGCGAAAATCATTTGGAATACGCGCATGAGGTTCATAAAGCGCTTACAGCCGCGGGAGTTCGTGCAGAATGTGAACATGACGGTGATGGCTTCGGCAAAAAAGTGCGCAAGGCGAAGAATGAAAAAATTCCGTACTGGATTGTTATTGGGGATAAAGAAATGGAGGCAAAAAAAGTGACACTAGAGTCACGGGATAACGGGCAGCTAGGGCAGATGGACGTGGTGGAGGTTGTGGAAAAAATTAAGCAGGAAATTGAAGCGAAGGTGAATAATTTAGCCTAATAAAAAAATAGCCCCTCCAGCCTAACCTGGAGGGGTATGTTTTTGCTTATGAAGCTCGGAAGAGCCTTTGAAGCGCAATCTCAGTACCGACTGTGCACAACAAAAAACGGCCTAGTTTGGCCGTTTTTTTACACCTAAATTTTATTCTTATTAAACATCAGATACACCACCGTAATGATCAGTATAAGTATCACAAGGAATGAGATAATTCCCCATGGTATCTGTGCAAGCGAGAAGATAGAAGCGGCTGCATTATCCCCTTCTCCATCCCCTACCACCACTGCATTGTCGCAGGCCTGGCTAGCCGTCTGCGTTCCGGAAGTGACAGTAAGCGTAGCTGTCTTCACTCCGTCTGCGCGGTACGCCTTTACGGCCACTGGCGCTTGACCTGACAGTCCTTCACTTCCGCTCCAGAAATATTTTGGTGAGGTGGCACCTGAGACATTTGCAGTCCATACTACCGTGTCACCCTTTTCAGAAAAATCTACACTGGCCATACATGAGATAGCTATAGAACTGCTTTTTGTAGGAGCCTTTGATGAGGTCTTTGGTGGTGTATATGTTTTAGGAGCTACGTATGTACCTATCACCGTAACACTGTTTGAACATGCACGTGTGGCTATCTGACCATTTGGCGCTGTAACTGTCACAAGAGCAGTCTTTGCTCCAGGTTTTAAATACGTAGTTCGGAAAGAAGATCCGGATCCATACAGCCCGTCTGTTCCGCTCCATGACACATGGTAGTTTGACGGAACATTTGAAATCCAGTACACAGGCTGACCTGCCTGAATACTTGAAGCATTTGCGTAACATGCAATAGCTCCGGTGTTTACTGTTTTTTTGTCATCCTCATCATCGTCGTAATAATCGTCGTCATCATCTCTGTCGTAACGTTCCACTATAACCGTACTACAACTCTTTGTTTCTCTTTGACCATCATCTGAACGCACAGTCACGCTGGCGCGCTTTGTACCATAATCATCGTATCGTTTCATAACCGTCCTGTTACTTCCCCGCAGATTATCAGTTCCATCCCATTCATAATCATAGTCACCGTCACCACCGCGGGCTTCAGCGTACCATCGTACCGTATCACCCTCATCCACACGTGAGTCGTGTGGGTAGCAGGTTACGCGCAGGTCGTCATAATCTTCATAATCATCATCATAGTCATGATCATTATCGTAATCATCATCGTCATTGTAGTCATGTTCATCTTCTACAGTAACCGTGTTATCACATTTTTCTGTAAAATAGTTGCCGTTTGACCTCACCTGCACAGATGCGCTTTTCGTGCCTGAGTTATTATATTTTTTTGTAACAGATGACGCACTGCCTGAAAGTCCGTCCGTTCCGCTCCAGCTGTATCCGTATGAGCCGCTACCACCCGTTACCTCTGCGCGCCATGTTACGGAGTCGCCCTCTTCAATATATGAATCATCTGCACGGCATGATATGTAGATAGGTCTATCACGGAAGTTCGGCAAACTTCCGCCTGTGTTTTGGTTTGTAGTATTATCTGTCCCGTTGGTATTTGTATTTCCTGTTACAGTAGAGTTTGGGCTATTTACATTGCTATTAACATTACTGTTAATGTTGCTGTTTGTATTGTTACTATTTGTGTAGTTATTCACTATTTCGTCACCACCAAAATCGCCGCTCATACCAGGAAGCGGCGGAAGCGGTATGCCTAGAAAATTGTCTGCGTATTCATTGTCGTCAAAAAAACCGAACGGGTCCAGCAGGTCAAAAGCGTGTGCTCGGCCAGGAAGCAGTGAACCGAAGAGAACTATAGTTATTACTATAGAGAATATAATCTTTTTTAAAACAGAAGCGCCTATAGATAGAGTATTCATGCGGTTATTATTAATTACTGCCTATATTTGTGATATTAAAGCGTTTTTTGGGTAAAGTCAATGGCTGCGTACATTTACCCTCTCTATCCTTAATTCTTCACTTTTTTACAAAAATTGCAACAAAAAACCGCTTTTTAATGCGGTTTTCGTACTGATGTGTGTTTTTTGAAGATTAAATGTCTATTGTCGCCTTCTGTGCGTTTGACTGGATGAACGATTTTCTTGCCGGCACATCTGTACCCATAAGCATATCAAATACTTTGTCTGCATCCTGTGCGTCGTCTATGGTCACTTGTTTTAGGATTCTATGTTCAGGATCCATCGTAGTTTCCCATAGTTCGTCTGCGTTCATTTCTCCCAAACCCTTGTATCGTTGGATGGAAACTTTCGCCGCTTTCTTTTTATCACCCTCCTCTGACTCTTCCGCATCCACATCTGTTTCAGCCGCTTCAAGTATTTCCGCCCGGCTTTCTGCGTCGTTTTGATTAACAATTTCATTTACATCTTCAGCTTCTTTACCAAGCGCTTTTATTTTTTCTTCCTCAGTATAAAAATAGAGAATTTCCTTACCGCGCTTCACTTTATAAAGTGGCGGCTGGGCAATGTAGATGAACCCACCTTCTATGAGCGGTTTGAAATATCGGTAAAAGAGTGTAAGGAGCAGCGTGCGGATGTGTGCGCCGTCTACGTCTGCGTCGGTAGCAATGATGATTTTATGGTATCGGAGTTTTGACACGTCAAATGTGTCTCCAATAGCAGTACCAAGCGCCACCACCAGGTTTTTGATCTGTTCAGATCCGAGCATACGATCCAAACGCGCACGTTCAATGTTTAGAATTTTTCCTCGTAGCGGCAGAATAGCCTGAGTTCTTCTGTCACGCCCTGTCTTTGCTGTTCCACCCGCAGAATCTCCCTCCACGATGAAGAGTTCGGACTCTGAAGCGTCGCGTGTCTGGCAGTCTGCAAGTTTTCCAGGAAGCGTCATGCCTTCCAGCGCACCCTTTCGCAAAATAGAATCCTTTGCGGCCTTTGCGGCCTTTCGTGCCTTCATGGCAAGGATAGCTTTTTGGATTATAGCGCGGGCATCATCCGGATTTTCTTCCAAAAAAGCAGAGAACGCATCACCAAAAACCTCCTCCACCATACCGCGGGCTTCCACTGTGCCCAGCTTCGCCTTTGTCTGCCCCTCAAACTGAATCTCGCGGATCTTTACAGAAATAACAGCAGTAAGACCTTCCAAAACATCATCTCCTGTAAAAGCATCATCTTCCTTCGCGATATTGTTTTTCTTTGAATAGGTGTTAAGTGTACGCGTGAGTGCTGTTTTAAAACCTGTGACATGAGTACCGCCTTCACTGTTGTAAATATTGTTTGCAAACGGCAGGATACGTGAAGAGACATCATCTACATACTGGAGCGAAACCTCCACGGACTCATATTCGTTTGTCTTCTTTTCTACATAAAAAATGTTTTTATGGACAGGCTTTTGGATTTGGTTCGTAAACTTTACCAATGAAAGCAAGCCTCCCTCAAAGTAAAATGTCTGTGAAGGAACTTCCAGTTTTAAGTCGCGAACATACACTTCTTCCAGGAGATCCAGCTTGCCTTCATGGGCACGTGCGTCTATCACCGTAATGCGCAAACCTTTAATGAGATATGCCTGCTGGCGTAGATGGTTTACTATTCTGTCAAAATCAAATTTAACTTCTTTGAAAATTTCTATGTCCGGCTCAAATGTAACAATAGTACCGTTATGCTTCGTGGTTCCGATTTTTTTTACAGCAGCTTTTTTCTTTCCCTGAGAATATTCCTGCATGTACATGCCGCCGTCCTTATGAACCACCACCTGACAAAAAACAGAGAGCGCATTCACCACAGAGGCACCTACTCCATGAAGACCTCCCGAAACTTTATACCCTTCACCACCGAATTTTCCTCCGGCGTGAAGCACAGTCATGATGGTTTCCAGAGCGGAAACTTTTGTCTTTGAGTGAACGTCCACAGGAATACCGCGGCCGTTATCCACGACGCGTATTCTATTTCCAGGAAGTACAGCTACTTCAATATCATTTGCATGACCGCCCATGGCTTCGTCACGAGAGTTGTCAAAAATTTCCCAGATAAGGTGATGGAGGCCGTCTGGACCTGTGGTACCAATGTACATTCCAGGACGCTTTCGTACCGGTTCTAGCCCCTCCAAAACACTGATCTGTTCCGCGCCGTAGCTTGATTTTTTAGGTTTTTCTTCAGCCATATATGTGGGTGTAGTATATCAAAAAGCCCCGGACTCTGCCAGGGCAAAAACTCCTAAAAAGTGTTGTAATGAGCCACTAATTACCTATCCAAGAAAATAACCGTACGCTTCCATGCTTTTCTAAAATGCTCTAGAGATATAAACTGGCCTTCCCCGCTTTCATCAGACGCAGGGTCATGGTAGTAGAAGCCTGCAAGTTCGCCTTTTTCCGCTTCATAACCGTACATAAGCACTACATGCTCTTCAATAATAGCGATGACTGGAACAGATTCTGAAATAGACGCTACAATAGCGCAAATGCCGTTTTCTCTATATTCACGGTCATACATATCCTGAATGGCATTTGCCAGAATAAAATCAAATGAGTTATTGCGGAAAATTTCCTTATATGCGTGAAAACCATGGGCACGCAAAAGCACTACCAAGGAATCTATCATGAACGGATGGAGGCGGTCACAGGCACCAATACTATTCCCCCATGAGAGAAGCTCGCGCATGTCTTCTGCGGTTTTAAACCCGTAAAAGTCCATGATCATTTTTGCACACGTAACTCCTTCCAGAGAAACTGCTGTATTCTGCTTCGGCATGTTTACCGAAAGATATGGTACGTTTAATTTCATAAGTAAAATTAATCATATAGGAAATGAAATTAAAACGGAAGCTCATCATGGGTATAATGAGTGGAAAATATACAGTAGAAAGCATTAATGGGAATTTGTCACGGTAGAATAGCCGAACAATACGCACACATCAGCGAATTTCCCAGCCACGTTCTTTGAGTTCCGCGTAAATAGCATCCATTACAGTGGTAATATGCTGCTCTTTAAGTGTCTCTATTTTAGACTGAAGCACGAGCCGAAAAGCATAGGATGTTTTCGTGTTTCCATCCTCATTTTTCTTAACAAAGGTATCAAAAAGGTCGGTGCGCACCAAAAGGTCACCTGCATGTTTTATGATAATTGTACGAATTTCTTCTGGGTTTATACCAGACGGGACGAACACAGCGACGTCGCGCACAGCGAATGGATATGGTGAAAATGGTGTATACGTCACCGCGCAGGCCGCCGGAAATTCTTGAGAAATGTTTTCAAGTGCGGGCAGGCCATTGATCAGCTCCGTGAGGTTGAATTCTATAACTCCTGGTGTAGTTTTTTGCACTTCAGCGGCGGCGTTTTTAAGTTCAGTTTTTTGTGCGGCAGTAAAAGGAAGCGCTGCCGTAATGAGCTCTACTGTCTTCACAATATCATCCTGCGCATTTTGTCCTTTCTTTTTTACCGCATGTTTAATACCCACAGCAAGCGCTGTGTACTCACCTTCTTTTGCAAAAACATTTCCAATTTCAACTATTTTAATAGTGTCTGTACCAAGCAGTGGTGCATTTTGAACATTTAAATCCAACGCCTTTAAAATACCAGTCGCGAGCGAAGTGCGTAAAAACGACTTGTCGGAAGCTAAAGGATACGTCACTTCATGATGACCCTTATTTACTAAACTATAGAGATAGACTTCGCTGAACCCTTGTTCACATAGCAGTGTTTTTATTTTTTCAGTGTAGTAAAATTCCTTATTTTGTATATGCTCATCAGGCACGGTCTGCTTCGGCAGGATACTTGGGATTTTATCGTATCCATACAGACGTCCCACCTCTTCAGTAATGTCCTCTGGGATCACAAGGTCAAGCCGGTGCGCCGGGATGGTTATTTCCAAAGTACCATCCTTTTTTTGCACTTCTATACGCTGCCTACCAAGTAGTTCCACTATTTCATCTTCAGAAATAAGTACGCCTAAAGCTTCGGATATATGTAGCGCGCTCGTGATTATTATTCTGGTTTTTTCTGGACGCGGATACATATCCATCACTTCGCCCACCCGCGCGCCCTTTGAAAAAGACAGTATACGTTCTGTCACCGCATTCATCGCCGGTGCTGTTTTCTCTGGCGTTATGGCATTCTCATATCTCTTGGACGATTCGTTTCTGATCCCTACACGCGCAGATGTTTTTCGCACTGCAGAAGCATTAAAATTCGCAGATTCTATAATTATATTTTTTGTGGAAGCAGTCACCTCCGCTTTTTTTCCACCTTTAATACCAGCAATAGCCAAAGGTCCCTCGTCATCTGCTATAACAGAATCAGCGGTGGTAAGTGTGATCTCCTTTCCATCCAGCGTGGTAATTTTTTCTCCCTCTTTTGCATACCGCACGGTGATACCTCCTATCACTTTATCTGCATCAAAGGCATGGAGTGGCTGGCCCAGGTCAAGCATGGTGTAGTTTGTAGCATCCACGACAGAGTTAATGGCACGGCTCCCCACGGCCTCTAGGCGTTTTCTTATAAGCTCTGAAGAGTCTGTTATGGTGACATTTTCTATCACGCGGCCAGTATAGCGCGGGCAAAAATCAGCATCCTGAACGGTGATCGTGAGTGAACGTACGTTTGTTACAGGAACGGCTTGAGACTGGTCGGTCTTCATTTTCAAACCGGTAAGTGCCGCCACTTCTTCAGCGACACCCACATGAGAAAGTGCATAGTGCGCACGATCCGGCAAAACTTTCACATCTATCACATCATCATCGCCCGCTTTTTCTGCACCCTCTACCTCAAACGCATGGAATGTAAAAAGCTCCGCCAATTTTTCTGCGGACGGAAGGGGTTGTTCAAAATATGTTTGCAGCCAAGCGCGAGAAACTTTCATAAATAATTCAACAAATAGTATTAAAATTGGTTAACAAAGCGGAGGTCGCCGTTGTAAAGATTTCTTATGTCATCTATGCCGTACTTAATCATTGCCAGGCGGTCCAAGCCACCGCCGAACGCGAAGCCTTTCCACTCATTCGGATCAAGCCCCGCGGAAGCGAATACATTTGGATGCACTAGCCCTGCACCCATTACTTCCAGCCATTTGCCGCGAAACAGCACGTCCACTTCCACCGCAGGCTCCACGAACGGAAAATAGCTTGGACGGAAACGCACCTGTGCATCCGCACCTAAAAGTTTTCTGAAGAAGAATTCCAGTGTCCCTTTAAGTTCCGCGAGCGTCACTTTTGTATCCACCATAAGCCCCTCTATCTGGTAAAACTGTGCTTCATGTGTGGAGTCTGTGGCCTCATTTCTAAACACTTTTCCTGGCACAATTATTCTGAACGGTGGCTTATTATTTTCCATATGGTGAATTTGCACAGCAGATGTCTGAGTGCGCAAAACCAGACGCTCCTTGCCGCGCGTTTCTGATATTTTATTGCCTTTTATCCAAAATGTGTCCTGCATGTCTCGGGACGGGTGATCTGCGGGGATATTGAGCGCATCAAAGTTATAAAATTCCGTCTCCAGTTCTGGCCCTTGAGCAATAGAAAAACCAAGCTCTGCAAAAATACTGCTAGCTTCACGGATGATATGCGTCAGTGGATGAAGATGGCCTTTTTGTTTAGATTCCTCTGCAGTCATGAGGCTCATTATAGCTGAAGTGCGATGTTTTTCCAACGTGAGTTAATTTTAGCCGATAATTACTTCAATTCCACCCCCGTCACCCTTTGCATACTTCTTTTTGCGCCAAACTCTACCCCGTCTATTATTTAAGCTTTTATAATTCTCAGTAAGTGAATGGCAGTTAGGACATAGTAATCTTAGATTTTCTTCCCTATTATTCTCTGAATTTCCGTCAATATGATCAACTTCTAAAGGAACACAACCTGTTTTTAAGTTGATCTCACACCATTCGCACCTTGAACATTTATTTCCATTCTTTTCTCTTAAATATCGTTTTATATGTCCTGACAAGGCTCGAGTAAACACACCGATATTCCCATCAGCAAAACCATTTTTCCATTGTGTGATATATGACCTATATTGAAAATCAATCTGACATCTATTTGAGCAGAATTTCAATTGAAACCGTTTCGTAAGTTTAATATTACAGCAAAGACAGCTCTTCATGAGCATAATTATACGCTCTTAAAGTTGACTTTAGTATTGACAGGAGCCACCTCCCAGGCTTGAACTGGGGACATCCACTTTACAAAAGTGGCGCTCTACCAACTGAGCTAAGGTGGCGCGATTTTTCTAAAAACAAAGTGGCTTTGCCGCCACAAAACTAGCATACCAAGAATGGGTTACAATTTCAACCGCCCCTTATTTATCAGCATCCTCTCTCTTTTCCTCCGCCGCAGCCTCCTCGTTAATCCGCTGAAGGAAAAAAGATACGGCACCTTTCTTTTTAATCACTCCTTTGCCTTGCACCATGTTCTGTAATTTTTGCGCGCTCTCAAAGCTCATAATTTTATTCTTGATTTTCAAATATATTTTACGCGCAAACATAAATGCATGAAACAGCACGAACCGCAAAAGCAGTACCGCGTTACGTTTATTGAAATATGAAAGGAAGCGGCGGGTCTTAACGTACATCTTTCGAACTGCATTGTTTGTTTTACCGCTCACTTTTGACATGAGTGACGGCCGGCCGGTCTTAAGCTCAAAAAACTTCACGGATATCATTCCGAGTATACCCACTGATGAGATAAAAAATGTAAGGCTTACACCTGTCATATTATTTTTCTAGAACTCCAAAACGCACAAACCGTGCGATCTCTATCTTCTCGCCGAATTTCTGGATAGCGCCTTCTAGCAGTGTGGAAATCTTTACGTCAGGATTTTTAATGAACGGCTGATCCAAAAGAATTCTATCAGCGAAATACGCATCCAATTTTCCAGCAAGAATCTTTTCTTTCATAGCAGCAGGCTTATCCTTTACTTCCTCAGCAAACACTTCTTCTGCTTTTGCGCGCGCCTCTGGATTAATGTCATCCTTTTTTAGAAAGGCAGGATTTGAAGCTGTGATGTGCATTGCAATATCCCGGGCCAACGTTTTGAATTCGTCATTATTTGCCACGAAATCCGTTTCACATACCAGCTCTACCATAGAAGCCACCTGTCCTGTGCTGTGAACATATGTCTGAACCACGCCCGCAGCAAATGTGCGGTCTGACTTTTTAGCAGCTATCTCACCGCTTTTTTTCTGAAGGATTATGAGCGCCTTTTCAGCATCTCCTTTAGCCTCCTCAAGAGCTTTTTTGCACTGCATAACGGAAACTCCAGTGCGGTCCCGTAATTCCTTTATTTGTTCTGTGGTGATCATAGACATATGTTAATTACTAATGAAAAAGAAACAAAAACCGAAAAATTTCGGCTATTACTATTTAGCTGTTCGTCCAGCTTTGTATGCGTCCACTATCTCATTAACGAAGAATCGGATACTCAACTGTGATGAGTCATTACCTGGAATTGGGTATTCTACTTCTTTCAAGTTACAGTCTGAACCAAGGAGCGCAATAACTGGAATTCCCATATCTTTCGCCTCTTTAACTGCTATTTTCTCACGCTTTGGGTCAATAACAAAGAGCGCTTTTGGCATTTCTTTCATTGGAATAAGACCTGAAAAGAAGCGGTCAAGGTTTGCAATCTCTCTGTCTATCAAAAGTCGTTCTTTCTTTGTGTATTTTGCAAGCTCACCTTTTTCGCGTTCTGATGTGAGATTTTCAAGCTTTGCAATTCGCTTTTTGATTTCGCTGAAGTTTGAGAGCGAACCTCCTATCCATCGTCCTGCCACTACCGGCATTCCTAGAGAAAGTGCACCCGTCTTAAGAGCATCCCGAGCTTCGTTTTTTCCACCCACGAAAAGTATCTGCTTACCTTCTTTTGCAATAGACGCCACAAAATCTTTTGCCGCTTTAAGCAAATCCTGTGTCTTTTCAAGATCAAAAATTTCTACCTTATTTTTTGTACCGAAAATATACGGTGCCACTGTAGGGTGACGGCGGCTTTTAGAGTACGCAAAATGCGCGCCAGCCTTAAACATGGTCTCAATAATGTCATTACGTGCCCCTTTGGTGGTTTCTTTGTGTTCTATCATATGTAGGAAAGAGTCTAGCAAATATGCTTGGAATTTGCAACCTCACCTATCTTATTCCTCGTCTTTTGCGTCTCCAGCCACCCCTGTTTTAGCAAAGTCCTGGAGCGCCTCAATGATATCTTCCATTTCCCCAGCAAAGATAGTTTCAATATTGTGCCATGACTGCTTTATGCGGTGATCTGTAATGCGGTCCTGCAGAATGTTGTAGGTTCGTATTTTTTCTGAACGGTCACCGGTGCCTATTTGCCCTTTTCTGTCGGCACTGAATTTTCGCGCTTCCTCTTCTTCTTTGAGCGCTTCAAGCTTGGCAATAAGGATACTCATGGCGCGTTCGCGGTTATTTGCCTGACTTCGCTCTGCGGTAGAGCGTACATCTATACCTGTAGGCTTGTGAATAATACGTACCGCTGTTTCCACTTTGTTAACGTTTTGTCCGCCCGCCCCTCCGGAACGTGAGAATTCCACCTCAAGGTCTGCAGGCTTTATTTCTATCTGAGTTTTCTTTCGGATAGGCAGGATGGCTACCGATGCAGTGGATGTGTGCACACGACCCATTTTTTCTGTAGCGGGAATTCGCTGGATACGATGTACGCCCGTCTCATAGCGAAGCTTTTGATACACATCCTTGCCGCGTATTTCAAATGACGCTTCTTTGTAACCCCCGGCCGCACTGCGTGACTCCTCTATGGTTTTCCATGCCCACGCCTGCTTTTCAGCGTATTTTTTATACATAAGCGCCAATTCTTCAGCAAAGAGTCCCGCTTCATCCCCACCGGCGCCGGCGCGCACTTCCAGGATGACCTCTGTAGGCATTTCTATCTCCTTTTCATCAGCTTTTAGTATCTCTTCCATTTGAGCCATAAGGCCATCCTTTTGAACCTTGAAACTTTTCAGCTCTTCCTCTGCCATTTCTTTAAGTGACGGGTCTGTGGCAGACATAGTTAAAAGCTCCTGCTCATCCTTAAGTAGCTTTTCATACATAACAGCCAGGAAGCTGGTTTTATGATTTTCTTTATATTTAGTGAGGTCTGTATCCATGTCGTTAAGTATAGCAGAATAGTAAAAAGCCCCGAAGAGTTCAGGGCTTTTACTTATTTAGCTTTTTTTGTCTTTGAAGCAGCCTGTCGAGTTTTGAATTTTTCTACACGTCCCGCTGAGTCTAGCACTTTCTCGTTTCCTGTATAGAAAGGATGGCAGTTACTGCAGATTTCCACGGAGAGCTTTTCACGCGTTCCGCCAATAGTCATAACATTGCCACATGCACATGTAACTTTTGCCTCTGGAAAATATGTAGGATGAATATCTTTTTTCATGAAGATGACTATACCAGAAAGGAGTTTAGGATGCAACATTTTTGCGGAAAACAAAGGATTCCAGCTTGGTGGTGCGGTCATCCAAAGATTCCACTTCCGTAACGTCGGCTTTTTGAGTGAGGGAAGCTTTAATCTCTGTTATATCTACCGCCATTTTACCTACTTGTTCAAAAGTAGCATCGAGCCTACATTTAATAACCCCAACTTCATCCCCGAGAACAACCACCGCTTCATTTATAACATTAACCTGTCTTTTAATAGAACCGATTTCACTTTTAATAGCCCCAATCTCTGTAGAATGCTCATCCAGCTTAGAATGAATTTTCCGCATTTCATTACCAAACAGCGCAAGGAAATCTTTAAAGTATTGTGGTATCGCCTCTGTCATGAAGTGTGAAGTTAGATTTATAATACCCTAAGTTTACTACCCCGCCCGAACCCCTTGCAAGCATTTGACAAACAAAAATTTTATTAAAATTTTAGAACTTTTTTAGAGGGATTTTATCTTTTTTACAGCCCCTGCAACGGATTAATCATCGTCTCCTGAATGTTGTACGCCTTTGAAATCACCTGATTCCCATACGTCTCATTAATAGATCCCGGCGCACATGCTCGGCCAGAATAGTAACGGCACGCCGCATCACGCTCACTAGTAAAGCTTCCTGCTACTGCACCCAGATCAGTCAAATAAATGGCAGATGCCATAAACGCATCCTTGGCTCGCCATGGGTTCGCCACAGGGGCGCCCACCAGCTTCGCAATTCTGTCTTTAAATATCATCCACGTAGAAGGAATGAACTGTGCAGGCCCCATGGCGCCACCGTAACCAATAGATTGCGGACAGGAAACGAGCGTTTTATACGGATCCATCCCCAACTCTTTTGTGATTTCCAAAAACGGCTGTACATCACGTGTAGGCTTCATAACATCCTGGATAACCGAACCTGTGTTTGCCCCGACCCCAGCGCCAGTATTCGGATCAGTTAAATAACATGAACCCACGTTTTTTCCAAGTGCAGACTCCTGAGTGAGAATAGCCAGCAGGAACGCCGGGCGTATACCCGTAAGTTTTGCCGCTTCATTTGCATACTCTAGCGCAGTCCCGAACGGAATAGCTGCAGTGTCTCGCAATGCAAAGAGTGCCGCACGGATTTCCGCAGCTTTTTTCCGCTTCTCAGCTAAAATCTGCTCGTATGTTTTTTCCTGCGCTTTTGATGCATTAAGCAGCACCTTCTTTTCCGCTTCATTTCGTTCAATGGCCTTTTTTTCATTTTCTATAGCCATCTTTGCGTCGGTTTCCTGGTTCTTTTTTCTGTCCAGCTGCTGCTTTTCTGTTTCAGTCTGCGCCTTTGCTTCGCGAATCTCAAAGAATAAATTCTCAAGTGAAGACTGAACTGATTCAAACGAATCCATATCAGCCAACACTTCAGTCAAATCTGCCCGCGCCAAAAGCATTTCAGGCAAGGTATATGAGTCCAGTTCGTTGGTTTTTCGTATAATCTGCGCTAGCGACTCTCTACCTTTCTCTATCCGCTCCTCAAGCGTTAAAATTGTTTGTGACTTAGCGGTAATATCCTTACCAAGCGTCTGTATGAGGATGTTCTTTTTCTGAATATCTAGCTGAGCCGCCTTTGTCTTTGCATTTAAAATAGTTATATCGCGCTGAATAGATCCGGACTGCGCCTGTGCTGCCTCCAGAATTTTCTGGGTTTCAGCTTCTTCCTTTTCTATCTGTGCTAGCTCTGCCCGCAGACGCGCTTCACGCTGTTCTATAGTCTCGTTTGTCTGCGCAGTTACAGGTACCGCAAAAAACGGAGAAAAAACAATGGCGCATATGACCATTAAAACTGTCCCGCCATGCATACTCTTCTTTAAGAACCACATATACAATAGTATATCAAAAACTGGCCAACCATCACAGTTGACCAGTTTCTATTTTTGAAGTTTTCTGAATTATTTCTTTGCCGCGTCTTTGTCATCACCTTCTGCTTCACCTTCACCTTCTTTAGCCTCCTTACCTTTCTTTTCCACTTCAATAGCACCTAGATCCACTGGAGTTGCTGGCTCTTCTGGCTCGTCTTTTGCCACCGCCACAGATGCCACGATATCCTCGGGATTTATCATAAGTTCCACACCAGCAGGTAATGGAATGTCTTTTGCAGCAATAACGCTGTCCACGGTAGTCAATGATGAAATATCCACCACAAGTTCCTTTGGAAGGTCACGTGGGGTAGCCTCAATTTCAATTTCATGAACCACTTTAACTAGAATACCTCCCAAATCCTTCACCGCAGGAGCCACACCTACGAATTCTACAGGGATATTTACGCGAAGTTTCTTACCTTTCTCTACTACGTAAAAGTCTGCGTGTCGTGGGATTCCTGTGACCGGATGCACATCCACCTCTTTAATGAGAGCCTCATGTACTTCTCCAAGCCCCTTAAGTTCAATAATTGAAGATTCACCCGCCTTCCTCCATAATTTTAAAAATTCGGCGTGAGATACGGCTATTGGGGTAGATGTTTCTTTTCTACCATAATAAACCGCAGGAAGTTTTCCCGCCTTGCGGAGTGCCTCCAATTTTTGAGTTTTATCTCGCTTGTCTATATTAATTGTTAGCATGTGGCATACTATAGCGGAAAAGCGTATTTTAGTCAAAGACTATAATATGTAGCGTACAATAACGAAAATAGTGAGCCCTACTGAGCACAAGGAGATCACGAGCATTATTGCGTTTGCAGTGGTTTCATTTGCCGCAATGCCCTTTTTCATAAGCCAGCCGGTAAGTCCTGAAGCCTCTGATTCTGGATTAAAGATCTGCTGAGGCGTAACGCTCCCTGCGGGCCCAAAATTATTTTGTTCGTCAAATTCTACTGACATATGTGTCTACGTGATGATTATAGAAATCATTATATCACAAGATTTTTTGGTGTCCCACCTTCCAGTGCGTCTATAATATTCTGTGCAGAAAGCACTCCCATTTCATGACGAGACTTTTCCGTAGCTGAGGCTATATGCGGCGTAATTACTACGTTTGAAAGCTTTGTAAGGCCTTTTGCCATCTTTGGCTCTTCTTCAAACACATCCAGCCCCGCACCGGCTATCGTCTTATTTTGCAACGCTTTCACAAGCGCCTTTTCATCTATCACCGGACCACGCGAAGTGTTTATCAGGAATGCAGTTTTTTTCATCATACCAAGGCGCTCTTCGTTCATGAGGTGATGCGTAGATTCCATAAGTGGCACGTGGATAGAAACCACATCTGCCACTTTCAACACTTCTTCTACTGTAGGATAAAAAGTGGCGCCGATTTCCTTCTCCAGATTCTCATTTCGCTTTACGTCATAGTAAGCCACGTTCATCATGAAGCCGCTCTTTGCTCTGTGTGCCACGTCTGCACCTATTCTTCCGCTTCCAATAATTCCAAATGTTTTCCCTGCTAAATCTGTTCCTGGAAGCAGCATTGGATCCCAGCCTTTATACTTACCCTTTCGTAAATACAGATCACCTTCCACCACACGGCATGAGAGTGCTAGCGTGAGCGCCCATGTATGTTCCGCTACGCGTTCTGCGCCGCCACCGGGAGTGTTTGTGAGGAAAATATTTCGTTTTTTCGCCTCGGCCGTGTCAAAGTTATTAAAACCTATCGCGTAGTTTGCAAAAATTTTCACTGTAGGCGCCGCGTCAAAAACTGCTGCGTCTATTTTATCCGTCAAAAGTGAAAGCACTGCATCATACGGCTTTTTCTTCAGCGCTTTGATGAGTTCTTTTTGCTCCAGCGGCCGGTCTTTGGTATTTATATCTATCTCGTATCCTTTCTCTTTTAGCATGTTAATGCCCACTTCCGGAATCTGACGTGTGATGTATACTTTTTTGCTCATATGTTTTTACAAATTATTAAACAATCTCAATTTCTTTTCTACCACTTTCTGAATTTCTTTCACTGCGCTGCTCATGATTTTATACGGCGCTACTTCGTCCGGATTTTCCTGGAGGTAGAGCTTCACCGCGTCACGGAAGGCGATGCGTATTTCGGTATTAATATGCACTATAGACACGCCGTTTGCGATAGCCTGTTTGAAATCTGTTTCTGAATTTCCTGAACCACCGTGCAAAACTAAAGGCACACCAGCCGCTTCACGCAGCATTCCCACCAGCTCCGTATCCAATGCAGGATCCGCGCCGCCTCTGAACATCCCGTGAATATTCCCCACTGCAGGCGCCAGTAAGTCCACACCTGTTTCCTTTACATACCGCGCTGCGTCTTCCGGATGGGTCAGATCCTCGCGCTCTATCTTCACCCCGTCTGGAATGCCGTCAAGAATTTTTGACGAACTCCCGATGTATCCAATTTCACCTTCTACTAAAATGTTTGGGTTCACGCTCTTTGCGTATTCTACACAGCGTTTTGTCTGCTTAATATTTTCTTCAAGGTCAAGCTTCGCTCCATCAAAAATGACAGAGTCAAAACCGGCATCTATAGCCTCTTTCACTTTCTCGTATGAGTACGTATGGTCTGCGTTCAGAAAAATCGGGTAGTTGTATTCTTCGCGAACACTTTTAACCAGCGCCGCCACCTGCTTTACGCCGATAAAATCCCGCTCGCCTTCAGAAGCGCCAATGATGATAGGAAGATCAAGCTCTTTTGCGGCGCGGAAAATTCCCCACAAGCCTTCAATGTTTGAAATGTTAAAATGACCTATTGCTACCTTTTTCTCCGCCGCCTCATTAATGTATTCTTTAAATGTTTTCATGGTTAAATCTTTTTAGGCGCGTATGTCTCCGGCCGGTTTTTTAGTAATTCCTCAAGCTGTGTACGTGTCAGCAACCCTTTTTGCGCACCTACATGCTGAACCACGTTCATAGGGTTAATAGGTGCCCACATAAGCGCCTCCTCGTTCGTCTTTCCAGCTAAAAGTGCAGCGACGAATGTAGAGGTAAACGCATCCCCACACCCTGTGCGCTCCACCGGCGGCGCAGGATCTGGATAGATGGGCATATACCACGCGTCTTTTCCGTCATACATATATGCACCCTTTGGACCGTCGGTGATCAAAACAAGCTTCGGACCTTTTGAGTACATATCCTGCAGCAGCACTTTTATATCACTAGAAGTATTACCCAAAATCCGCTGAGATTCTTCCACGTTGCAAACAAAAACATCCGAACGCTTATAAAACTCAATCAATTTTTCCAACCCCAGCTTCATTTGGAATGTTCCCGGCTGAAAACAGAGTTTCACGTCTGGATTTGCCTTCAAATATTCCAAAAGCTGAGCATGATACTCCAATGAGTTTGAAGCCAGTGAACTTAAATACACCCACTTTGGTTTTTTAAACTTCGGTAATGTATATGGAAACTCCTGATGCTTCACTAGAATAGTGCGCTCTGCCTCGTACCATAATACATAGTGGTAGTTCGTATCAAAACCGCTATGCTTTGTTATGTACGACGTGTTCACGCCGTTCTTTTTCAATTCTTTCAGACAGTCCGCACCGTTTTCATCTCCGCCAATATCCGTAGCCAGTGAAGATGAGAATCCTAAACGCGCAGCAGACACAGCTGCGTTTGCGCTGTTTCCCACTGCCTTCACCACATCCACTGATTCAAATGGAACTTTGTCGGCAAATTTGAGCGAAATAGTGCAGTTTGAATTATTAATATCACAGTGCACATTCGCGTCCTTTATTTTAATAAATGCATCGGTCGTGATGTCGCCGATAGCCAGAAATTCCAATGGTTTAAATAGCATGAGCAAATTATATCACGGTAAAATATCATGAAAATGGGGCGTGTGGGTAAGTTTTGCACTGCATATGTGCAATAAAAAAACCGGAACGCGAACGTTCCGGGTTTTTGAAAGATAACAGCAAGCCTTCTTAGCACAAGAAATCACCACGCTTCAAATTCACCAGCGTAAGTCCTTTGCCAGAGTTTGAGTGCTGCCATGTTACCGCAATCCTCCGTACTCCAGCCTGCAGGTACGCAGTGAGATTTACGCACGGCTCTGCCACGCGTTTGAAACCTTTTCGGGAAGTAAATATTCCCCCTATACACTGGCGCTTCAGTTCGGCATACTCCGCACGGAATTCCTTTTCAGTAATCCACTCGTCGGTAACCCTGGAGCGGAAAACCTCATACCAATAATCACCCCGGCCTTTTGCCCAGCCGTGCCGTTCCTCCTCGTTCACGTGCTCTTTGCCGCGCTTCTTGCGGTAGATAGAGCCGAACCGTTCACTGTAACCCCGCCGTAGCACAGGTTCCATTTTTGCTGACATATGTACCTTCCTGTTTGTTGTTGTCCAAAGAACTAAAACAAGTCCCGGATACTCTCCAGGACTTGTGACTGCTATCTTTAACCGAGCTTTCTAGCGATTAAACATATCAATAACAAACCCTGGATCCTTTGTGGTGGCCAGTGTGTGTCGCTTGATAAATGTAATCGCCCAAATATTCATTGCAGGTTATTATAACTAAAGTAGAGCAAATGTAAATACATCACTTGTCCACATGACGCGCGTACCGCTTAATAAACGCGTCGCGGTATTCCATAAATGAATCATCTAGAATAGATGCGCGGATAGTATCCACCAGCTTTACTATAAAATGCACATTATGAATGGACGCCAGCGTGCCGGCCAGCATCTCCTTTGCTCTAAATAAATGATGAACATATGCTGCCGTGTAGTTTTTACAAGTGTAACAGCTGCACTCTTTATCTATCGGCGAAAAATCCGTGCGATACTTTGCGTTTAAAATATTAATTCGCCCGCCATATGTATGTAGTGTACCGTGACGCGCCATGCGTGTAGGAGCCACACAGTCAAAAAGATCCGCGCCGTTTAAAATTCCGCCAAATAAATCTTCGGGTTCGCCAATGCCAAGCAAGTGCCGCGGCTTTTCCTCCGGCAAAAGTTCACACACCCACGACACCGCCGTGTACATGTCTTCTTTTTCAAACGAACCCCCAATACCGAAACCGTCAAAATCCATCCCTGCTATTACCCGCGCACTCTCCTTTCGCAGATCTTCAAAGCGGCCGCCCTGCACTATACCGAAAAGCGCCTGATCCTTTGTATTGTTTGCCTTATGATAGTCCACACAGCGTTTCGCCCAGCGGTGTGTGCGGTTAAGCGCCTCTATCTGATACTCACGCTCCGCCACTGGTGAGGTACATTCATCAAACGCAAATATCATGTCTGCGCCTATCTTATGCTGGATTTCTATAGAGCGTTCAGGACTAAAGCGGTGGGTAGATCCATCTAGAACTGATTTAAACGTCACACCCTCTTCGTCTATAGAAACCAAATCCACTTTTTCAGATTTTTCGGGTGGAAGTTCCTGCTGCAGTTCTGAGTGAAGTCCGACATCGCCTTTTTTTGATATTTTCCCTACATTTGAGTCAAACGCTGCACCTAGTGAAAACACCTGGAAACCGCCGGAGTCTGTCATGGTGGGCCCGCTCCAGTTCATAAATTTCCCGACGCTCCCCGCCTGGTCTATAAGCTCATGCCCCGGCTGTAAATACAAATGATACGTGTTCGCCAGGACTACCTGCGCGCCCAAATCCCGCACCATTTCTGGCGTCATTGCTTTCACGGTGGCCTTTGTACCCACCACGACAAAAGCCGGGGTCTGTATCACTCCGTGTGGAGTCACCAGCTCTCCGGCTCTGCCCAGGTTTCCCTTTATTTTTTTTGTAACTTTAAAATGAAATGGCATTCGTATACGGCGTCCCTCTCTGCGTTACTGCGCCTGCTGTCCCGTCTGCTGTACACCCACCAGCTCTACGTCAAAAATAAGTGTAGCATTTGGTGGAATCACAGGAGGATACCCGCTCACACCATACCCTTTTTCTGGCGGAATAGTCAACGTCTTCTTTTCGCCCACACGCATACCTTCTATACCTTCATCCCACCCCTTAATCACCTGCCCCGCTCCAAGGATGAACTGAATAGGCTGACCACGCTTTAAGGAGTTATCAAACTCTTCGCCGGTAGAAAGTTTCCCCACATAATGTACACTCACAATGTTTCCCGCAGCGGCCACCTGATCATTCGCGGTACTTTGATTTTCTTCTTGAGTCATTGTATTGAACTGATTATTTTGTAATAACATTCCGTTCCACATAAAAAACCCACCCACGACCACTACTGCCACAGTGACCGCAATCCACTCTTTTTTGTTTAATGATTTCATACAAAAAGCTAAAAGGTTAATTATTCATTATTGTAGCACTTTTTGCCGCGCTCGTGTATAGTAACCGTAATGAACAAGCGCACACAAAAGCCGGCCAGTAAACACCACAGTGAAGTGGCAGCAGAAGCCACATTCCCCATGCGGATTAACCGCTACCTTTCACTTAAAAACTACGCCACTCGCCGCGGCGCAGACGGGCTTATTGAGCGCGGGCTAGTGAAGATAAATGGCAAAACTGCAGTCCTGGGCGACAAAGTGCATGAAACAGATGTCGTAGAGGTGCATCCAAATGTCCAGCGCCAAGCTTCAGACCGGCTCTATTATGCATACAACAAACCGGTAGGCATTGTCACAAACCTTCCACAAAATGGCGAACAAAGCATAGAGGACATTACTCATTTCCCACGCCGCGTCTTCCCTATCGGCCGGCTGGACAAAGACTCACACGGACTCATTATTTTAACCGATGACGGCAGAATTACCGACAGACTTTTAAATCCTAAATATATTCACGAAAAAGAATATATTGTAGACGTGCACAAGCCGCTCAACAGCACGTTCGTAGAACGCATGGGACGCGGTGTAAAACTGGATGACGGCTACGTAACGCAGGAATGTGAAGTGGAAGAGCTGGGACCAAAAAAATTCAGAATCGTACTTTCTGAAGGAAAAAAGCGGCAAATCCGCAGAATGTGCTTGGCACTGGGATATGAGGTGATACATTTGAAGCGCATACGTATCATGAACATCACATTGGGCGACACACGTGAGGGCGAATACCACACCATCAAAGGCAAAGAACTGAGTGCATTTCTGGACGCGCTTGGAATGTAGCGATTCTGCGATATAATAGGACCCATGAATCCTACACACGCACCCGAAGGTGACAAAAAAAGAATTAATGTTCCGGAAACCGAGCTTAATATAGAACCGCTTACTGCAGAAGAAATTCAGGAAGATGAAGACCGCAGCCTTTCACTTATTAACACAGAACTTCGCCGCGGTTTTGATTTTATAAAAAAATACGACAAATCCGTGAGCATTTTCGGATCTGCGCGGTTTAAACCAGATGATGAACACAGCAAACAAGCAGAAGCACTTTCAGAAAGAATAGTAAAAGAATTAGGCTACGCCATACTCACTGGCGGCGGCCCGGGCATTATGCAAGCAGCAAACAAAGGCGCATATGATGCAGGCGGTGACTCACTTGGCATAGCTATCAAGCTTCCGCGTGAGCAGATCACTAACCCCTATGTTAAAGACGAAGTCAGTTTCTATTACTTCTTCACCCGTAAAACGATCCTCACATTTGCGGCAGAAGCATACATTTTCTTCCCAGGCGGTTTCGGAACACTTGATGAATTTTTTGAAATTATCACCCTTATTCAGACAAAGAAAATTCCGCGCGTACCTGTCATCCTTGTGGGCAGGGATTTTTGGGGACCACTAGCGGCATTCATAGAACAGCATGTATATAGCGAACACAAGGCTATAGACGCCAAGGATATGCATCTCTATATGATCATGGATGACTTTGACCAAATACTGGAAGTGGTCAAAAAAGCTCCGGTAGCAAACTGGTGGAAAGATTTCGGATTAAACGGACTGAATTAAATTAAGCACTAGCGCTTTGTATAGGTGAGGTGCATCTGTTCAAAGTCTTTTAATACATGATCTGTGACGGCAGAAGGATTTGCATCATATTGAACAGTGGTGCTCCCAAAGGTGGCGGTTAATTTATACCCCTCTTTTTGTAATGACTCTCCCCAGACATTGAAGAACTGTCCCAACGTCATTTCCTTTGCAGGCGAAACGGTTTCAATATGTATTTTTCCCGTGGCGTCATGCGTATGCAGTTCCGCCATGCAAACAGGATTAATACCGATGTTTGCGGGAACGGGTGACGCTTCTCCGTCCATTGTGATAAATAAGTCAGGGTGAATATGCTGGCCCAAGTTTTCATGACCGCTCGGCAAGCATTCCACGCCGTAGCTACTCCAGCGCCGTGCTTCCGCCATATTTGGATTTGTAGCGCGTGACCATATGATAAGGACGAGCGCAAGAACGATAAGACTTATAAGTATGCCGTTGTTTTTCATTGGTTATTTATAATACATTTTATGCTGGTTTTTGCTGAACTGGAGCAAAGAACTGCTCTTCTGCTGTCGTGTCTGAGGTTTCATATTTTGCTAAATACAGACGCACATCCAGCATAACTCGTTTTGTTTCGTCGTGAGTTAAAAGTTCATAGGCGTCGTCAAAACGAAGCCACTTGTATTCTGATATCTCATTAGTATCTTTAATGTTCACTTCCGGGGATCCGTTAATCATCCCCAAAAACCAGATGACCACTTTGGTAGCCGTGAAGTCAGCTTCTACCATTACGCGCGCTTCTGAAAATGTTTGAGGAAACAGCACAAGGTCGGTAATGCCGGTTTCTTCTTCCAGCTCACGGCGAGCAGTGAACATCGGCGCCTCGTTTTTCTCTGGGTGTCCCTTTGGGAATCCCCAGTTACCCTGTTGCGAACGAACAAGAAGAAATATATTTTTCCCCTCATGCTTACGAACCGGAATTATACCAAAGGTTGTTTCATTCATAGAGTTAGTCGTGATTACATTACCCTTGTCAGTTTCTGTATAATATGACGTAACATACGTGTCTTTATTACGGCTGGTCATTATTGTAGCAGATGAGGTTCAGTAACGAAAGGCATGAGAAAGATGAGCCAAAAGATGGAAACCAGACAAAAGAAAACCGCGGGCTACGCCCGCGGTTTTCTTTTGTCTTTCGTTACAAAGGTCTAGCCTCGGTTAAAATCACGTCGTGGAGCGCGAGGTTCCATAGGGCGAGCCTCGTTCACTGTTAGATTTCGGCCTTCTAGTTCTTTGCCGTTGAACATGTTGATAGCATTCTGAGCTTCTTCATCAGAAGACATTTCTACGAAACCGAATCCTTTTGATCGGCCTGTCATCTTGTCCATGATAATAGATGCTGACTGAACCGCACCAGCCTGTTCAAAATGCTTTCGAAGAGCATCTTCGCTTGTGCTGTATGAAATACCACCTACATATAACTTCTTTGCCATTTTCTTTACTTACCTCGTCTTTAACAATTAAACGTAAGCGATCGAGTACTTACATACCATTATGGTAGCCTACCCTGCCCAGTCTGTCAACCTTTTGCCGCTTTTAGAGCAACAAAAACTTTATCAAAAATTTAGACTTTTTTGAACGTCTCTTTAGGTGCGGTTTGGTAGGCTTATGAGATGAATACAGTAACACTTCATAGTTTACACAAACGTTTCGTAAAAAATACAGCAAAGCTATCTATAATAGAAGTACGCAATGGAGTGCTTTGCACCTTTACATATTTATCATAACAAAAACGAAAAAAGAGGGTCTTTCTCTTTTGTAAAAACAGTTATGAGTAATAAGTATTTTTATTCAATTGAAATAGATAAAGATGGCGTTCCCCATATTGTAACGATATTTAGAATACAAGATTCTTACCTAAAAAATTATGAACTATTATGGGAATGGAAGGGCGGCAGCCTTCATCGTAATGCGTTCAATACTGGCGGAAACCAGTCTACTAGCACCCCGCAGTAGAGCCTTTCTGACTTTCACCCCCACAACAACTCACAACCATTTTTAAATAACTTCTTATAAAAACACTGTTTAAATGAGTGGAGGGGCGGCGTATCCCTCATAGCGATTATCTTGCGATAACCCCGCAGCAAGCCTTCCTGACTTTCACTCATTTAAGCAGCATTCTATATATAAAGTGTACCAAAACCGATACCTCTGTCAACAAACCTACTGTACAGGATCGGTACTGGTAGCAGTAGCCCCCGTGCTCGTCCCCGCAGCCTCAGGTAGAGCCTCCGGCGTGGGCACATTCCCCCTCTTGCTTCCTATCGGCACGGCATCACCCAGGTACGTGGGCTTGCTATCCAGAAGCACGTTACCAAACGCCTTCACAGTGGCAAAATATTCCCGCACCTGGTTACGCCGCCAATACCCGCGCCTGTCCGCAGAAAGGCCGAAGGCACTTAACCCCATCTTCCGCGCCAGATACACAGCCCGCGGCAAATGAAAATCCTGCGTGATCACAATAACCGACTGCACATGAAAAATTTCACGCGCGCGGTACATACTGTCGTACGTATCAAAGCCCGCATAATCCAGAAAAATATCTTCCTCCCTCACTCCTTCGCGAATGAGAAATTTAGATACCGGCACCACTTCATTATGATCCAGCCGGCTGTTGTCACCTGAAACCAAAATTTTAGAAACCTTGCCCGCCTTGTACAAATCCACCGCAGTCACCGCTCTGTCACGCAAAACCGGTGTAAGTTCTCCGCTGTCATACACCGCCGCGCCCAGGATGAGCGCCACGCGCGCGTTCGGCACTTCATTACTATCAGAGAAAATAAGGGGCGCGCTGAACATTCTGACATACAGATTAATACACACCACAGCAAGAATGACGAGCAAGATAGCCGCGCCGACCCATTTTTCAGTTTTTGTGAGGGTGAAGTGGAACATCATTTTTTCGCAGATAATCGGCTAGGTCGGACCTGGCCGATTTATTCTATAAACTCCTTATAGTTCCCTTTATGAACATTTATCCACGTAGCGTTACTGTAACTTTCTTTCCATGACGCCTTGGATTTACTACTCTTCTTCTCTGTCAATGAAAACTCATAGCCGTTAATATGATCGCCATATACTTCCACAAAATCCACTTCCGCACCGGATACCTTGCGCCAAAAATAAACAGACTTGTACGGATCTGTATACATAGTTCGTTTACGCCGTTCAATAATCAAAAAGTTCTCCCATAGAGCGCCCAGATCACCTCGGGTGTCAATAGCATCAAAATTTTCAATCAGGGCATTGCGAATACCCAGATCATAAAAATAATACTTCTCTTTTTTGCGAATCTCATTCCTTAGTTTTTTTGCAAACGAACGCAGAGGAAAAATAATAAAATTTTGTTCAAGCAGATTCAGGTATCTGTTCACAGAACTTCTACTAATAGAAAGCTTGTTCGCAATTTCATTAATAGAAACCTCATTACCAACCTGATACGCCAAAAGCTTTAACATATCCAAGATCAGTTTTGAATTTTTTACCTGCTCAAACGCTAAAATATCCTTTAAAAGATATCCGTTTACTATATTTGTAATAATTTCTTTTTTCTTTTCAATAACGGGTTCCTTGAATACTGCCGGGTAGCGGCCAAAACGTAGCGCAAAGTCAAGCCCGGTAATATAATCCATAAGACCTGCGTCTTGTATTTCCCTTTCCCAGAGCGGCAAGAGGTTAATAACATTCATTCTACCCACCAGCGGTTCTCCTACTTGACCTGAGAGTTCAAACGAAGATGAGCCGGTAACAATAATTTTTAAATGTGGCTTGGTATCTACCAATAATTTGAGGGAAATACCCACGTTTGGTATTACCTGTGCTTCGTCTACCACCACAAGAGGTGCATTTCCCACAGCCTCATCAAGTATTTTAAGATCCATGGAAGAAAAAATAGCCTGCACATTTACGTCCTCACCGTTAAAAAAAAGATATTTAAATGCAGAATTCTCGGTAGTAATCTTTTCTAAATAGTTTTTAACCATGGACGACTTACCTATCTGGCGGGCACCATAAATAACGAGCACTTTGCCCGCCTCTATTTTATCTTCAATTTTTGGAAACCGTTGTATATACATGTTTTTAGCTTATCATAATAGCAAAATATAGTCAATTATTGTATTACCGATATACAAAATATGAGGATATTTTGTATATCGGGACATCACGCTGGGTGAAGTCCCACTTCACCTTTACCGGCCGGCGTTGTAGAGCTGGAGGATTTCGGCAGCGGTGAGCGCGCGGGAGTATACTCGGACGTCGTCGATTTGACCGTGATATAGAAGATTAGCACTTCCGAAAGCTCCGATTTTAACGGTATTTGCAGATGTTACGTCGCCTGAAGGAATGCTGGTGGTATCGGGTGTTTCTATTTCTCCGTCCCTGTAAATTGTCACTGATGACCCATTAACAAAAATGCCTACGAAATGATGCCAACCTGTGCTCAAATTAGCTGTTGATACTTCTGAATATGTTGTATCACCTCCATCTACTATGAACTTCATATTTGTTCCACCAGAACCTGTATATAACCCATATCCAACTTGACTGCCTGCTAACCCGGTTGAACGTGAACCAATAATAGTTTTGCTTCCTGTTTGACTTGTTATGTATGCCCACGCCGACACAGAAAAATCACCCGAACCAATCTGCGCTGCACCTGAAGGCAAAATTATATAATCATCCACCCCGTCAAAATTAAGCGCCTGCCCCACTTTCCCCTCCACACGGCTGGTAGACGTAGCCATCCCCACCAACGAGCCGTGATTCCCTTGTCCACTAATATCCCGCGCCTGTCCCGTAAGCATATCTTTTCCATCAAACGTCCAATGTCCCACCAAGCCATTATTCGGCTTGTTCGCCCCGGCGGATGTGGTGACCGAGGTTTTAGAACCCGCGCCGAGCTGGTAGAGTTGCTTAACTTCCGCGGCCGAAAGTTCGCGGTTGTAGATGCGGACGTCGTCGATTATCAACCCAGAGTAGGCAAAATAATCATGACCAATCCTAAAATCAATGGAGTTTACGATCGAACCGCTAAGTGTTGTGGGTCCTGGTGAAGTAACTGTCTGACTGGCTCCATTTATATACAAACGTACCCCGGTATAGCTTCCACCTCCGTCATATGTTGCAGTCACATGTATCCAACCTTGCACAGGCACAGAACTTATAGGAGTCTGAGCCACAATGCGATTACTACCGCTGAAGACAGATATAAGATCAAGTACCAGTGAATTGTCATTATATACCCCTCCCGGATTATCTATAAAAAAACCATACCCTCGGAAATTTCCTGAAGTCTCATATTTCCCTAAAATGACACCCCCTACAGCTGCATTTTTTCTATACACCCATGCAGTGAAAGAAAATGGCACATTATACTCAATATTATTCAATGATACATTTGTTGCCCTAACGTAGCTATTAACTCCATTAAATTGCAGCGCCCCGCCAATCTTCCCCTCCACGCGGCTGGTAGATGTAGCCATATTTACAAGCGACCCATGATTCCCATTCCCGCTAATATCCCGTGCCAACCCCGTGAGCATATCTTTTCCATCAAACGTCCAATGTCCCACCAGCCCGTTCTGCAAATTCGCCGGGCCTTGGGATTTTCCGATGCCGATTTTTGCTCCGGCGCCGGAGTTGTAGAGAGCAGTAATTTCTGCCGCTGACAGTGCGCGGGAGTAGATGCGGACGTCGTCCATAATTCCGTCAACAGAATTAAGTGTTATACCAATTTTCAACGCACCTGTCGTTGCTGCATTTGTATACGCATCAGCATCATGTGTCCCGGCAACACCATCAATATAAAAGCGATTTCCTGATGCATTTCCAACGAAAGCAACATGTGTCCATTTACCTTGTGTTATAGTCGCACTGCTTGCACCAGTTAAAGATCCAAAATGTGCCTGTAAGGTATTGTTTGACCATCGAATTCGGTAACCGGTCGTTGAGTTCTTATCAATAAATCCGTAGTTGTTATTCGGTGGATTATTAATAATGTTTACCCAAAAAGAAATAGTAATTTCAGAGGGATTAAGTGAATCGCTATGTGAGACATCCACGTACTCAGCAGCGGCGCCGGAAAATTTGATGCCTTGCCCGATCTTCCCCTCCACGCGGCTGGTAGACGTAGCCATTCCCACTAGCGAGCCGTGATTCCCCTGCCCGCTCATATCATTCGCCCGGCCACTCGCCAGATCCTTCCCATCAAACGTCCACCAGCCCACCAGTCCAAGGTTATTCACCGGGACTTTTGTTAATGTAAATGCCTCCGCAGTGAACGGTGAAAAAACCGCGGCGGATAGCGCAAGAGATAACCCGAGTACAGCAGTAGTGAAATTGAAGTTAAACATCACTCTATTTTAACACAAAAGTGAAGTCGGGTATCACCCAGGGTAAAAATCCGACTTCAACTTTTTACCGTTTACCGTCCGGCATTGTAGAGCTGTTTGACTTCAGAGGCGCTGAAGGCGCGGTTATAGATACGGACGTCGTCCAGCGCACCGTTAAAATAGGTTCCGCCTGACCATCTTCCAAAATACATTGCCGCGGATGTAGACGTAATAGTAGAGGGAATTGTACCTGTAAAATTGAGCGGCTGATTAACACCGTCAACATAAATCTGCATACGTTCTGCATTCGTTGACCCTCCTCCGTTAAAGACAGCTGTTATATAGTGCCATTTCCCCTTGGTCATAATGTTTGGAGTTACCCCTTTCGCGTAACTTGAAACCCCGTCACCGATAACAAAGTTGATTGATCTATAAAGATTCGTCTCATTTTGAAGATGCCAGCCCGTTGAAACCGCCGTCCACGGACCCATAAACACCTGCAAATTTGAGTCGGAATGAAGCTGCATCCAGTATCCGACAGTGATCTGCGACAAACCAGAAAGGTCAGCTCCCGCTGCTGTACCAGCATTCACATAATCATCCACCCCATCAAACTTCAGTGCCTGGCCGATTTTTCCTATCGCTCGTGAACTGGACGTAGACATACTCACCAGCGTCCCATGATTCCCATTCCCGCTCATGTCATTCGCCTTGCCTGTCACCATGTCTTTTCCGTCAAACGTCCAGTGACCAATGAGGCCATCTGTTCTGCCAGCAGTTGCCGTGTTCACCGTGGGGGTACCCTGGGCGTAGAGCTGATTCACCTCGCTCTGCGAAAGCGCGCGGTTGTAAAACCGCACATCATCCACGGCGCCATTCAAATACCGCTGGTCGCTCGTGGCAAATCCTGTCTCAATCCAGTACTTCTCTGCACCAAAAGACGTGATGGTGTCAAAGGTCAGTATTCCGTCAATAGCTTGACCCATACTATACTTCGTACTATCAATATACGCCGCGAACTCATTATTCTGCTGATCAAGCACTGCTGTTAACATATGCCATCTCCCATCATCCACCCGCGCGGTACTCGTGAAGTATTTTATACATGAATTACCAGCATCGCACCGCTCAAGCGGCAAAAAATGCCCGGCAGCGTTGGCTCCACCGTTATACCCCAGACAAAGAATAAAATTCGGATCACCATCTGAGAGATTACGTAGCGCCACAAAACACCCATACGGATCACGCGTCTTTACCCACGCGCTTGCGGTTACGCCACCCCCGCTTGGTATAGTGTACTCGCTGGTGACGCTTTGGAGAGAGATGAGATCATTTACTCCGTCAAAATGGAGCGCTTGGCCGATTTTTCCTGGAACCCTCGAGGTGGAGGTAGCCATATTTTCCAAAATTCCGTGACTGTCATTACCGCTCACATCGTTCGCCTTGCCTGTCACTATGTCTTTACCGTCAAATGTCCAATGACCCACCAGCCCCCGTGAAAGTCCATCCGCGGCGGCGCTTGCGGTGGAGCTTCGTGATGAGGTGAGCTTTGAACCCGCGCCGGTGTTATAGAGCGCAGTGATTTCCGCGGCGGTGAGCGCGCGGGAGTAGATGCGGACGTCGTCAATGAGGCCGGGGAAATATGAAGGCGATGAGAGTTGTTGAGTAAATCCAATTCGCGCTGGATTTGTATTATATACCATCGCCCCACCCGTTCCAGAATAGGTTCCTCCGTCATTTACACCGTTTAAATAAATATCCATATCTGTTGCTCCACGTATGACCGCAACAACGTGATACCAAATCCCTTGAGACAAAGTCGTAACTCCTGTTTTCGAACGTCGATCTGAAACAATGTTTCCAGTACCATCACCGTAAGTAGCAAATATCTGCGAACTAGCATTTAGCCATAAAGCGTATCCACGATACGTGGTAGAGAAATCATCGGAGGAAAAAATTGGAGCAAAATCTGAGTGAGAGTCTCGCCTCATCCAAGCAGACACAGTAACGGGCAAAGAAACCTTTATTGCGCTTGGGTCTCCTATGTTTACATAATCATCCACCCCGTCAAACCTCAGCGCCTGACCGATTTTTCCCACCACGCGACTCGTGGATGTAGCCATCCCCACCAGTGAGCCGTGATTTCCATTTCCACTCATGTCCAATGACCTACCTGTCGCCACATCCTTCCCGTCAAACGTCCAATGTCCCACCAGCCCGAGGTTATTCACCGTGGCTTTTGAGATAGTGAAGGCGTGTGCGGCAGTGGGCGAAAAAACCGCGGCGGACAGCGCCACAGATAACCCGAAAACGAATGTAGTGAAATTGAACATCACTCTATTTTACCACAAAAGTGAAGTCGGACTTCACCCTACTCTGATAAAATCTCTGATGAAAGCTTTTTTGCCTCTTCAATAAAAAAGTTCTGCCACTCTAGAGCTGGAATAGGTGAAATCATACGAGGCAGATCCTCAAGCTTTGGTGCCTTTAAAAACTGTTTCCCGAATTGAATTGGCTCTACATACCAGTCAAATTTTATACGCGCTTCTTTTATGAGCTGGGATAGTGTAAAACCAGTACTTTTAATAATGCAGTACAAATCTATAAAATCTCTAGCTGTTGTCCTAGTGGCTATCGTTTGAACTTTATTCACCGCAATATCATGAAGGCTATCAACTAACACTCCGAACTCACTGCCTCCTTTTTTAATTTGAGGAAACGGATAATAATTAAAATCCACCTTGAGTTCCGATTTGTTTTGATATTCTAGAAAAAACATGTGCAGACCCTGATGTCTTTGGTAACGTATTTTTTGTATTGAAAGTGCAGCCTTCGCCTGGTGCATGAATTTTTCTACAGCAGGTATATTCACCTCTTCCTTTTCAGTAAAAAAATCAAGATCTTCGGAATATCTGTGGTGTAGGTAAAAAGCAGCGAGCGGTGTGCCGCCGGTAAGATAATAATTTTCTTTAATAAGTTCACTGTTGCCGGCGAACTTCAAGAACTCTATTTGCTCTTGTGTAAGGACGGGATGTCTTTGTGTTTCCATAGTAAAAAATGCAGAAACTCGCGATTTTCCTGATCTATTGATAATCTATCCCAATATTTTTTAAGCAGATTTGTGTCCAATTTTTGGCCATTTAAGCCAAAATTAATCCGCTGTTCCAGTTGCCAGATAGCGTACTGCTCCGGGTCTTTTTTTAGCTCTGTGGTGTCTACTGACCAGTGTTCTTTGTTCATGTTTATATATCAATTATACTCCAAAACATTTCTCTATAATGAGCACGGTATATTTCTCATAGTACGTAACATACTTTTTTATGGCCTCTATTTTATTTCTTCCTTATGCATGCGTTTTTCTATAATCTTCTGCGATTCTAATGAGTTTTTGATCGCGGATTTTTCTCAGCCACGCGGTCTCCATCCATATTTTATGAGAATAGAGTCTCCATTTAGAATACGCACCGGCAGTAGTTTCATGGAGGAGAACACCGTCGCGGGATACTGCACGGCAAAGCGTAGGTGAAGCTGTCGCCAAATTAACCACTTCCACATCTTCTCTTTTGAAAAGATCGTATAAGTCCATCATCAATGCAATTATGTCTAGTTTCTCTCTACTTATAACAGCAATATCCACATCACTCTTTTCGTGTGTATGGCCTCGGGCGTGAGAACCAAATAAAACAACAAAGTCCAAACTGTGCTTTTTGGCTAGGTCGACAAACTGTTCCTTTGTAGGGTGGATAGCTTTCATAGTTATATTATACCACAAAATACTGCCGAAAGCGAAGTTGGGCTTCACCCTATCTAAACTCCCACGTAGCAAAAATATTCTTCATCAATGTATCAAACTTTGCGTAGGTGCTGATCTGGTAAAAAACTTTATTATGCACGAACCAGATTTCGCGGCTGTTTCCTTCAAAGATAGGGTCGTTGCTTAAGAATGCCACGCCCTTGCCATTTGCCCCCACTAAAAGATCCTGTGGCTCGCGCACTTCCAGATCCGGCAGGTCACGCTTCACCATGTCTATGGTCACTTCTGTCACATCCTCTTCTATAGGTGTAATGCTCATTTGAAAGCCCTGCCCTTTGCTGTTTTGCATAATGAGCATTTCCGCCCCTTCAGCCACTGTGCTATTCACCGTATACCCCTCAGGGTATTTAAAAGCGAAATTGTATTCAGGGTGAACGTACTCCTGGGTAAGTTCAGCGTTTTGTTCACTTTCTGAAAGCGGCGTCATAGAAATCTGCACCGCGCCGGCGTTCTCTGCGGCGGCAGTGTCGCCAAACTTGTCTTTATTCACCACCGCCAGCGTGACCACCGCGGCTATGGTAAGGATTATGAGGATGAGAAGTTTTTTCATGGTGGATTATGTAGTAACTATAAATATAACTAAAACGTATACCTACTATCGTATCATAAAAAAACAGTCCGCCAAAGATATGATAAGGCGGGCTGTTTCTTTTTTTTACACATGCGCGTTTTCCAGCTGTTTGATTCTGAATTCGTGGTTCTTTTGACCCTGCTCAATATTCGTCAGGCGCTTACTCACTTCATCAAAGCGAGTGTCCATGTGTTTCTGCATTTCTTCGAATCTGGTGTCCATATTCTTTTGCATTTCTTCAAACCTACTATCAATACTTTTCCTCATCTCTTCAAACTTATCATTCGTATCCTTTTGTATATGTTCAAAGCCTCTCGCCACCATAGCGGCGAGTTCATCAAGGGTTATATTTTTCGGCATCGTAGTATTCATTATGCTTAATTTTAATAAACAAGACATCCGACCGCAATCTGTCTGTATACAGATTACTATGTCGTAGTTAAGTAAAGCATAGTGGATATGAAATTTCGTTAAAAAATTCCTAAAATTTTGATAAAATCTAAAGTGCACACCAGTTTCGTGGTGCCGTCAAAAAAGGTGAAGTCCGACTTCACCTTTTCACTTGACCTCCATTTTTGAAATTGCTACTATAAATATAACGAGCGAGCGGGGACAAATTCCTGTAGGAAAAGTTCTAGCGAAAGCTGGAACTACTTGTGTCGCTGACCACCCCGAAAGGGGTGGTTTTGTTTTGTAGAGCTAGATTCCTATTTTCAATTCACGGTCTGATCTTCAAAAGGAATGAGGATTTTTGCTGCTATTATCATATAAAGTTTTTGCACAACCTTAGAGTTTGGCTTTTCGTACTTACACCTTACCAATCCAGCAACAGCGTCGGCAATACGTAATGCTGGATATCCAGTTGTGGATGCAGTTTTAATCTTTTCGACTGAAATGCCTTTTGTGTCTAGAACCTTTTTAATATTTCTGGCATACGCTCCACTTTTCTTTCCATCAATAATAACTGAGGAAATATTCTTTTCAGTAATCAGGTACATTAACGCTTTATTAAAAACTTCTTTTTCATGAAACGGATTTTTAATCAACGCAATCTTAAGGGAAAAATGAGACTTTGATAGTCCGAGGATGAATTTTTCCCGGACAGGCCACGAGCTGTGTGACCAATGAAAATAATCTAGACCCAATTTCCTCTCACTATTCCTAACGGCATTTTGGACGTCATTTAAATGCTTGGAGTAAATATACACCAAAGCAACAGCAGAAAGCCCTTCCTGCTTATGAACCCCAGACTCATCAATAAATATATAAACACCATTGCCCATCCGGCAATTATACAAAAACAGATATGAAATTTCGTTAAAAAAAGTCTAAAATTTTGATAAAATCACTGGGCGAAGTCGGACTTCATCTTTTTACCGCCCGGCGTTGTAGAGCTGGAGGATTTCGGAGGCGGAGAGGGCGCGGTTGTAAATGCGGACGTCGTCAATGAGGGCGTTTGCTGGATTGCTACCCCCTGAACATGTAGTTAAATTATCACCGATACCTATACACAAATTACGGGTAGTCGCCGACAGATCGCCTGTTTGTGCGGCCGAACTCCCTGACGCGATTCCATCCACATAGATCTGAATAGCTGCTCCATTGTAGGTCGCCACCACGTGGTGCCAGAGCGTATCCCTGAATGTTGCCGAAGAAGCCGTAACAGTTGGATTTGCATTAAAAATATTAAAAGTAAAAACTTCTGTAGATTCTCTCCTGAACGACCAGCCAGCAAAGCCTCCTTTTTCTTTTGAGACAATGTATTGTCTTCCAGTATCGGCTACTGCGGATTTAAACCATGCACTTACGGTTATTTCAGAAATTCCGTCCGCCGATACAGGATCTCCAGTATCCACATAATCATCTACCCCGTCAAATCTCACCGCCTGCCCTATCTTCCCCCTGGTATAAAACGTAGAGGTGGCAATACCAGACACTGTGCCATGATTCCCATTCCCGCTGACATCATGTACGGCACCGCTCGGCATGTCCTTGCCGTCAAATGTCCAATGACCCACCAGCCCCGAACCCCCGCCGCGCGCGGTGGTCTGTGTAGAGACGCCGATTTTCTGGCCGGCGCCGAGGTTGTAGAGCTGTTGGACTTCGTTTGCAGAAAGCGCGCGGTTGTAGATGCGGACGTCGTCAACAGCTTTGGAACCGAAAAAAGAAGATGTGCAACCGGATCCAGAATCCGATGCTCCTACACAAACAACTTCAGATCTGTCTCTCACCGTTCCTGTTAATGCAGGTGGAGTAGCGTCCGCCGAAACACCATCCACATAAATGTGCACGTTTGCACCGTTATAGACACCCACCACATGATGCCATGCAGTATCCCTGTATGAAGCGTCGGAGATTGCGGTCGCAGTTTCCACTGCCGAGTTAACTATAAAAAAACCAAATGTTTCCGTACTAGTACGATAGAGCAACCATGTTGAAAAACCCGAACGGTTTTTTGAAACAATATATTCAGATACAGAACTATCACTATTATTAAACCTGACCCAAGCACTCACAGAAAGAGCCTCTACGTTATCTGCGTTTACTATATTACCAAGATTTACAGTATCATCCACCCCATCAAAATTCAGTGCCTGGCCGATTTTTCCTTTGGTATAAAACGTAGAGGTGGCAATACCAGACACTGTGCCATGATTCCCATTCCCACTCACATCATTCACCCGGCCGCTCGGCATGTCCTTGCCGTCAAACGTCCAATGGCCCACCAGGCCATCCGCAAGCCCGCCGTTTGCACCGGCTTTTCTGGTAGTGGTGATTTTTGATCCGGCGCCGTGGTTATAGATGGCGGTGATTTCCGCGGCGGTGAGGGCGCGGGAGTAGATGCGGAAATCATCAACTGCACCCAAAAAGCGGCTGCCAATAGACCCCGCCGCGGATCCGTCGTATGAAATGGTAAACCCAGATGTAGAATTTGCTGTGTTACCTGATAAGGATCCCACAGTTTCACCTGCTACGTTATTTACATACACCTTTACCTGCGCTCCATCATATACAGCAACCACATGATACCAAACATTCAAGGTTGTGACTGCTGAAGAATACCACCCTGTACCCAATGTATTTGAGGCGTTCCATAAACGAAAAGATATGTCTCCATCGCTTTCAAGCTGAAGTTCAAATAGATCTGCATTTGGCCCGGCCTTTTCAGCAATACCTGCGGCACCACCGTTAAAATTACTTGGCTTTATCCAGACACTCATTGATATTGCACCAACACCTTCAATTGCTTCTATATCGGTAGCGGTAACATAATCATCCACCCCATCAAACTTAAGCGCCTGCCCCACTTTCCCCCTCACATATGCCGAAGACGTGGCCATGTTCACCATGCTCCCATGATTCCCATTCCCGCTTTTGTCATCTATCCGCCCGGTGGTGACGCCGTCAAATGTCCAGTGGCCCACAAGGCCCAAATTATTAGTCTGCGCCTTTGAAATAGTGAAAGCTTCTGCGGTCACAGATGATAGCGCAAACAGGCACGCAATGAACGTGAAAAGAAAAGCTGTACGTGCCGCAGATTTTAAACTCATGCTTTTTATTTTACCACGAACACCCCCGCCGGACGAAGTCCGGCGGGGGTGTTCTCTTCTCCCTCACGCTCGTGCATTTTCTAACTGCTTTATCCTCACCTCATGGTTCTTTTGATCCCGAACTATTTTCTCAAGTGTCACCTCTATACGATCAAACCTCTCATTTGTATCTTTCTGCATCTCATCAAAACGCGCGGCCATATCCTTTTGTATGTGCTCAAACCCACGTGCCACCATAGCAGCGAGTTCATCCAATGTTACGTTTTTAGGCATTGTAGTATTATTCATTACTTTCAATTTTAATAAATAACATATACGACCACAATCTGTCCTACTACAGGTTACTATGTCATAGTTAAGTAAAACATAACGGATATGAAATTCTGATAAAAAAATAATAAAATTTTAATAAAATCGCGAATGTGCGCTGAATTACTAGCCCCGTCAAACCCGCGAGCTACACAGCCTACACCTGGCAATAAAAAAATTGAAGTTGGACTTCAATTTTTTTATTCTGTTCCGCTGGTTGTATCTCCTCCTGAATCTGTACTGCTTGTTCCAGTATTATCCCCTCCGCTTGTGGAAGTATCACTGGATGAATTGTCCGATCCGCCTGAAGTAGCTGTACTGCTACCACTGTCCGCTCCGCTTCCGCCGCTCGTGGTCCCGCCGATGTTTCCTTCAGAACTTGATGTTGTGGTAGTGTCCGCCGCTGATCCTCCGCTTTCACTTCCGCTGGCATTCGTGCTACCCGTACCCGTTCCTCCCGCATCCGCTCCTCCTGTATCCGCACCACTTGCATCCACACTTCCCGTATCTGTTGCTGTATCTCCTGACTCAGCTGGTGGTTCGGTACTTGTGCCACCCTCTGTTCCGCCAACATCACTTGCCCCACTTCCCGCGCCGCTATCCCCACCGCCGTCCGTCTCTGGCGTACTTGAGGCATTCTGCGCCGCCGGATCACTCTCCCCGGCCGCCGCTTCGGCCTCTGCCTGTGCCGCAGCCTCCGCAGCTGCTGCCTCCTGCTCTGCCTGTTCAGCTGCCGCTTCTTCCGCTTCCCTGCGTGCAGCCTCCTCTGCCTCCTCTCGCTCATCCTCTGCTATCTGCGCACAGGTTCCCTTCACGCTCTTCATGCTTCCATTTACCACCATCACACAGTAATACTCGCCCGTCTTTTTATCCTTTATAGTGATACCATCCTCCACCTCTACACTCTTTGCCCGGATCACATTCGCCACTACGTCCTTGAATGTAGCCACCGTGTCGGTGAAGAAGATGCCAAGCTTTTCAAACACTCCCGCCACGAACATCCAAGGCGCACTAGATGTAGCGGTAGATGATGCGCTATCCCATCCCCAGGCAAATGTAGAAGTTGCGGATGTAGATGTAGCTGTAGATGTGGCCACACTAGACGTAGCGCTTGGGTCATACACCGCACCTGTGGTGGAAGATATTCCCATACGATTCTCCAATGCTGCAAGCCGTGTTTCTATAGTATCTACTTTGTTTGTAAGCTCCTGTACACCGGCTAGGATGAATGTAGAAAGTTTGTAAATATCCACTCCCTTACCATCTACTGACAAAACTTCCAGCGGTGCCTCTTCAGCTATCAAACCAAGGCGAAGCGGTGCCGTACTCTTTTCACTATTGTAGTGATACTCTGCAATCTTAATATTTCGCAATTTGCTTAACATGTCCGTCTTACCTTCCTCGCCAATGTACGCAATATCTTTCTTCGCCGTCTTTGTAGATGTGTTTATAAACGCTGTGGCACCAATATCACCCGCCACGTGCAGTTTATACGCAGGTGATGTAGTACCAATTCCCACATTTCCATTTGACTGCACAGTGAAGACATCCGCACCGAACTCATTCTGCAGGAAGAGCTTCTGTTCCGGCGCAGATGTAGCTGTTTCTATGAACCGGAAGTTGTTGGAGAAGATCAAGTCACCCACATATGAGTACGCTGCCCGCAATGATCCCTGCACGTACAAGTTACCCACGATGGTAGATGTAGCAGTGGTGCTGGCGATAGTAAAGGTGTCTGACGCCAGGGCGCCGCCCACTGAAAGTTTTGCGTATGGTGATGAAGTTCCTACACCCACGTTTCCAGTGTTAAGTACCGTGAACAATGTAGATGACGCCGCTGATGCTACAGTAAACGCCGCACGTTCTGTGGTAGTACTACTCCATACAGTGAGGTCTGCGTATGGTGATGTAGTACCAATTCCCACGCTTCGGTTATACACATTTCCACTTCCGTCCGCGATACCAGAGAGAGTGAGCATAGGATTTCCATCCAGCTGTGCGGTGTATCGCTGTACCACACCGGCACCAGATGCAGATGTCACATCCATGTTAATCCACGTCACCGCACCAGCATCCGTGTCAAAGTTAAGTGAACCGGTTTCCAACGCACCGATAGATGTCACACCACTCGTAAAGTCATACACCAGTCCGCCGTTGCCGACGTTAAGTCCTCCGGCAAATGATGATGTTGCAGAGGTAGAGGTTGCAGTGAATTTTTCACCCACCACTTCACCCACTACAGAGAGTTTTGCATATGGTGACGTGGTACCAATTCCAAGGTTTGTAGTAGACGCTAGGGTCATGTTAGGTAACGAAGTAGCCTGGGAACCAAAGTAAACATCACCCGCGTTGCCGAATTTTCCGATATACATGGGCGCGTCACAGGTGGTTACTTGTGCAAATCCTCCTGCCCCAACGGATCCAACACTTCCCGCGGAGTATGCGGAATTGTACACATAGCCTTCCATGCCACATCCTACGTCGTTGTGGAATTTGAACGGAGTAAACGCAGAGGCGGCGGAAGCTCCTGAGTTGAACCATAGCCCTACCCCCGAACCTCCTGAGTGCGTTACGGAAATTGCTGGAACAGCGGAGAGGTTAGAAAGAATGCCGAGCCTTCCGAACGGAGTGGTCGATCCGATGCCTACAGCCCCCTGCACAAGGAGTCCGTCTGATGGAGCGGAAAGCGTGTCGTATGACGCTCCGATTGTAGCACCTCCAGATACTGAAAGTTTTGAGCCTGGTGCTGTTTCGCCGATACCTACATTTCCTGATGCGTTGATCAAGAATGGACTCAGGTCATTGGCTTCGTCTTCCACAATAAATGAATGTGAAGATGTAACGTTGGACACAGAAAGCTTTGCAAACGGTGATGAGGTGCTGATACCAACAAATCCTGCAGAAGTGAGCCGCATAATGTCTCCGGCCGCTCCCGTTCCTAGGCGCAGATCACCTGCCTCACGGTTGGCAATATAAGCAGTGGTGTCGTCGGTCATACCCACTAAAAAGCCGTCGGTAATAGCCCCTCCTGTTCCTGCGGTGGTATAGTGCGTAAAGAGGTCAAACCCTGCGGTACCGTACATGGTCAGTTTTGACACAGGACTGCTTGTACCTATTCCCACGTTGCCGTTACTCATGACTGAGAGCAGAGTAGATGACGCTCCTGACACTACATTAAATGCAGTACGCGTGCTGGTGGTGGTACTGCTCCATACTGTAAGATCTGCGTATGGTGAACTTGTTCCCACTCCCACATTTCCACCCATGAATGCAGCCGACACAGGATTCGCTGCGGTAGATGATGCAACGTATGAGAAGATGCCACCACTTGAGTATAGTCCGCCGATGCCGACGTTTAATCCACCTTCTACAGATACACTTTGTCCGAAGTATGCAAAAGAATCAACCTGGAGACTATCGGTCTGGATGTTTCCAGCGTAGAGAGTTGAGGCTTCAATGCCACCGACGTCAATGACGGCGAGGGAGTCTCTGGTGGAATTAGCAACATACGCATACTTGCCGGAGACAAAGACAGAGACGGCGCCATCAAGCGTGGTTCCAGGTGTAGTACCTCGGGTTTCTGCTATGAAGGTCGGTGACGCGGGGTTTGAGATGTCGATGACGGCGAGGGAGTCTCTGGTGGAATTAGCAACATACGCATACTTGCCGGAGACAAAGACAGAGAAAGCGCCAAGAAGACTTGTTCCCGGTGTTGGTCCGCGTGTCTCCGCAATGAAGGTCGGTGACGCGGGGTTTGAGATGTCGATGACGGCGAGGGAGTCTCTGGTGGAATTAGCAACATACGCATACTTGCCGGAGACGAAGACAGAGATGGCGCCATCAAGCGTGGTTCCAGGTGTAGTACCTTGGGTTTCTGCTATGAAGGTCGGTGACGCGGGGTTTGAGATGTCGATGACGGCGAGGGAGTCTCTGGTGGAATTAGCAACATACGCATACTTGCCGGAGACGAAGACAGATCGGGCACCATTAAGACTTGTGCCTGGTGTAGTTCCCTGCGTCTCCGCTACAAACTGCGGATCAATAGCGGCACCGTTAAAGAGCGCCTGTCCTCTGCTTGCAATACTTACGTAAGGCCCGCCGGTGATATTTGTAGATGAGCTGACCGCGAAAAGAAGTGATGTGGTAGCTTGTCCGGCAGTGCCTGACACTGAAAGTTTTGCATATGGCGATGTGGTTCCAATTCCCACATTTCCAGTGTTAAGTACCGTGAACAATGTAGATGACGCCACTGATGCTACAGTAAACGCCGCACGTTCTGTGGTGGTACTGCTCCATACTGTAAGATCTGCGTACGGCGTGGTGGTTCCTATAGCCACACCGCGGTTTGTTACGTCACCCGCGCCGTTTGAAATGCCGTAGACGGTGAGCATAGGGTTGCCATCTAGATCAGCTGTGTAGCTTTGAACAAGTCCAGAAGCAGCTGATGATGTGACGTCCATATTTATCCACGTCACCTGGCCAGCATCCGTGTCAAAATTAAGTGAGCCGGTTTCAAGTGCGCCGATAGATGTCACGCCGGTGGTGAAGTCATACACGAGGCCTCCACCTCCCACGTTCAAACCTCCGGCGAATGTGGATGTTGCGGTGGTGGATGTGGCGGTGAATTTCTCACCGACGATTTCGCCGACAACGGAGAGTTTTGCGTATGGGGATGTGGTGCCGATGCCGAAGTTGCCTGTGTCGGTAAAGATACCAGCAAGCACTCCTCCTGGATAGAATGTAATATCACCAGTACCTGTTGTGCTCAAAAGCACATTTCCTCCTGACCCACTGTTTTCTAATTGCAAATTTCCGTTAGTATGAGATAAATATCCTCCGCCGTTAGATGTAGTATTAAAGTAGATTCCAGAGCTGTTTGTGGTATTTATAACAAGCGACGCACCATTAATAGCCGCAGGATTTGCAGTTCCAATCCCCACCTGCCCACCATTTGTCACCACAAAGTTTGTGGCTGTAGACGAGCCGATTGCAAACGCAGGTCCGGTGATGCCGTTTGGATTAATAGAGAACTGTGCCCATGGAGAAGTCGTACCTATTCCCACGTTTCCTGTGTTCAAAACACTAAACAATGTAGATGACGCCACGGACGCTACGTTAAACGCAGTTCCCGCGGTAGATGTAGAGCTCCATACAGTAAGGTCTGCATACGGTGTAGATGTTCCCACTGCTACACGTGGGAAGCGGATAGCGCCTGTGCCGTCTGATTCAGCGATGAGGGTAAGCATAGGATGATTATCTATCTGCGCTACATATCCCTGCATCACACCCGCAGCAGAATCACTTGTCACCGCAAGGTTCGTCCAGCTCACAAGTCCGGCATCTGTTTCAAAGTTAAGCGAGCCAGTTTCAAGTGAGTTAATGCTTGTGACGCCAGTGGTGAAGTCATATACAAGGCCGCCATTACCCACGTTCAAACCGCCGGCCAGTGTAGATGTGGCTATGGTAGATGTGGCGGTGAATTTTTCGCCCACTACTTCGCCGACTACAGAAAGCTTTGCATACGGTGATGTGGTACCGATGCCGACATTTCCTGATGACGCAATAGTTAGTTTAGTAGTACCAGCGGTATAAAAACTCATCTCATCTGTAGAATTTTGATAGAGAATTCTACCAATAGAATCAGATGCACTATCGCCAAAATATATTCCAGGATTACCATTTGCCACGTCCCTGATTGAAAGTATTGGACTACTTCCTGAAATTTGGAAAAGACGTGTAGAGTTAGCTGTCCCTACGCCCACAAACCCTGTAGTCTTGTCCACCGTAAATAGTGGTGATGATGTGCCTACGCTAAACAGCGCGTTCCCCGCTGGTGTGGTAGACCCCACTGAAAGCGCACCTGCGAATGTAGACGTAGCCGTCGTAGACACCGCAGTGAAGTAATCCGCAGCGGCTTGGCCGGAGATAGAAAGTTTTGCAAATGGTGATGAAGTACCAATTCCCACATTTCCTGTATTCAAAACACTAAACAATGTAGATGACGCCGCTGATGCTACAGTAAACGCCGCACGTTCTGTGGTAGTACTGCTCCACACGGTAAGGTCTGCATACGGCGTGGTGGTGCCGATTCCTACACCTCGGTTCGTGACATCACCGGATCCGTTTGCGATACCGAAGATCGTAAGCATTGGATTATTATCCAGGTGCGCCGTATAGCTCTGCACTACGCCAAGGGGAGATGATGATGTCACATCCAAATCTATCCAGCTCACCATTCCGGCGTCTGTATCAAAATTCATCGGACCAGTTTCCAGCGCGCCGATAGATGTGACACCTGTAGTGAAGTCATACACCAGTCCGCCGTTGCCCACGTTCAAACCGCCGGCCAGTGTAGATGTGGCGGTGGTAGAGGTGGCGGTGAATTTCTCACCGACGATTTCACCGACCACTGAAAGCTTTGCATATGGGGATGTGGTGCCGATGCCCAAATTACCAGCACTTGAAATACGCATCGCTTCGCTAAGTACAGAGGAGCCACGAACATTGAAAGTCAGGTATGTATTTGCTGTAGAACCATCTAAAGCTGCACCAATATTTGCTCCTATTGTACTGTTATTCGCAAATGAAATTGAAGTTCCAGCACCAGATATGGCGCTTAAATTAGAAAGCGTCAGAGTAGCTGCCACAGAACCTTCCTGTGAAGAGATTCTAGCTCTTCCTACCGTATCAATACTTAAACCATCATTGCCGCCGTCACCACTCAAATATCCAGAACCAATCGCAATATTTCCACTTCTCATAACACTAAAGAAGTTTGTAGATGTCCCCACGCTAAACAATGAGTTCTCTGCTGGCGTGGTAGACCCCACTGAAAGCGCACCGGCGAATGATGAAGTGGCTGTCGTAGATGTCGCGGTGAAATGTGAAGCCACTACTTGACCAACGACTGAGAGCTTTGCGTATGGAGAAGTAGTTCCAATACCTACATTGCCCGTTGCGCCTATTGTTAAGCGAGCCGGCACTTGAAATCCTCCGGTAAAAAATGAAATAGTGTCTGTTCCACCTGTCGCAGTTGTATCATTTGCAAGAAAAGTAAGTCCTTTTGATGAGCTAAATACTACCTTATCTGCAAATGTTGCATTGTTGAAATTTGAACCCGCGATCTGGAAACTACCGGTGGTGCCTGCGTTATTTTTCACCTGTATAAGGCTCTGCGCAGATGAACCAGTGTTTGTATTTTCTAATCTCAATATTGATTGGCCTGCTTTGTCTTCTTGTACATGGAGAAGAGTTTCAGGAGTTACCGTCCCCACTCCCACATTTCCACTTGCCGCCACAAACACCGTAGAAGTCCCCACCACCCCCGTACCATCTGCAGAGTAGTATGCTATTTGTCCTTCTGTTCCGGATGATACGGTACCTGAACCTGAGCCTGAACCAAGACATGTGCCATTTATAGCGAAACAGCCGGTAGCTAGGTCAATGCCGCCGCCGAATGTAGATGTGGCGGTGGATGTGCCTACAAACGATGACGCTGTTACCGTGCCGTCAAACACTGCGCTGCCCACTACAGAAAGCTTTGCATACGGCGACGTGGTGCCGATGCCGACGTTGCCTGCGACAATCAATGAATTACCAGTGTTCGCAGGGTCCAAACGGTAGGTTGAGTCAGAACTATCAGCAAAGAGTGGGAAAATTGACCATCCAGAACCAGTAAGAGATGAGTTCGTGAATGTATATGTATTACCACCTCCTTGAGAAACAATTTGGAAATCACCAGTAGGATTTGCTGTATTTATTCCGACACGCCCACTGTATTTACTTACAAACAAATGAGGAGAACTTGTGCCGACACTAAACAACGCCGTTGCATCCGGAGTTGTGGAACCAACGGAGAGTGTTCCTGCGAACGATGAGGTGGCTGTCGTAGATGTGGCTACAAAATTATCCGCCACTACGCCGCCCGCAATAGAAAGCTTTGCGTAGGGGGATGTGGTGCCGATACCAAGACTGCCGTCTATAATCATAGTCGCATCTGTCCTTAATACCCCTGATGAATTACGGTAAATACTTACGTCACGTCCCGATGAACTTCCCGGACCAAGAGCAAGTCCTGGTTTAGCACTGCCGCCTACGTTGTATTCAAACGATGCCCATGCTGCCAGGTCATTGCCTTTCGTTAACTGGAATGCTTTCTGGGTTCCCGTAGAAGGAACTCTCACCATGAATGTCGCAGAGTTTGAAATTGAAGACTGCGAAGCATCAATTTCAAGTGCCGACAAACCTGCTGAGTCGGGGCCTGAATAGACTATAGTGAATGCCGAGTTTGGAGTACTTGTGCCCACGCCGACTTTTCCGTTTGATGCAATAAACACCGTAGACGTCCCCACCACCCCCGTACCATCTGCAGAGTAGTATGCTATTTGTCCTTCTGTGCCGGATGATACGGTACCTGAACCTGAGCCTGAACCAAGACATGTTCCGTTTACAGCGAAACAGCCGGTAGCCAAATCAATGCCGCCGGCGAATGTAGAGGTGGCGGTGGAGGT
>Ga0196965_1000088_pt1 | contig 73193 bp, 58 predicted proteins | sample S1_20metaG_FD_148668 | JGI IMG/M metagenome (GOLD analysis project Ga0196965, IMG submission 148668) | Soil microbial communities from Anza Borrego desert, Southern California, United States - S1_20 | ecosystem: Environmental > Terrestrial > Soil > Desert | place: USA: California | collected...
TTTCATTTGCTTCAGCTCCTGAATTGCATAAAAACAAATTATAGCTGGGATAACCGGATATTCTGCCCAATTTCTCAGCCAATTCTGCTTGCTGAGGAATGGCAACTGAATTTGAATAGAAACCTATCTTATTCAATTGTTCCTGGATCTTATCTACATAATAGGGATGTGTATGACCAACCGAAATAACGGCATGTCCTCCATAAAGGTCAAGATATTTTATTCCGTTTTTATCCCATACATAAGACCCTTTGGCCTTCACAGGCTCAATGTCAAATATTGGATATACATCAAAATTTTTCATAGTAAAATTAGATATTAGCTGTCAGTTTTGACTATCAGCTTTTTGTGAGAAACTTCTTGTTCCTCTTCTTAAATAATTTCTTATTAGCTGTTCTCTTATTCACACATTCTCTCACTCATTATTAAAAACCTGCAGGCTTTAATAAAAGCCCCTCTGTTTCCTTCAGGGCAAACATCAGATTTAGATTCTGAACTGCATGTCCGGAAGCGCCTTTTACAAGATTGTCAATGATACTAATGATCATTAAATTTTGTCCATGTTTTTCGACAAACACCAGACATTTATTGGTATTTACTACTTGTTTCAGGTCAATATTTTCATCTGAAACAATTGTAAAAGGATGATCTTTATAAAAGGTCTTATACAAGCTCCTCGCTTCTTCCTGGCTTAAATCGGATTTAACATAAGAGGTGCAAATAATCCCTCTGGTAAAATTGCCCCGATAAGGAATGAAGTTAATATCCTTATCAAAAGAACTTTGTAATTGTCTTAAGGATTGATTAATCTCTTTCAGATGTTGATGAGAAAAAGCCTTATACACAGATACATTTCCTTCCCGCCAGCTAAAATGAGAGGTTGGTGACAGACTTTGTCCCGCACCTGTAGAGCCTGTTATTCCAGAAGTATGTACTTCATTGTTTAATTTGCCAATTGAAGCTAAAGGCAATAAGCCAAGTTCTATACAAGTTGCAAAGCAACCAGGATTAGCAAGCTTTTTTGCTTCCTTTATCTTTTCCTTATTTAATTCGGGAAGGCCGTAAACGAAGTCATTATCCGGAGAAGCAATTCTGAAATCGTGACTCAAGTCAATGATTTTAATAGAATCCTGTATTTTATTTTGATCCAAGAATTTCTTGGCATCTCCGTGCCCAAGACAAAGGATAAGCACGTCAATGTCGCTTGAAAGCTCTCCGGAAAATACCAGTTCAGTATAACCTAAAAGATCCTTATGAACACTGCTTACTTTATTGCCGGCGTTGCTTTTACTGTGAACAAATTGAATATCAACAAAAGGATGAAATAAAAGTATTCTTAGTAGTTCTCCTCCAGTGTATCCGGCACCTCCTACTATTCCTACTTTAATTTTCTTTTCCATCGTTCATAATTCTGTGGTAAATCATGGTTTGATTACCAAATATTTTAGAAAATCCTTTTACATCGTCGCCTGTCCAGGCATTATTCATCTCTCCGTACTTTCCAAATTTAGAGGACATCAAATCGTATTTTGAAGTGATTCCTACTACGTGGAAATTGTATGGGGCCAGGTAAACTTTCACATTTCCTGTTACATTGGATTGAGTATCTTGTAGGAAGGTCTCAATGTTCCTCATCAAAGGATCTAGGAAATGTCCTTCATGTAGCATATTTCCATACCAGTTGGCCAATTGCTCTTTCCAGTACAATTGCCATTTTGTGAGCACATGTTTTTCTAAAGCATGATGCGCCTTTATTAAAATCATAGGAGCTGCGGCTTCAAAACCAACACGCCCTTTTATTCCAATAATGGTATCTCCAACGTGGATGTCCCGTCCTATTGCAAAAGGACCTGCGATTTCCTGAAGTTTTTGTATAGCTTCAACAGGTGTTTTATATCTTTCACCATTGATCCCAATCGGCTCTCCATTTTCAAAAGTGATTTCCACTTCCTCAGGATTGTTCTTAGACAATTGAGTTGGGAAAGCTGATTCCGGCAGATATTTGTCAGAAGTCAACGTTTCTTTTCCTCCCACAGATGTTCCCCAAATTCCTTTGTTAATAGAATAAGCGGCTTTCACCCAATCCTGGTTAACGCCCTGAGCTTTTAAGAATTCAATTTCTTCTTCCCGGGAAAGTTTCTTATCTCTTATCGGCGTAATGATCTTAACATCAGGACAAAGGATATTAAAGATCATATCAAACCGCACCTGATCATTTCCGGCACCAGTACTACCATGAGCTATGTATTTCGCATTTTCTTTTAAAGCGTATTCTGCAATCGCGGTTGCCTGAAATACCCTTTCAGCGCTTACCGATAATGGATAAGTATTGTTTTTCAGTACATTCCCGAAAATTAAAAACTTAACACATTCATTGTAAAAGTCTGTGGTTTTTTCAACAGTGGAATGTTTGACAGATCCTAAATTGTAAGCATGCCTTTCAATTCCTTTTAACTCTTCCTTTGAAAATCCACCGGTATTTACAATTACAGTGTGAACTTCCATTCCAAGTTCGATACTTAAATATTTTACGCAGTAGGAGGTATCTAAACCTCCGCTAAATGCTAGAACTACTTTCTCTTTTGGTTTCTCTGATGCCATTATAGATTACTAAACAAAAAAATTAAACAATACGGATACTTTTTCTTTTACCAATTTTTCGCTTTTTAAGAACATCTTCTTTTTAATATTCTGCAAGCGCTCAAGTATTTTGGAGTTCTTTTTAAAGTTTGCTTTGTCCTCAGCCGGTGACTTTTGTTCTTTCGGGTCATAAAGCATTCCTGTACACAGACAGTGTTTTCTGTTTGTTCTTGTGAGAATGTCATAATTCACACAACTTGAACATCCTTTCCAAAAAGACTCATCGTCCGTCAATTCTGAAAAGGTAACAGGTCTGTATCCAAGATCGGAATTGATTTTCATTACCGCTAAACTGGTAGTTAAACCAAAGATCTTTGCCTCAGGATACTTTTTTCGGGATAATTCAAAGGCCTTTTCCTTAATTTTCGTGGCTACTCCGGTTTTTCTAAATTCAGGATGAACGATAAGACCTGAATTTGCTACAAACTTTTCATGACCCCAGGTTTCGATATAACAAAAACCAACAAACTCACCTTTATCAGTGGTAGCAATGATAGCTTTGCCCTCTTCCATCTTTTTAACGATGTACTCGGGACTTCTTTTGGCTATACCAGTGCCTCGCGCTTTAGCGCTTTCCTCCATTTCACGGCAAATACTATCTGCCAGATAAATATGGGAACCATTCGCAATTTGAACAGTTATTTGGGACATTCTCTTAATTGGGTATTTTTAAATTGTTTAAAATAAATTACAAAAACCGGCCAGCACTACTGACACTTGAAGTTGAAATTTAAAACAGTAAACTTTTCGAAAGGAATTATCACGTAGATAATTATAAGGATAATCGGCCTATATTGGCCTATAAAATCGCCTAAACGCAGAAGAAGACATCTTCAAAGTGGGGGTAATATGTTTATTAAGCGTTGTCATTTCAGTAGGCGAAGATAATATCAAAAATTATATTTACAAATATTAAACAGATTTTTTTTAAAAAAGTTAAGAAACAGGGGTATAAAAATGAATATTTTTTAAAATTTCCAATCTTTTGTGCAATTTTTTGATAAATCTGTTTTTGATTTAATAATGCAAATTATTTATTATTAATAAGTTATATGAAAAAACATTCTGAAAATAAAAATTAATTACAGTTAACTAGTAAATTAAAATTCCCATTCTTCATTAAGGTAGGTCAGCCCATGATATGCTGTCATATCAAACTGGCAAGGAACAACAGAAATATAATTGTTCATGATCGCCCATTCGTCATTATCTTCACCTTTATCAAAATTGACAAAATTTCCGACCATCCAGAAATACCTTCTTCCGTGGGGATCAAACCTTTCATCAAACTCTTCCTGCCATTTTGCTCTTGCTTGCCTGCACACTTTTATGCCTTTTATTTTTTCATTTCTTTTTGGCGGAAAATTAACGTTTAAGGCAACACCTTTGGGTAATCCATTTTTTAGTACCTGTAAGGCAATTTTCTTTATGTATTCTCTTGTATGTGAAAAGTCGGCGGTGGCTGAATAATCACATAATGAAAAAGCAATGGCGGGAAGATCTTCAATGGCCGCCTCGATAGCCGCAGACATTGTTCCTGAATATAAAACACTTATGGAAGTATTGCTTCCATGATTGATTCCGCTTACTACCAAATCCGGATTCCTGTCTTTTAACACCTGGTGTTTAGCCAGCTTCACACAATCTGCCGGAGTTCCCGAACATTCATAAGAAGTTATTCCTTCAAAAATGGTGGAGGGATCCAACCGCAAAGTGTTGCCAACTGTAATTGCATGACCCATCCCGGATTGCGGACTATTTGGAGCAACAACAACAACATCACCTATTTCACTCATTACTTCCACTAGCGTACGAATACCTTTTGAAGTAATGCCGTCATCGTTGGAAACTAATATCAGCGGTTTTTTCATGGTTAGTCTTCTTATTTAGTCTTGAGTCCTGAGTCTTGAGTAGTAAGTAGTGCTCTCATTTCTCCTTCACTCACTTTTTCAATGTATTATAATAAGTTACAATTTCTATCAGGTCCTCTCTTTTATCGTACTTCAATCTATTCTCTTTAACATACTTTTTTATCTCAGATGATTTATCCTTCAACAAATCCAGGAGTTCATTTTTATTGAAATGATATTGCCTGATTTTTCCGGTAGGAAAGAGTAAGTAATAATTATAAGCCACCACCGAACGGTTAAAATAATAATTACGGTGGGTATAAAAATCATATTGTGGAACTGTTTCAGTAGTAATATATTCCCTGCTTAATAATGACAAGTTCTTGCCTTCTTTTACAAGCTCAAACATCATAGGAACCTTATAATTAGAAACTCTATAATAAGGAAGGGAATAAAAAGACCGAACTACATTTCTATCTGTGTCGGTAATTTCAAAAGAAGTAAACTTTCTTGTGGAAAATGTTTTTATAAGATTATCGGAGTTTACCTGGATCAGGTCATTATCAAAATCATATTTTATATGCCCTCTTAATGTTTCCTGAGAATCAAGGTAAACCTTTCCTTCATACCATATCTCGGAGGGAAAAACTTGAGAAAAAGAAATAGTATTTATAAAAATAAATAAAAAGCAAAGGCAAAATCTCATATATACACTATTAATTAAACCATTACTCAAAGGCTATGAGGCTATAAATCCAAGATCTGCCAAGCTCCTTTGTCATAATTTTTTCAACCCTTTAAGGTCATGGCCTAATTTATCTCTTTTTGTAATTAAATACTTTTCATTATGTACATTAGAACTTGTCTCGATTGGAACAGTTTCTACAATTTCCAATCCGTACCCAATAAGGCCTGTTCTCTTTTTGGGATTATTGGTCATCAGCCTTAATTTGGAAATTCCTAAGTCTCTTAAGATCTGCGCGCCGATTCCATAATCCCTTACATCAGCTTGAAACCCTAAATGGTTATTGGCTTCTACCGTATCCATCCCCTGCTCCTGCAATTGATAAGCTTTTAACTTGTTAATCAGGCCAATTCCTCTTCCTTCCTGGTTCATATACAATACCACTCCATTTCCTTCATTTTCCACCATTTTCATGGCCATATGCAACTGGTTTCCGCAATCGCACCTGCAGGATCCAAAAATATCTCCAGTTACACATGAAGAATGAACCCTCACTAACACAGGTTCGTTCGGCTTCCAACTGCCTTTCACCAAAGCAAGATGATTTTCACCGGTTGTTTCTTGCCGATAAGCGATCAGATTAAAAGTACCGTAAGCAGTAGGCATCTTCACCTCAACTTCCCTCTTAATTAAACTTTCGGTTCTTAGTCTGTATTTAATGAGATCTTGAATAGAAACTAATTTTAAATCAAACTTATCCGCTACTTTACGAAGCTCAGGCAATCTTGCCATTGTCCCGTCATCATGGAGGATCTCAACAAGGACACCTCCGGGTTTCATCCCTGCGAGTCTTGCAAAATCAATGGCTGCTTCTGTATGTCCTGCTCTTCTTAATACACCTTCTTTTTTGGCTCTCAAAGGAAAAACGTGTCCTGGCCTTCCTAATTCTTCAGGCTTTGTATTTGGATCCATTAAAGCTTTAATGGTTCTGAATCTATCCATTGCCGAAACTCCGGTGCTGTTTCCATGACCATTCAAATCCACAGAAACTGTAAACGGAGTCTCAAATGTGGCAGTATTTTTACCAACCATTAATTCCAATTCAAGCTCGTTACACCTGTCTTCTATTAATGGGGCACAAATTAATCCTCTCCCCTCTTTGGACATGAAGTTTATAATTTCCGGAGTTACCGATTCTGCAGCACATATAAAATCGCCTTCATTTTCCCTGTTTTCATCATCTACAACTATAATTATCTCACCCCTCTTAATTGCCTCTATAGCCTCTTCAATTTTATCAAGTTTTATTTCCTCTGCCATGAATTAAAAAATATTTGTAAAGTTAAGAATTAATGAATTGTAAAAAGGAACTGGGCTTGTTAATTGTTCATGGATAAGAACAGATAAGCCTGCGATTTCTACATTCTTTTTGATAACATAAATTCTACTCAAAATCTCTCTTTTTTTATTTTAATATTCTAGTGAATTCAAAGTAGAAGATAGATTTAAAATCAATGGCAGGTAAAGTCGCGCATAATTTGCGGAAAATAATATTAGTTTTAGAAATAGAATTGTAGGGCGATCCTAATTTCACATACTGATTTATCCTGATCGTATAAAACTCGAAACAGCTAGTCTAATAATCTCCATCAAAAAATCTGGAGCATTTTAATCGTGAGTCAAAATCTAAGGACTTATTTTCTACAATTTTAATTTTAGAATGGTCTTTGTGTAAGGGGTTTATTAAATAATTAAATTCAGTTGGTGAGCGAACAGAAGGAATTTTCATTAAAAGAGTCTTATTATCACTTATTCATTTATAGTTAATATGAAATTATAAAGTTTCGCCATTCTCAGAAACTTTTACTAATATATTATTATTACAGTTAGTTATTAAGCTCCGTACTTCTCAATTCATTTTGTATTCCTTAAATTTCGTTCACGATTGAAAAACAATGACATATTTATTCAGTTCTTTCATAACAGTTGCTTCAATGCTTAAACTAATAATATGACAAAACATTTATACCTTATTCGCCATGCACTGGCTGAATCTCAGGGAGCAGGATTGAAAGATTTTGACAGAAGTCTTTTGACTTCAGGCTACTCAGAAGCATCAAGAATTGGGAAAAAACTGAGTGATAAGGGAATAGCTGTAGATAAAGTAATATCCAGTAATGCAACAAGAGCCGCGATGACTACTGAACTTATTTGCAGTCAGATTAAATTTCCCTTGAGTAATGTTATTTTTGAGCAGGATATATATGAAGCTTCGGTGAGAAGTCTATTGTCTCTGATCAATAACACGGAAGAAAATATTAATACATTGATGATTGTGGGGCACAACCCTGTAATATCTTATTTCTCTGAATATTTGGTTTCCGAACAGATAGGCGCTTTACCTACTGCCGGCGTAGTTGCAATTGAACTTGAAGTGAATTCCTGGAAAGAGGTCACCGCCTCCACAGGGAAAATTGAATTTTTAGAATATCCTGAAAGTTAAGAGCTATATGTTTAAGAAAAAGATAACTCCCAGGGAAAACAAGAGAACCAGAGATACGATTTCTTTTAAGGAAGCCTTTTCCGACATGCTGGATGCCTATAAAATCAAGCAAAAATTTGAAGAATCGAATATTGTTGCCAAATGGGAAGAAATAACAGGAAAAACTATAGCCAGCCGTACTTCCCGTATATTTATAAAAGAGAAACAGCTTTTTCTGGAAATCAGCTCGCCGCCTTTAAAACAACAATTGCTGATGTCCAAAACAAAGCTTCTAGAATTGCTAAACCGGGGACACGAGGACCCGATTATTACGGATATTAAGTTTATTTAGAATTATAAATTTTAAATGTCGAATGTTAAATGAAAGGCCAACAATGATCATCAGGAGAGCACATTTAATATTTAACACTCAACATTTCACTTCGCCTTTTCTTTCATCAAAATTTTAAGTTCATTAAGTTTTAATAGTGCTTCAACCGGTGAAATTGTATTGATGTCCAATGAAGCTAACATTTCTTTTAACTTGATATAATTCGGATCATTGGCTTCAAAAATACTTAATTGAAAAGTTGGCTTAGGCATTTTTTTAAGATCCTCTTCGGCCTTTTTGCTAAGCTTATCTTTTTCCAGGTGATGCATGATTTCATTTGCTCGAAATACGACACTATTTGGCATTCCAGCCAGTTGAGCTACATGAATACCGAAACTATGCGTACTTCCCCCCTCTTTAAGCTTTCTCATGAAAATAATCTTATCGCCGGCTTCCTTTACAGACACATTGTAGTTTTTAACCCGGGGTAAATCTTCTGCCAGTTGGTTTAATTCATGATAATGCGTTGCAAACAAAGTTTTCGCTTTCGACTTAGGGTGATTGTGCATAAACTCCACGATGGACCATGCAATAGAAATACCATCATAAGTGCTTGTTCCTCTTCCGATTTCATCCATCAAAACAAGGCTCCTGTCGCTCAAATTATTTAAGATGCTGGCCGTTTCGTTCATTTCCACCATAAAAGTGGATTCACCTCTGGAAAGATTATCGGCCGCTCCAACCCGGGTAAAGACTTTATCTACCAAACCTATTTCCGCCACATCTGCCGGGACATAAGATCCTATCTGTGCCATCAAAACAATCAGAGCGGTCTGTCTTAGAAGCGCAGATTTACCAGCCATATTGGGACCAGTAATAATAATTATCTGCTGGGATTCGGTATCCAAAAAAATATCATTGGGAATATAAGGTTCCCCTGGTTTCAATTGCTTTTCTATAACCGGATGTCTACCTGCCTTTATTGATATGCCTTTGCCTTCGTTTAATTCAGGCTTGCAATACTTATTTTGCACGGCAATTTTGGCAAAAGAAAGAAGACAATCCAATCGAGCTATAATTCGGGCATTTTGCTGAATCTGTTCAAGGTATTCGCTTACGTTGATTACCAATTCAGAATACAACCTGAACTCTATCACACTAATCTTTTCTTCCGCTGTAAGGATTTTTTCTTCGTAATTCTTAAGTTCCTCGGTAATGTACCGTTCTGCATTCACTAAAGTTTGCTTTCTGATCCATCGATCGGGTACTTTATCTTTGTGAACATTGGTAACTTCCATATAATAGCCAAAAACTTTATTATAGGCTATTTTCAAAGAATTGATTCCTGTAAGTTCGATCTCCCGTTGCTGAATTTGTAAAAGATAGTCTTTCCCTGAAAAAGCTATTTTCCTTAATTCATCCAGGTCTGTATTTATTCCTTCTTTAATTATATTTCCCTGATTGGTAACCAAAGGCAATTCCTCTTTTAATTCCTCCTCGATCTTATTGAGAATATATTCACAGCCGTGAAGCTGATCCCCTATCTTTTTTAATTCAGGCAAGGCGCTTTTTTCCAGCTTTTGCTTAACAGGCAAAATATTTGTAAGCGCCCTTTTCAATTGAAGTAATTCCCGCGGATTGATCCTTCCCACAGCTACTTTGGAAATCAGCCTTTCCAGATCACCAATTACCTTCAGGTGCTGCTCAAGAAACTCTCTTAGAACTTCGTCTTTTACAAAAGTCTCCACACTCTCCAGCCTTTCATCTATAGGAACTTTATCTTTCAAAGGAAGAGCAATCCATTTCTTTAACAGCCTCGATCCCATGGGAGTAACGGTTTGGTCGAGGATATCTATAAGAGGAACTCCTCCATTTTGCTGAGCAAAAATCAATTCCAGGTTTTGAATGGTAAACTTATCAAGCCAAACATACTTCTCTTCTTCAATTCTGCTTATAGAAGAAATATGCTTGATTTGATGATGCTCTGTTTCTGCCAGGTAGTGTAAAATTGATCCTCCCGCTATTATTCCTTCCTTTTGTTCATCAATTCCGAAACCCTTTAGACTGGCAGTTCCAAAGTGTTTTATGAGTTTTTCATAACCATATTCAAAGCTGTATATCCAGTCTTCAAGGTGATATACATTATACTTTTCTCCATATTGTTCATTAAATAAATTTCTACAGGATTTGGAAATAATTATTTCCGAAGGTGTAAAACTCTGAAGAAGTTTACCTACATAGCCTAAAGAACCCTGAGCGGCTAAAAACTCGCCAGTAGAAATATCAAGAAAAGCAATTCCTACATTTTCTTTTGTGAAATGCAGGGAAGCCAGATAATTATTAAATTTTAAGTTTAGAACATTTTCGTTGAAAGAAACTCCTGGAGTTACAAGTTCTGTTACTCCGCGCTTTACTATTCCTTTTACAGATTTAGGATCTTCCAACTGATCGCAAATGGCAACCCGGTTTCCTGCCCTTACCAATTTAGGAAGATAGGTATCTAAAGAATGGTGGGGAAAACCTGCTAAAGCTATCTCAGATGGTGATCCACTGCCTCTTTTAGTAAGAACAATTCCTAAGATTTTGCTTGCTTTAACAGCGTCTTCACCAAATGTTTCATAAAAATCACCAACCCTAAACAGAAGTATAGCACCCGGATACTTTGCCTTAATGGCGTTGAACTGTTTCATTAAGGGTGTTTCGACGGCTTGTGTAGCTTTGCTCAATTGACTTAACTTTGTGTATGCGAAAACTTACTATGGATGAACTCAACAGGTGTACTGTCGAGGAATTCAAAAATAAGAAAAAAAATCAGTTGGTGATCCTTCTGGATGATGTCAGAAGTCTAAACAATGTCGGCTCAGCCTTCAGAACAGGAGATGCTTTTCTTGTTGAAAAAATCATATTATGTGGAATTACTGGTACTCCTCCTCATAGAGACATAAACAAAACGGCTTTAGGCGCTACAGAGTCTGTAGAATGGGAGTATAAAAAAGAGGCAATTGAAGCAATACATCAGTTGAAGAAAGAGGGTTATACCGTTATTTCCATAGAACAGACAGAGGGCGCTATCCCTCTTCAAAATTTTGAATTTGAAAAAGAAAAAAAGTACTGCGTGATATTTGGAAATGAAGCCTTTGGAGTTAATGATAAATTGATAGAATTAAGCGATTTTTCGATAGAAATACCACAATTAGGGACAAAACATTCATTAAATATTTCTGTAACTGTAGGAATTGTTGTATGGGATTACTGCGTAAAAATTAATAAAACAGCGCTCATTTAATCACTTCTTTATATTTTTTATTTGATTAATCTAATAATTGTTCACGCGAATATCATATTGTCCGCATATATCCTGTTGAAGCCTCATTCAATATAATTTAATATTACATACAACATGAAAGGAAATAGTCTTGATTGTTTATATAGTGATTATTTAATTTCTTTGAATTGTTACATTTTTTTAAAATACAATGAAACTATCATGGCGCTCAACAAAAGGGATTAAAATGTCGCGTAGCTACATGAGCACAACTAAAATCAAATACAATCACTAATGAAAGAAACTAATTGAAATTTTATCAACAGGATAGAAAATCCTTTTATTCAAAGAATAACTTTAAAATTTAATGGTTCACTAATGGATTTTCTTAAAGTAAAAACTTTCGCATTAAGTCTGTTAATTTCATTAATAATCTTTTTCACCACTCTTTTTTATTCTTTAGAAAACAGTGAAAAGCTAAATGAGACAACAAGGCTTGTCAACCAAACTCACGAGGTTATCCATAAATGCAAATCTCTGGAATTCAAATTATTCAATTTAGAAAGTAATATTCGCACCTATTATGTAACTGGTCAAGAGCGTTTTATTGAAAATTTTCCTGAAAAAATACAGGAACTGGAAACGTTGGCTATAGAACTGGAAAACTCGATTTCTGCAAATCCAGCTCAGGTTGAAAATTTAATAAAGTTAAAAGAACTGATCTCAAAACGAAAAGATGTCTTTTTAGTTGGAATCAAAACATACAAGGACCTTAATAGTAAGTCTGACAGCACTTTTTTTAAAGTACCGCTGAAAGGAGCAATGGTCTCCGATCTTATTATTCAGGAGTTTAATAGAATAGAAAAAATTGAAAGGCAACTTTTGGTTAAAAGATCAGAAATGATCAATACTTCTCAAAAAGAAGCCTTTATTTTTAATTTCATTGGTGGGCTTTGTGCATTGTTTATGGCAGCCATTTCTATAGGAAAGCTGTTCCACCATCTTAAAGAATTAAGAACTGCACAAACGGAGCTCCAACAACAGGAAGAAAAATTAAGAATTATTTATAACAGCACCTCAGACGCGCTGCTAGTACTTGACTGCGAAAATTTCAATATTCTAGATTGCAATCATACCACCCTTGGATTATTTGAAGAGGAAAGAAAAGAGGATTTCCTTGGCACTGACTTTTTCGAAATGGGCAATGTGTTGTCTCGAAATGAGGGCAAGGACTCAGTCTATGCATTTATTAAGGAATCTAAAACATGGAGCAAGGAAGTAGTATTTAAAACTAAGACAGATACAGTTTTTTGGGGAGAAGTAAGTTTTTCAAAAACGCTAATTGATGAAAATGAAAGGGTAATTGCAAGAATCACGGACGTCACAAAACGAAAAAACGCAGAAAAAGAAGTACATGAAACCAGCAAAATTTTAGAAGGAATTCTTAATAATCTGCCTGTAATTGTGTACAAATTAGACTCAATCGGTACTATCACACTTTCTAAAGGAAAAGGATTAAAAACTGTCGGACTTCTGGAGGAGCAAATGATTGGAGAGAATGTCTATAAGCACTTCCCTCATATTGAAAGTGATATGACGAATGGTTATCATTGGAATTCCTATGTGTTTACTACCAATCAACAGGCGAATGGAAAAGACTTTTTCATGGAACATTACCTGTTTAAAGACCCGGATAATGAAGGTGGTTTAATTGGTTTTGCAGTAGATATCACAGCAAATAAAGAGGCTGAAAAAGCCTTGATAGATGAAAAGCAAAAAGCAGAGATGGCAGCCAAAGCAAGACAAAAATTCTTGTCCACTATGAGCCATGAAATCCGAACGCCTCTGAATGCCATTATTGGGATGACCCACCTATTGCTTCAGGATAAGCTCACCGAGCAACAACAGCAGCGATTAAATATTCTTAAATTTTCAGGGGAAAACTTATTGAATACCCTTAATGATATCCTTGATTTTTCAAAAATAGAATCCGGCGGTGTAGAATATTCCCAATCCGATTTTCACCTAACTGACATAATAAGAAATACCAAAGATTCTTTTCAAAGCCTGGCAGACAAAAAAGGGATCAAACTTAAGTTGGTTTTAGAGGACAATTTGCCATTGTATCTTAAAGGCGATAGCCACAGGTTACAGCAAGTTTTAAATAACCTTTTGAACAATGCCATTAAGTTTACCGAAAAGGGATCAGTTACTATTCAGGTAAACCTAGAGAACCAATCCGATGAAAAATCCCAGTTGTTTATTTCCGTGGCTGACACAGGAATAGGGATTCCTGCAAATAAACTTGAAACTATTTTTGAACCATTTAAACAGGCTGAAGCAGAAACATCAAGAAAATTTGGCGGAACAGGGTTAGGACTAGCCATTATAAAAAATATTGTAGAAATGCAGGGAGGAAGGATAGAATTGGAAAGCAAGGAAAATGAGGGCTCTGTATTTAAAGTCTATATCTCTTATCAAAAATCTTTAATTCAAGAAAAAGACGAAGTCTTTGAAGAAGAACTCGTTTCCCTACGGGGAGCAAGGGTTCTGTACGTTGAAGATGTAGCGGTAAATCAACTTTTACTTGAAGGCTTTTGCGAACTATGGAATGTAGAACTGGATGTCGCCTCAAGTGGAAAGGAAGCCATAGCACAAGTTCAGAAAAGAAAGTATGACCTTATTCTTATGGACATCCAAATGCCGGAAATGGATGGATATGAAACAACCAGGAGAATCAGAACCATTCAAGGAGATTACTACAACAAGGTGCCTATTATTGCTTTGTCCGCAGAAGTTTCAGAAGATGTAAAAACCAAGATCTATAAAGCAGGGATGAATGGATTTCTTTCCAAACCAATAGTTCCTTCAGAACTTCACTCCAGTATCAAAAAATACTTACCTGAAGCTAAAATAAAGGGATTAGGAAATTTAAATTTCCCTGACCTCAGTTTAGATACGAACCCTGATGCTGTGAGTTTTGAAATATTGGATAAGCTATTTATAAAACAAGAGAAAGAATATGTGATGTTTTTGGACAACCTTCTGAGCGATTTTGCCAAAAATCTCAAAGAAATGAAAAACAGCATAAAAGAAAAAGACGGCGAGGTGTTTAGCGATGTAAGGCATAAGCTTTTATCTATCCTTAAAATAATGCAAACACAACAGGCGCTAGATATTTTAGATAATATTAAAAAAGAATTTAATTCGGGGATTTTCTCCGAAAGAGAAAAAGCCATAGATGAGCTTAATTTTGCCTTCGATCAAATAAATGAAAAAATTAACGGAAAAATTGAAAGCTTAAGAAGTATACCTAAATAACCCAAGACTTGACTTTTGGGAGGCTTCGAACCTCCAAAAATTAAGGCATACTTTATTTTTTATCTGGACTTCAATTTTGCCAATTCTGCAGCATCCTGAGAAATATCAGAAAGCGCATAAAGATTTCTGTTGCTCAATTCATTAGTCACAGGTTGTTTTTTAATTCTGTTTACCAGCCTGTCTATTGTACTTTTCCCGGATTGCGGCGCCAAAAGTAATCCCACCGCTGCTCCGGCAATTGCTCCTAAAGTAAAAGCTAAAATATCCTGTTGTCTCATTTCTTTAATTTTTTTTAAGGTCAATTATTCCTCCTTTATTATTCATCAAATGGACAATGAGGAATCTTAAAGGTTCTACACACATCTAATGATAAATGTTGCAATTATCCAATTTTATTATTTTAATTCTTAATTCTTTTTGCTTTTATAAAAGACCGTCGAACAATTGCTCTCTCTGAATAATTTATTAGCCATACCCTGAATTCCCTGAATCGTTACCGCCTGGATTTGTTCAGCCTCTTCATTTACCAGGTCGGGATTGCCAACTACTGCAGCAGCGGCAAGATTCATCGCCCTGTTTAACAGTTCAACTTCTCCAAAGATCAAACTGGATTCTGCTTGATTTTTAACTTTGGTTAATTCCAATTCAGATACTTCCTCCTTTTTAATTTCTTCTAATATCTCCCATATCTTCTTGTCTGCCAGCTCAATATCCACCCCTGAATTCAATTTACCCTGCACTACCAATAAGCCAGGATCCAAGGAACCTGTGCTGAAGCAACCAATTGTATTAAAGAGTTTTTCTTCTTTTACCAATCTATTATAAAGCCTTGAAGATTTTCCCCTTCCCAAAATATCTCCCAGCAAATCCGCAGTATGATAATCTTCACTGTATCTTGCGGGCATATGGAAGGTTTTATAGATGGCATCCAACGGCACTTTTTCTTCTATTGTTAAAAATCGTGCTTCTTTTTGTTCAGGTTCCTGAGGCAAATTTCTTTTGTATTCAGGACCTTTAGGAATCGATCCAAACCATTTTTCAGATAATTGCCTTACCTGCTCCACAGTCACATTTCCCCCAACTACCATAACTGCATTGTTTGGCCGGTAGAACTTAAAGAAAAAGTCTTTAACATCCTCCATCGTGGCTTTTTCTATATGAGAAATGTCTTTACCGATGGTCGCCCATTTATAAGGGTGATTACGGTAGGCTAACGGTCTTAGATTTAACCAAATGTCGCCATAAGGCTGGTTCAAATACCGTTGCTTAAACTCTTCAATGACCACTTTTCTTTGTACCTCCAATACGTTCGGATCAAAAGATAGGCTCAGCATGCGGTCAGACTCAAGCCAAAAAGCAGTTTCTATATTGGAAGAAGGTATAGTAATATAATAATTTGTAATGTCATTAGAAGTAAAAGCATTGTTTTCACCTCCTGCGTTTTGAAGCGCTTCATCAAAAGAAGGTACATTTTGGGAACCGCCAAACATCAAATGCTCAAATAAATGAGCAAACCCTGTCCTGCTTTCGTCTTCGTCCCTTGCCCCTACATTATACAGGATATTAAGAACGGCAAGCGGTGTAGTATGGTCCTCGTGTACATAAACCTTCAACCCATTATCCAAAATAAAATGTTCAAATGCTATCATTACTTTCGTTGTAGGATAAATAATTCTTTAAATTATGAAGGCAAATCTAATACTCTAAATTTACAATTTGGGTTTAAAAAATACGATTTCACTTATAAAGCTTGTTTTACATTTAGAATAGATTTAAATAATGGGAAGTGTGGAGATGGAAGTGGGAAGTTTTTAACTCCTAACTTCCATCTTCCCACTTCTAACTTAAAACACATGAAATTTTCTACCGGAAATTACCCAAGGGAAACTTTAATACAACTATATAAAGGCATTCTCAAGCCAAGGCTCATTGAAGAGAAGATGCTTATTCTACTTCGGCAGAACAAAATCTCCAAGTGGTTTTCAGGAATTGGCCAGGAAGCGATTTCTGTAGGGGCAGCACTTGCTTTGCAGGAAGATGAATACATTCTTCCTTTACATAGAAATTTAGGCATTTTTACCTGTAGAAATGTTCCTCTTTCCAAGCTCTTTGCTCAGTTTCAAGGTAAGGAGTCCGGATTTACAAAAGGCAGGGACAGGTCCTTTCATTTTGGGACAAATGAACATCACATCGTGGGAATGATCTCTCATTTGGGAACACAATTGGCGGTTGCAGATGGAATTGCATTGGCGGACCTGCTTTCTAAAAACAAAAAAGTAACCCTGGTTTTTAGTGGAGATGGCGGATCGAGCGAAGGAGATTTCCATGAAGCCTTAAATGTTGCAGCCGTTTGGAATTTACCGGTAATCTTTTTAATAGAAAATAATGGCTATGGGCTTTCCACTCCCAGCGCTGAACAATTCAAATTTAAAAGATTTGTCGATAAGGGTCTCGGATATGGAATTGAAGCTATAAAAGTAGATGGGAATAATGTGGTTGAAGTGTATGATGTCGTCAGAAAAGCAGCGGAAGCGATCCGTATAGACCCGAAACCGGTTTTAATTGAAGCAATTACGTTCAGAATACGCGGACATGAAGAGGCGTCAGGCACCAAATATGTTCCCAAATCATTAATGCAAGAATGGGCAAAAAAAGATCCGGTCGAAAACTATGAAAATCATTTATTAAAGGCGGGAATTATTGACTCATCAGAAATTGAAAAATTACGGAAGGAAATTAAACAGGAAATTGAGGAAGCTATAGCTATTGCCTTCTCTCAACCTACTCCGGAAGCAAGTTCTGAAAAGGAGATAAATGATGTTTATTTTCCCTATGTCCAGGGAAAAAGAGAAGTAACTCTGGAGACTTCTTCAGAAAAAAGATTCGTGGATTCCATTTCAGAAGCATTATCACAAAGTATGGAAAAATATCCCAACCTTATCTTAATGGGACAAGACATAGCAGAATATGGGGGAGTATTTAAAATAACGGAGGGTTTTGTAAAGAAATTTGGCAAGGAGCGTGTAAGAAATACGCCTTTGTGTGAATCTGCAATTATAGGAACTGCCTTAGGCTTGACCATAAAGGGGTATAAATCTGTGGTGGAAATGCAATTTGCAGATTTTGTAACCTGTGGTTTCAATCAAATTGTGAATAACCTCGCTAAATCCCACTATCGATGGGGGCAAAACGCAGACGTTGTAGTTAGGATGCCGACAGGCGCAGGGGTGGCGGCTGGGCCGTTTCACTCTCAGTCCAATGAGGCCTGGTTTTTTCATACTCCAGGACTTAAAATTGTTTATCCTTCCAATCCTTTTGATGCCAAAGGACTCTTAAATGCAGCCATAGAAGATCCCAACCCCTATCTATTCTTTGAACATAAATTTTTATACAGATCCCTTTCAGGAAAAGTACCTAATGAGTATTATACTTTACCGGTTGGAAAGGCCAATTTAATAAAAGAAGGTGATGACCTTTCCATTATCACTTATGGAATGGGCGTCCATTGGGCAGTCGAAGCACTTGCAAATTTTCCAGAAGCTTCGGCAGATGTGCTTGACCTTCGAAGCTTATTGCCCTGGGACAAAGAAGCAGTTTATAATTCAGTAAAAAAGACAGGAAAAGTCCTGGTTGTTCATGAAGACTGTCTTACCGGAGGAATAGGTGCGGAAATCTCTGCCTGGATTATTGAAAACTGTTTCCAGTTTCTGGATGCACCTATTCTAAGGGAAGGAGCGCTTGATACTCCGGTGCCATTCGCCCCTTCCCTCGAAGCTGCCTTTTTGCCCAAAAACCGGATAAAAGAGAAAATTCATTACCTGTTGAATTATTAAGCTTTTAATTTATATTATTTTACTTTAAATTTATCTTTATAAAATACAAAATTGATTAAAATAAAAATCATATTATTCTTTTTAATCGGAACCTTAAGCCTTTCGTGCGGAAGATCGAGCTATCCATGTCCTGACCTGTCGAGTGCTGCCATGAACGCAAGTGGAAAAAATACTTTGCCTGATCATAGAGTAAGGAATGACAAGAAAGGATTGGTTAAAAAGAAAGGAGTAAAAAAAGCCAAAAGAAGATAAGCCCTTTTTGGTCCAAAATATGAAAAGACTTCTTTTTTCATTTACTGTAATATTTTTGTTGGCCTTTTTTATTCAACCCACTTACGGACAAGTAAAAAGCCCTGGGCCGGAAGGCAATGAAATTAATACACCCAAGAAAAGGCTAAAATCCAGAAAAAAGGGCCAGATCGAAACAAAGGTCAAAGTAAAAAGGAAGCGGAATTACATAGAGAAAAAAAGCAAAAACAATAGTTTTAAGGCTAATGTCTCTCAAAAATCAAATGAAACGGTAGTGCCTATTGAGGACAGTAAGGCTTTTTCAAGAAAGACCAAAAAGCCTTTACGAAAACTTAAAAATGCCCAAAAACATTCCGAAAAAGTAGCGGATTCAGAAGGAAAGGTCAGAGTTAAAAAGGCTGGCAGCGATAAAGAGGACGTTTCTGATGAAAAAGTAACCCAGCGTATAAGAGCAAAAAGTCTCAGAAGGCAAAGAAAAGAAGAGCAATCAAAAGCGAAAACCATTGCAGCTTCAGAAGGAAAAGTCAGGGTTAAAAGAGCGGGTAGTCATAAGGAGGATGTTTCTGATGAAAAAGTGACCCAGCGCATTAAAACGAAAAGCCAAGGCAGGCAAAAAAGGGCCAAAGAAAACCAGGCAGAAAGGGTGGCCGGTTCTGATGGTCCTATTGAGGTAAAAAGAGAGTCTTATAGGAAAAGACCTGGAACAATATATAGTGAGGACAAAAAAGGCGGATCACGTTATAAATCACAATCTGAAAAAGGAGCCTACACGCATACGAGCCTATCCGCTGAAAAAAAGGAAAAAAGATTATCTAAAAGAAGTCAAGCCCGAGCCAATTATCAAGGTGATGTAAAACTTGCCAAAGGTGAAAAGGACATGCATCCGAGTGCATCTTATTTAGAGGGAAAAAAGAAAAAATCCTTTGCAGATAAAGAAAAATTACGAAAAAAAGAACTTAAAAAATCTCGGACCAGAAATGGCGGACAGCCTAAGGTTTTTACCGAAAAAAGGAAAAAACCTAAATATGATACCAGAGAAAGCGAAATATGGAATGAATAATTTGTTTCTTTGCAGTGAACTTTTCCAGAAAAAATTATATTAGATAACTATAAAAGAAAGTAAATCTTAAACCTTTTCTGGAATAAATTAAATGTGTGAAATGAGCATGAGCAAAAAGCTCAACTAAACGAAGATGAATATCATGCGAATTCCATATGGCCATAAAAAACAATTATATACATATGAATTGGATCAAATTAAAAGACGAAGCTACTTTGAAAGAAATAAAAGCCCTTTCTCACGAAAAACCTGTAGTCATATTTAAACACAGCACCAGATGCAACATAAGCACTACGGCGCTTAGTAGATTAGAAAGAACCTGGAAGTCCGATGGAATTAAACCTGTAAGCACTTATTTTCTTGATTTGCTCTCTTACAGGGATATTTCCAATAAAATTGAAGATGTCTTTGATATTGAACACCAATCACCTCAATTGCTACTGATTCAGAATGGTATATGCACCTACCATACTTCTCACTTAGGTATCACTTTTGAAGAAATAAAAAAGAGAATTCCTTTTGAATCTTTAAGCGAAAGTTAATTGAATTTAAAATCAACGATTTGCTTTACAGAAGGATCTAAGCTAAGGGCTACAGGACACGTGGATGCAGCCCTTTTTAGTTTCTCCACCTGAATATCCGAGGCTTTTACCCCTTTCATATCAAAATTAATATGAATTTCAGAAACCTTCCTGGGATTAGCGGACATCACCTTTGTTATTTCGTAAGTCACAGAGGTTAAGTCTATTTCTTCTCTCCTTGCTAATATTCCTATAATAGTCATCATACAACTTCCCAAAGCAGAACATAACAAATCTGTCGGACTAAAAGCTTCACCTTTCCCATTATTATCCAAAGGCGCATCCGTAATTATTTTATTGTCAGATTTAACATGGACCGATTCCGTCCTTAATTCCCCTAAATATTTAGATTTAATAGTTGCCATATCCAACAATAATATATATTTTTTCGTTTTTTTTAAGTAATTTCTCTTTTAATGTTTTATCCACTTTGCTTTTCCTTATAAATAAATAGAATTCTTCTATGTACAAACATATTGTCGTTATTTTCTTATGTATTCTCACCTTTTCGTCCGTTGCTCAAGAAGAAAATGAAGAGTTTGAATATACCCGCGAATTCACCTATGGGTTTAATTTCAATACCAATGGTGGCTTATTAGGTGGAGTTGCCATAAAACATAGCAGGGCTTTAAACAAAAAATCTTACCAAAGTTTTGGCCTTGAGGTAGTTAATGTTAAACATGAAAAAGAAGTGAGGTCGCAATCTGGAACCGGAAACTTTTTTATTTTTGGAAAACAAAACTACTTGTATTCCATTCGTCTTCAGTATGGCCGTGAAATAATATTATTTAGAAAAGCTCCGGAGGAAGGGGTTCAGATAAATGGAATTCTTGCGGCGGGGCCTACCATCGGTTTATTAGCGCCTTACTATATTCGGTATGGCTTCACCAGTGATGATGTCCGAGTGGTAAAATATGACCCTCAAGAAACACCAGATAAGATAAAAACTTATGGCACAGGAGGTATCCTTCAAGGTCTGGATGAATCACAGGTAAAAATAGGTCTTAATTTAAAAGCTGCCCTCAGTTTTGAATTCGGGACATTTAAAAGCAGTGTTGCTGGTTTTGAAGCAGGATTTCTGGTGGAAGGTTTCCCCGAAAAAATAAATCTAATGCCTACAGCAGAAAAAAGGGCCGTCTTCACATCTGCATTTTTTACCCTTTATTACGGAAAAAGAAGGTAATCCGACAATTTGAAGAAAATGATTTAAATCACTTCTCCTCAAATTACATTTTCAATTATCGTACTTTTGCATTCAATATAGATTTCAGATTATGATAGAACTTCCTGTTATAAATTCAGATACTAATAAAGTGCGTAAACCGGAATGGCTGAGGGTAAAGCTTCCTGTTGGAAAAGAATATGCCAATGTCCGTTCCATAGTGGATGAATATAAACTTCATACAATTTGTCAAAGTGGTAATTGCCCGAATATGGGAGAGTGCTGGGGCGCAGGTACCGCCACTTTTATGATATTGGGAAATGTTTGTACGCGAAGCTGCACTTTTTGTGCAGTGGCTACCGGGCGACCTACAGAATATGATACTGATGAACCCCGAAGAGTAGCTGAGGCTATAAAACTAATGGGTGTAAAACATGCTGTTATTACTTCAGTTAACCGCGATGAACTTAAAGACCGTGGGGCCTCCATTTGGCATGAAACGGTGGTAGAAGTAAAAAAACTTTCACCTCAGACGACAATTGAAACACTGATACCTGATGTAAAGGGAAACTGGGACGCTTTGACAACCATGATCAGCGCTGGCCAAGAGGTGGTTTCACACAATATGGAAACCGTGGAAAGACTATACAAACGTGTTAGACCTCAGGCTAAATACGAAAGAAGCTTGGAAGAAATCCGCAGAATAAAAGAATTCGGTAAACGGACAAAATCCGGCATAATGCTGGGAATAGGAGAGACGCCGGATGAAGTATACAGAACTATGGATGACTTAATTGAAAATGGTCTGGATGTACTTACCTTAGGCCAATATTTGCAGCCTACCAAACTTCATCTTGAGGTTGCAGAATTTATTCACCCTGAACAATTCTTAAAATATAAAGAAGAAGGTTTAAAAAGAGGTTTTAACTATGTAGAGTCAGGTCCTTTGGTAAGATCATCTTATCACGCGGAAAGACACATTTGAGATGTTGATATGTTGAATGTTGAATGATAGTAAATCTCATTTCAACATTTAACATTACCTTTTATCTTTCTCGTCACATTCGGAAGGATCTTGTTTTACGATCATATAGTTCTCTACTTCACTTTCAGGTATCATGTCAAACCTGGTTTTTGGAACACCAGGTTCATGAACCCTTACATCCACAATCAATTCCTTACCCCTTTTAACTACATCAACATTTAGGCTATCATAAGTGGAAGTCATTCCGCCTTCTTCTTCATAATACCTCACCAGATTAAATTTGTAGATGCCTTTACTTCTATTAACATCCGCTATAAAATAAGTCTTTTCCTCATCGGGAAAATTGAAATAAATTTTAGGATTTGAACTGTTAATGTCGTGAAGTGTAAAACTTGGGGCTTCCTCTTCTCCGCATGGAATATAAATAACCTTTTGACTTCGATAAATTCCGAGCAATACCCATTTTTGAGGTAATGTCCCCAGGAGATTTACAGGGCGTTTAGCAGTTTCCTTTACCGGAGCTTCTCCCGGTTTAATTCTTTGACGATTTTGCCTGAATCTTTTTTCTTCATTTTCTCTAGCAATGGAGTCTTCAATATATTTGGCTCTTTCCCGTTCCTTATCCTTGTCACTCTTGCAAGAAAGCACTGTTATAATTAATAAAAAGAAAAGGCTTTTTCTCCACATAAAAACAATAATAGCTTATTTATACGAAATTTAGCCAAAGTGTTTTGAACACAAAGAGAATTAAAAAGTAAATCTTGATTAATTGTTAGATAATTAAAACTGTCATCCTGTCATTACATGACGAAGAGGAACGAATTTTGAAAAAACAGGACTGAAACTTGAAAAATTTTTTTTAAAAATAATATTAACAATATGGAAGAAAAAGGATCAATATCAATTCATACCGAGAATATTTTTCCAATCATAAAGAAATTTCTTTACTCAGACCATGAAATATTCCTGCGGGAATTGGTATCAAATGCTGTAGATGCAAGTCAAAAATTAAAAAGGCTTTCTTCTTTGGGCGAGTTTAAAGGTGAGCTAGGCGATCTGAAAGTAAAAGTGAGTTTAGATGAAGCCGCAAAAACAATAACTGTTAGTGATAACGGTTTAGGGATGACCGCAGAAGAAATCAAGAAATATATCAATCAAATTGCATTCTCTGGCGCAACGGAATTTGTAGAAAAATACAAAGACAAGGGCGAAGACAAGCAAATAATAGGTCACTTTGGATTAGGCTTTTATTCTGCCTTTATGGTTGCTGAAAAAGTAGAAATCCTTACTAAATCCTATAAAGAGGAAACAGAAGCAGCCAGATGGATTTGTGACGGAAGCACTGAATTTGAGATCACCTCAACTGAAAAGAGCGAGCGCGGAACCGACATCGTGCTTCATGTAGCGGAGGATTCTAAAGAATTTCTGGACAAATTCAGGCTAGAAAATATTCTTAAGAAATATTGCAAATTCCTTCCTATTGAAGTTGAATTTGATGGAAAGGTGGTCAATAATCCAAATCCATTGTGGACCAAATCTCCAAATGATCTAAAAGATGAAGACTATTTAAATTTTTATAAGGAGCTATACCCATTCACAGAAGATCCCTTATTCTGGATTCATTTAAATGTGGATTATCCTTTCAACTTAACGGGAATACTTTATTTCCCTAAAGTTAAGAATGACTTTGAGGCCAAGAATAAAATTCAGCTTTATTCAAGGCAAGTTTTTATTACCGATGAAGTAAAAGATGTAGTACCTGAATTTTTGATGCTTCTTCACGGAGTTTTGGACTCTCCAGATATTCCGCTTAACGTATCGAGAAGTTTTCTTCAGGCCGACAGTAATGTCAAAAAAATAAATGCGCACATTACTAAAAAAGTAGCTGACAAACTTTCCGAATTATTTAAAAAAGACCGTAAAGCGTTTGAAGAAAAGTGGGACAGCATTGGTATTTTCGTCAAATATGGTATGATAAGCGATGAAAAATTCTATGAAAAAGCGAAGGATTTTGGTCTTTTGAAAAATATCGAAAATAAGTTCTACACTATTGAAGAATATAAAGAAGCCATTAAGCCAACCCAAACTGATAAAGATGGCAATCAGGTTGCCTTGTATACCACAGACCCAGGTAAGCAGGACAGCTATATATCTTCAGCTAAAAAACGCGGATATGATGTATTAAAATTTGAAGGTATTTTGGATAATCATTTTATCGGTTTTATAGAAAGAAAACTAGAAAAATTCAGCCTGAAAAGAGTTGATTCAGAAATCATAGATAAATTAATAGATAAAGGAGAAACACTCGAAAGCGTTCTAAGCGAGGATGAAAAAACTGCACTGAAAGCAATTTTTCAAAAAGCGCTAAACGATGATAAATTGAATCTGTCAATAGAATCGCTTCCTGTAGATGAATTACCTGTTTCAATTACTCTACCTGAATTCATGAGAAGAATGAAAGACATGTCAATGGGAGGGGGAATGGCTATGATGGGTGATTTTCCATTAATGCACAATGTGGTCCTGAATGCAAATCATCCCTTAATCTCTAAAATTTTGAAAACAGAGTCGGAGGAAGAAAAAGCCAAACTTGCCAAACAAGCTTATGACATTGGACTACTTTCCCAAAATATGCTCTGACTCAATTCATTCACCGCAGTGTAGAGTTATTCACTAAATAAATTTTTAAACTAATACCCAAAAACCTTATGGATCCGATCCATAAGGTTTTTTATTTGAAGGAATTATTATAATAGAAAATTAGTTAATGACGTTAGAGATTTAAGCTAATTTATTTATAACTTACGAGGGTCATCCACTCAAATAATTTAAAAAGAATCGTTTACAGTAAAAGCCCGTAAATGGATTTTAATATTTTGAATAAAAAATCAGTCAAAACCGCCCTACATGGTTCCATGAGTGCCATTAAAACTAAAACCGTTAACGAATGAAAAAATACTTCATTTGCCTTCTTTTTTTCTCAATATCCATAGCCCTTTTTGGACAAAGGAAAAATAAAGAAAGCAAACAAAGAGCTGCCACTGCAAATGACTTTACCTCTACTGAAATAAAAGTAGATAGCATAGAAAAAGATATTTTCACCCCTGATATAGTATTTCAGGAAATAAAAAAGAAAAAGCCCAAGAAGAATGTTTTTTACGGGCTTAAAACAAAAAAACATTTTACTAGAATTGGTGGGGCAGGCAATCAGGTTATCGAGCTCTTTCATTATTTAAAAGAATACAGAGAACCCAATCCATATGTGCAGGACATTTATTGGTACAGCAAGAAAGAAAAGCGCATAAAAAAATCTACCATCATTGACAAACCCAATGCACTAATCCTTCACGGCCCTTATCTAAAAATAGTGAGGGGTGATACCGTTGAAGAAGGAAATTATTATATAGGCACCAAGCACGGAAGATGGAATACCTACAAAAAGGGCTTCATCCTCTCTGACAAAAAAAACTTTCACAAAGGCTGGCCAAGAGATGCTGAGATTACTTACTATGACACAGATAAGAAAAAGATAAAAGAAGTGATACCTAGAGAATATGGTATGGTTCATGGGGATTATTACTCTTTTTATGACAATGGATTACTGATGGAGGAGGGGAAATATAAATACGGGGTTAAAATTGGCAAATGGATTGAATATCATAAGTTAAGAAGAAAAAGAAAAACGGAGACGCAGTATGCCAAAGACCCCTATGACAAAGACTTTGAGCCTTACCTGCTCAAAGAATATGATCAAAGAGGAAAGGTGCTCTATGATTATAAAAAGGATAAAAATACAGTAAGCACAAAAGATTAACTATTCTAACTTAGATAAAAAACTCCCACAAGTAAAAAGAGAAAGGCCAGATAAACTGGCCTTTCTCTTTTTGGATTCCGAAGAAAGATTTCTTATTTCGCATAGGCAACAGATCTCATTTCCCTGATCACCGTCACTTTTATCTGACCAGGATATTGCATGTCCTTTTCTATTTTTTGCGAAATATCAAAAGAAAGCATACTTGCCTTTTCGTCCGTTACATTTTCAGCATCTACAAGAACCCTAAGCTCCCTTCCGGCTTGAATTGCATAACATTTTATTACGCCGTCAAAGGATAAAGCCAATGTTTCCAAGTCTTTTAACCGCTTGATATAAGATTCCATTACTTCTCTTCTCGCTCCAGGTCTTGATCCGGAAATGGCATCACATACCTGGATAATAGGGGCAATAAGGCAAGTCATCTCTGTTTCATCATGGTGAGCACCTATTGCATTGCAAACATCAGGATGTTCCTTGTATTTTTTTGCCAGCTCCATTCCTAAAAGAGCATGTGGCAATTCTGGTTCTTCCGGCCAAACTTTTCCAATATCATGGAGCAGTCCAGCCCTTTTTGCCAGCTTCACATTCAATCCTAACTCTGCAGCCATGGTTGCACATAACTTAGCTACTTCTTTAGAGTGTTGCAGTAAGTTTTGTCCGTATGACGACCTGAACCTCATTCTTCCAATCAAGCGGATCAATTCAGGGTTTAAACCATTAATTCCTAAGTCGATTACAGTCCTTTCACCAATCTCCACAATTTCTTCTTCGATATTCTTTTTGGTTTTAGCTACGATTTCCTCAATCCTTGCAGGGTGAATTCTTCCGTCTTGCACCAACCTATGAAGAGAAAGTCTGGCGATTTCCCTCCTGACAGGATCAAAACCTGAAATAATTATCGCTTCGGGAGTATCATCAACAATAATCTCGACTCCTGTTGCTGCTTCCAAAGCCCTGATATTCCTTCCTTCACGTCCAATAATCTTACCTTTTACATCATCACTTTCAATATTGAAAACGGACACACAATTCTCAATAGCATGCTCTGCCGCAGTACGCTGAATAGTTTCTATAACTACCTTTTTAGCTTCTTTGGTAGCAGTTAATTTAGCTTCTTCAATTATTTCTTTGATGTGACTGGATGCTTTTGATTGGGCTTCATCTTTTAGCAATTCAACCAATTGCTGCTTAGCATCTTCTGCTGAAAGGTTTGCGATTTTCTCTAATTGAGCAACTTGAGAGGTTTTAAGCTTGTCCAGCTCTTCCTTCTTTTTGGTAAGGATTTCTGTTTGAGCAGTTAGGTTTTCTTTTAAAGAATCTAATTCTGTCTCTCTTCTTTTTGTTTGTTCTATGGTTTTTGTTAATGCCTGTTCTCTTTGCTTAATCTTGTTTTCGTTGGTAATAATAAGATTCTTCTTTTTGTTCACCTCTTCTTCGAATTCTGATTTTAGTTTAAGGTATTTCTCCTTTGCTTCTAAAATCCGGTCTTTCTTGAGGTTTTCTGCATTAAGTTCAGCTTCTTTAAGAATTAGCTTTGCCTTCTCTTTTACTTGTTTTTCTTGTCTCTTAAATAAATTCTTTAATAAAATCCTGCCGATAAAAACTCCTATTAGTACTCCGGCAAGGCCGGCCATCAGGATGTAAATCAATTCGCTCATACCATATTATTTATAAGTTAGTGAAAAAATATGGCAGTTATGAAGAGGAGCCGAGTGAGTAGTAGAAGTTACTTTGGAATGAGATTATTATGCGTTAAGGTTTAAAAGATCGTCAGAGATAAGATTTTTTAAATCAGCAATTTTTTGAGAAAAATTGCTATCAGAATCCTGCTTGTTTTCATTAAAATGCATTTTATCTACCATGCTATCAAACGCTACCATTGCAAGCAAATCCTGTTTGTCATCAATCCTGAACTGTTCCCTATATCTTCTAAGTTTTTCATTAATCGCTTTACCCGCTTGTCTTATCATAGCCTCTTCACTTGCCAACACCTTCATTGGGTACTCTCTATCTCCAATTTTTATTTTTATTGAAAGTTCTCCCATTTATTTATTTTTTAAGCACTTAAATGAGTGATGCACCTATCAATTTCCTTAATATATTCGTTTATCTTACTTTTCAACTCAGCAGCATTGCCGTTCACTGCCACATGACCTACAATCTTACTAATTTTAAATTTATTTTGAAAATTATTTAATTCTTCCTCTTTTCTACTGATTTCAGCTTGTAACTGCAAATTTTCTTCCTTGCTTTTTTGTAATTGAGATCGTAAAGTTTTATTGACCTCAATTAATTTTTTAATCTTATGTTCTAATGAAAAAAGATCAGATTCTAGTACTTGGCTCATAAGAAAAGTTCCGATAAAAAATGATTAGAAAATTTAATTTACTATAGCTAGAGCTCTTTATCTTAAAACAACTTCTCTTCTTCTTATTTATTTTCTGATAACGGCCTTTAATTCATTTTCAAATGCCTTCATTAGCTTATCCATAGTGTTATCTATTACTTTATCTGTTAAAGTTTGTTCCATATCCTGAAGAATAAAACTTACAGAATATGATTTTTTTTCTTTTCCCAGATTCTCTCCTTCATATACATCAAAAACACTTACGTCTTTCAACAAACGTCTTTCAAATTTGTTTGCTACTTTCCGTATATCACTAAATTTAACATTTTTATCCAAAACCAAAGATAAATCCCTTCGAACTTCAGGATACTTTGAAATATCTTCAAATACAATGGAAGTACTATAGCTTGCTACCATATTATCCCAATAAAAATCAGCAAAGAAAACTTCTTGCTTAAGATCCACAATTTTTAGAAGATCCTTTTTTACTATACCAAAATTGACGATTGGAAGATTATTCAATTTTCCTTCTAATCCATAGGAAAATGAAGGATCACTGGTATCATCAAAAGAAATATTTTGCAAACCAAATTTGGAAAGAACAGCCATCACATAATTTTTGATATCATAAAAATCAACTGCCTTTGTTTTTTCAATCCAGCTTTCTTCTTGTTTGCTCCCTGAAATCAATACCCCGAGTTTGGTGATCTCCGTGTACTTGCCATTTTCTCTAAAATAGTTCTTGCCAAACTCAAACAATTTGAGATTTTTTTGCCTCCGGTTAATGTTATATGATGCCACTTCCATTGAAGTGAACAGCAAGCTCTGCCTCATTACCCCCAAATCTTCGCTGAGCTTATTTAGGATTTCTACCTCTTTATTTTTATTGGCTGCTGATAGGGCTGAAGAATAAGCAGGTTTAGTTAACGAATTGGTGATAATCTCCTGAAATCCTAAAGCAGCTAATGCTTGCGAAATTTTATACTGAAGCTTATTAGGATCTTTTGCAGGAAATTCTGCTAAATAACTGGTACCAAGCGTATCACCAAGTTCTATATTATTAAATCCGTATATTCTTAATATTTCTTCAGTAATGTCTGCTTCGCCTTTAACATCTACCCGGTATGGAGGCACTGAAACCTTCATTTTGTCTTCTACCAATGAAGAAACCTCTATTTCCAAACTCTCCAGGATCTGATGAACGGTATTTCTCTCCAGTCTTTTACCTATCAGTCTGTCAATATTTTTATAAGCAACTTCAAATTCAAAGTTCTTAATAGGTTCAGGATAAATATCAATGAGGTTAGCAGAAACTTCTCCACCTGCAATTTCTTTGATTAAACTAATTGCAAGCTTCAAGGCTTGGACAGTATTATTTGGATCCGTTCCTCTTTCATATCGAAACGCCGCGTCCGTTTTTAATCCATGGGCAAGGCTGGACCTTCTTATATAATCCGGTGAAAAATAAGCGGATTCCAGGAAAACATTTTTCGTTTGCTCGATAACGCCTGAATGAATACCCCCAAAAACTCCTCCAATACACATTGGAGCATTTTCTCCATCACAGATCATTAAATCCTGGCCTTTTAATTTCCTTACAACACCATCTAAAGTGGTAAACAAAGTTCCTTCTGGCAAAGTCTTAACTTTAACTTTTTTCCCCTGGATCTTATCTGCATCGAAAGCATGCATTGGCTGCCCAATATCATGAAGGATAAAATTGGTGATGTCAACAATATTATTAATCGGGGTGAGACCAATGGATTTAAGTCTTTGTTTAAGCCAGGCAGGTGAAGTTTTTACCGTTACATTCGAAAAATAAAGTCCTGAATATCTGGGGCAAGCTTCTGAGTTTTCAACTTCAACCGTTATGGGTGACTGTTTTTCTCCTAGTTGGAATAAAGTATCCTTTGCCAGAAGGTCTTTCTTCAATATAGCTTTAAGATCTCTTGCCACGCCTAAGTGTGATGCTGCATCGGCTCTATTTGGCGTTAGTCCAATTTCCAGGATATGATCTGAAGAAAGTTTAAAATGTTCATTTGCCGGCGTTCCGTTAGATAGTTCAGTATTTAGCACCATTATTCCTTCATGAGATGCGCCCAACCCAATTTCGTCTTCAGCACAAATCATTCCTTCTGAAACTTCACCTCTTATTTTTGTTTTTTGGATTTTAAATGGATTGCCATTCAAAGGGTACAAAGTAGCGCCAGGAACCGCTACAACTACTTTTTGTCCAACAGCTACGTTCGGAGCGCCACAAACAATCGGCAGGATAGTTTCATTACCTACATCAACTGTCGTTGCCCGAAGTCGATCTGCGTTAGGGTGAGGAATACAAGTTTTTACTTCTCCAATAACCAATCCCTGGAGACTATCTTTTACTTCTTCATATTTACTGACACTTTCAACTTCCAATCCACTCTGCGTAAGAAGGGATGCAATCTCCTCAGGGGATTTTTCTGTTTCTATATAATCCTTAAGCCAATTGTAAGATATTTTCATTTTTATTGATTTGAGTTTGAGAGATGAGATAGGGAAAAGAATAACACTATTCGCTCAAGCGCTCGATCTCTCACTAAATAAGGGGCAAAATTAACGAAAGCTAAGGGATTAGCAATCCATTAAGAGTGTAAACTTTGAGGTATAAATCTAATTTATTTTAAGAGAAGTCAATGACTGTATAAAACATATCATATGACTGCTCTGAAAAACATTGGAAGCTTTCCTATTTATTTAATCTTTTCCAAAGGCCTTTCCACTTCAAGGTGATTGCTTTCCAAATACCTTTCAAGAGATCCATCCTCTACTTTATATCCCTTCGACTCCGCCAATTTATTCATGACCTCATTTATAGTTTCGGGTGATGGAGCTACAGAATAATGAGAGAGAATCGTCGCCTGAACAACTGGTCCTTTTTTCCAGGTAAAGTAATTAAACCCCTCAGGTTTTTCTAATAAAGAATCTTTCACTACCACACCTATTGCCGCATCTACCTTTCCTGTGTTTACATTGGGCTCATGAAAGTGCATTACGGCAAAAACTCCATTCAGCTCACCGTCCCTATACTTCTCTTGCGCTTCTTTATAGGTTTCCTTTAGCTTCCTGTCATCAAGCTTTCCTGTAAATCTCTTTCCCAAGATAATATAGCCGGGCGATTCTGCAATTTTAATTTCAGGTTCTTTAAAACCTCCAAGTATTACATAAACAATGGCTATAATCACTAACAAAACCGGAAAACCGATTAAAAAAACTCTCCTGAAACTTTTCATTCGTGAATGTGTTTAATTTTAATTGTACTCAGAGAACCGTTGACGTTTTCATTCCCTTTTTTGCAGAGCGCTGCTCCATAATGGTTTCATTCTGAATTAATATTAAATTATTCTGCTAAAATTAGCAGTATGAAAAAAGATATTAAAAACCTTATCTCAGATGATCCAAAATCAAGTTGCATACTTCGGTTGCATCAATTGCATTTTTATTCAGAGGGCTGTCTTCAGAAGCTATAATCAATGGACCTTCTTCAGGTGAATCCGGATATCTGCCATGAGACCCTTTTATTAAAGAGGGATCCAGTGGAATCACGTCCATCAGGTACCTGAAGCCAAGTTTTTTCTTCATTAAAATAGAACCAACCTTAACTAATGGAAATTTAATGGAAGGGTTTAAAAACATTTCCACCGGGTCAAAGCCCGGTTTCTTATGAATTTCTACAATTCTTGCAAAATCAGGCGCCTTGGCATCATCCAGCCAATAATAATAATTAAACCACGACTTTCTATCTGCCAGCACTACAAGATCTCCTGCCCTGGAATGGTCCAAACCATGAAGTTTTTTTTCTTCTTTTCCCAAGATCATTTCAATTCCGGGAGTTTTCTCCAGAATAGCTCTTACCTGATTCATTTTGTTCAAGTCATTTACATAAATATGGGCCAATTGATGATCAACCACAGCAAAGGCTTCGCTGGCTCCAGGATCCAGCAATTCATGTCCACTTTCTTCTCTAACTGCAAGCAATCCGTTTTCTCTGAAAATCCTGTTTAAAGAAATTGGATTTGAAACTTCATTAATTCCGTACTCTGATAAAATAATAACCTGAGCGTCTCTTCCTTCATAAAACTTAACCAGGTCTTCACAAACCTTGTCAATCTCCGCTAAATCCGATTTTATCCTCTGATCTTCTTTATTAAATTTTTGTAAACAATAATCAAGATGAGGAAGATAAATAAGGGTTAAAGTCGGGTTATTAACTTCATCTGCTCTCATAGAAGCATCAGCAATCCATTTACTTGATTTTATTGAGGTTTTAGGTCCCCAAAAATCAAAAAGAGGAAATGTACCCAATTCCTTTTGCATTAAATCCCTAAGCTCGGGCGGATGAGAATAAACATCTGGAAGTTTAATTCCATCGGCATGATATTGTGGCCTTGGTGTTATGGAAAAGTCAACAGAAGAATACATATTAAACCACCAGAACATATTAGCGCAGGTAAAACTCGGATCCATGCTTTTAGCCATTTCCCAAAGCTTTGGTGACTGAACAAGTTTGTTGGACTGATGCCAAAACTTTATCTCACATAAATCTTTAAAATACCATCCGTTTCCTACAATCCCATGTTCTGTAGGCGTTTTGCCAGTAAAATAGGTAGCTTGAACAGCACACGTAACCGCGGGTATAATGGGTTTAATAAAAGCTGTCCTTTTCTTTTTAATATAATTATTCAAAAAAGGTGTACTAGTCCCTATTAAATTCTTTGAAAGCCCAACAACATTTATAACAACAGTTTTTTTCATCATTTCAAACTTTGAGGGTAAAATTAATAGAGATTGGACAATAGAAAAATTAGAATGGAGGATTGATTAGATAATTAAGTGAACGTGCTCATATGATAAAGAAGGAATGTTAACCCTAAATAGGTTTTAATAAATAATAGAGAAAAAATATCTCTATTATTAACTTTTGGGAGCTTAAGCTCTTTAAGAGGAATTTTCCTCCTTTTTGCAAAAAAAAAAGCTCTTCGGTTAGGAAGAGCCTTCTAATTTTATTTCATAATAATTTAAACAAAAACTTTAGAAACATTTAACATAGACACCTCTTTGGCTTCCAGTAATGAATCACCCATTAAATATTTGTCTACATTACGAGCTGCTTCTCTTCCTTCTGAAATCGCCCAGACTACTAATGATTGCCCTCTTCTCATATCGCCTGCTGCAAATACTTTGGGAACACTTGTCTGATAATTTGTGGCTTTCACGTTTCCTCTTTCGTCCAGTTCCAGCCCAAGCTCATTGAGCATTCCGTTATGTTGAGGATGCAAGAAACCCATGGCAAGTAATACCAGTTCACAAGGAAGCTCTTGTTCAGTTCCAGGTATTTCCACATATTTTGGCAATTTCCCAGATTCGGCTTCTGTCCAGCCCATTTGTGCAATTTTAATGGCTTTAAGATTACCATTTCCGTCATTCACAAACTCCTTAGTGGTTAGAGCCCAATTTCGCTCACATCCCTCTTCGTGGGAAGTAGAAGTTCGAAGAATCATAGGCCAGTTCGGCCAAGGCATATTAATATTTCTTTCTTTAGGCGGCATAGGCATAAGCTCGATCTGTGATACAGATTTAGCGCCATGTCGGTTAGAAGTACCCACACAGTCAGAACCGGTATCTCCGCCTCCTATTACAATTACATTCTTATCAGTAGCCCAAATTTCTTTTTCAACTGAAACAGTTTTTCCGCTAACCCTGGCATTTTGCTGAGTTAAAAAGTCCATTGCGAAATGTACGCCCTTTAAATCTCTTCCTGGAATAGGTAAATCCCTTGGAATAGTTGAACCGCCGCATAGTACAAGCGCATCAAAGTTTTCCAGAAGATCTTTTACCTTTACATTTTCTCCAACATTTGAATTAGTCTTAAAGGTAATCCCTTCTTCTTCCATCACTTTTACCCTTCTTTCTACTACCCATTTCTCCAATTTAAAATCAGGTATACCGTATCTTAATAATCCTCCTATTTCATCCGATCTTTCAAATACCGTAACCCAATGACCGGCCTTGTTCAATTGGGCAGCAGCAGCCAATCCTGAAGGGCCAGAACCTATAACAGCTACTTTCTTCCCTGTTCTCTTTGCAGGAACTTTAGGAATTACAAGGCCCTTTTTATAAGCTGTTTCGATAATTGATTTTTCGATAAATTCGATTGCTACAGGTGGCTTATTTATTCCTAACACGCAAGAAGCTTCACATGGCGCAGGGCAAATTCTTCCCGTAAATTCCGGGAAATTATTTGTAGAAGAAAGTATCTCATAGGCATACTCCCAATTTTCTTCATATACTGCGTCATTAAATTCAGGAATAATATTTCCTAGCGGACAGCCATTGTGACAAAAAGGAACACCGCAATCCATGCAACGTGCAGCCTGAGTGGTCATCTTCTTTTCGTCCACCGGAAGTTCTATTTCTTTATAATCCTGGATTCTTACTTTAGGATCTCTTTTTGGAGGCAGCTCTCTGCCAAACTCCATGAAACCTGTTGGTTTACCCATTGATTGTTACTTTTTCTTGTTCTAAATTCTTTAACTCTTTTCTTTTTTGTAATACAGCCTTGTAATCTGTAGGCATTACTTTAACAAACTGTTTAAGTGATGCCTCCCAATTTCGAAGAATATAACTGGCAGTTGCGCTACCAGTATATTTATGATGATTTTCAATGAGAATTCTCAATGCTTCCACATCTTCAGCTTCGATAGGATCAAAACCTATCATTTCTGTATTACATCTTTCCTTAAATTTCTGTTTGGTATCGTAAACATAAGCCACACCACCGCTCATACCTGCCGCAAAGTTTCTTCCTGTTTCACCAAGAATTACCACAACCCCGCCTGTCATATATTCACATCCATGATCACCAACACCTTCCACAACAGCTTTTGCACCGGAGTTTCTTACTGCAAATCTTTCTCCTGCCAACCCTCTTATATAAGCTTCTCCTGAAGTTGCGCCATAAAATGCCACATTACCAACAATAATATTATCTGAAGGATCAAACTTTGATTTTTTATCAGGATATAAAATTAATTGGCCACCGGACAGACCTTTTCCAAAATAGTCATTGGCATCTCCTTCCAACTCAAATCTTATTCCCGGAGCCCCAAAAGCGCCAAAACTTTGTCCTGCAGATCCTTTAAATTTATAATGAATGGTCCCATCAGGTAATCCTTGACCCATGTATATTTTAGAAATCTCATTGGAAAGCATTGTTCCGACGGCCCTGTTAACATTTTGAATTAGAAATTCTCCTGTTACTGGTTCGGCTTTTTCAAGGGCTGATTTAGCTTTTGCTATCAATTCCCAATCCAGCACATCATCAATGCCGTGATCCTGTGTTTCCTGCTGAAATAGAGGAACATCCAAGCTAATAGGTTCTTTATAAAGAATTGCACTTAAGTCAAGGTTTTTGTATTTCCAGTGTGAATTAGAAACATCTGCCATTTCAAGCCTGTCTACCTGACCGACCATTTCATTCACTGTTCTGAATCCAAGCTCCGCCATTATTTCCCTCAGCTCCTCAGCGAGGAAAGTAAACAAATTAATGACATATTCTGGTTTTCCTGTAAACAATGCCCTTAATTCCTTATTTTGAGTGGCTACCCCTACCGGACAAGTGTTTAAGTGACACTTTCTCATCATAATACATCCAGTAGTAACAAGCGCAGCGGTAGCAACGCCCCACTCTTCTGCGCCAAGTAAGGCAGCTATTGCAAGGTCTCTACCTGTTCTGATCTGTCCATCTACCTGAACTACAATTCTTCCTCTTAATTTATTCTTAACTAAGGTTTGATGCGTTTCGGCCAACCCAAGCTCCCACGGCAATCCTGCATGTCGGATAGAACTCAATGGAGAAGCTCCTGTTCCACCGTCGTGGCCAGCGATCAAAACTACATCAGCATGTGCTTTGGCAACACCAGCAGCAACTGTTCCAACACCTGCTTCTGACACCAGCTTCACACTGATTCGAGCTGCTCTGTTGGCATTTTTCAAGTCGAAAATTAGCTGAGCTAAATCCTCAATCGAATAGATATCGTGATGTGGAGGAGGAGAAATTAAACCCACTCCCGGAGTAGAGTGACGCACTCTTCCGATCCAGTCATCCACTTTATGTCCGGGTAATTGTCCACCCTCACCCGGCTTTGCACCTTGAGCCATTTTTATCTGAAGTTCTTCGGCATTTGTCAGGTAATAACTGGTTACACCAAATCTTCCTGAAGCAACTTGCTTGATGGCTGATCTTTCCCAATCTCCATTTTCTTTCTTAAAAAATCTGATTTCATCCTCTCCTCCTTCGCCTGAATTACTCTTTCCACCTATTCTATTCATGGCAATTGCAAGCGTAGAATGGGCTTCATGGGAAATAGATCCGAAAGACATGGCACCTGTTGCAAATCTTTTAAAGATTGATTCCTTCGATTCAACCTCTTCAATCGGAATAGATTTGCCGGGCTTAAATTTCAACATACTTCTAAGTGTGATCGCCTTTGCAGTCTGATCATTCATCAACTTAGTGTATTTCTTAAACAACTGATAGTCGTTTGTTTTTGTTGAATGTTGAAGTAAATGAATGGTTTGAGGATTAAATAAATGTTGTTCTCCTCTTAATTTCCATTGATATACCCCACCCACTTCAAGCTTAGAATTTGAAACAGGTTTATCAGGGAAAGCCAAACGATGTTTTACCAACACTTCGTCCGCTATATCATCCATGGTCAATCCACCGATTCTTGATACAGTTCCCGGGAAAAATTTATTTACGACATCTTTTCCTAAACCAAGTATTTCAAAAATTTGAGCGCCTTGGTAAGACTGCATGGTAGAAATTCCCATTTTAGAGAAAATCTTTAACAACTCTCCATTTACAGCTTTTATATAATTGTAATGCAATTTGTCTTCAGAAAGCTCAACAGCAAGCATTTTTCGTTTCATCAGATCATTGATGGTCTCAAAAGCCAGGTATGGATTTACTCCCGAAGCTCCAAAACCGATCAAAGTAGCAAAGTGATGGGTTTCCCAAACGTCTCCTGCTTCAACCAATATACCCACTTTTCCTCTTAATCCTCTCTTTATTAAATGATGGTGAACGGCAGCAGTTGCCAGTAATGAAGGTATTTGGGCATGGCTACTGTCAAAACTTCTGTCAGAAAGAAGAATGATTGAAAAACCATCTTCTACGGCATCAGCAGCATACTGACAAACCCTGTTTAATGCTTTTTCCAGAGAACCTGGCTGTCCATCTGCCTTAAAGTAGATGTGAATGGTCTTGGTTTGGAAATGATGATCATCAATGTATCTGATTTTCTCAAGGTCCTTATTAGTAAGGACAGGTTGAGGCAATTCCAATTGTAAACAATGCTTCGGACCTTCTTCCAAGAGGTTTTGAGAACCTCCAACATAAGATACCAAAGACATCACCATTCTTTCCCGAATTGAATCAATCGGAGGGTTAGTAACCTGAGCAAATAATTGTTTAAAATAATTTGCTAAATGCTGACTTTGTTGAGACAGTGTAGCTATCGGTGTATCTTGTCCCATAGAACCAAGCGCTTCCTTTCCGGTTTCAACCATAGGTGCAAGAATCATCCTAAGGTCTTCTGAAGTATAACCAAACGCCTGCTGACGTTTTAATAGAGTTTTTTCGTCCGGTTGGTGGAAGGTACTGTGTGGTTCAGGAAGATCTTTCAATTTGATCTTATACTCCTTCAACCAATCTGCATAAGGTTGTCTTGAACAGATATCCGCTTTTAATTCTTCATCGCTGATGATCCTTCCTTGTTCAAGATCAGCAACAAACATTTTGCCTGGCTGAAGCCTTCCTTTCATTACGACTTTAGAAGGATCTACTTCAATAACCCCGGCCTCTGAAGCCATAATAACCACGTCATCATCGGTAACTAAATATCTTGAAGGACGAAGTCCGTTTCTGTCCAACGTAGCGCCTACAATTTTTCCATCTGTAAACGATATGGAAGCAGGACCATCCCAAGGCTCCATTAAAGCGGCATGATATTCATAAAATGCTCTTTTTACAGGATCCATATCTTTGTTACCATCCCAGGCTTCAGGCACCAACATCATCATTACCTGGGGTAAAGAACGGCCACTCAGTACAAGCAATTCAATAACATTATCCAGGTTGGCAGAGTCTGATTGTCTGATATCACAAATAGGAATAAGCATTTGCATTTCCTCTTTTGTGAAATATTTAGACTCAAACATTGCCTCCTGAGCCTTAATCCAGTTCACATTTCCTTTAACAGTATTGATTTCTCCATTGTGGGCGATATACCTGAATGGTTGGGCCAGTTTCCATGAAGGGAACGTATTGGTAGAAAACCGTGAATGAACCACAGCTAAGGCTGAAACTACATCTTCATTGGAAAGATCAGGAAAGTAAGGTTTTACCTGACCAGTAGTTAACATTCCTTTATAAGTAATGGTTTTATACGATAAAGAACCTATATAAAACTCATTATTTACGCCTTGAACAGATTCATTTATTATTCGTGAAGCGTAGTTTCTTAATATAAATAACTTTCGTTCAAACTCCTCAGAATCCGTCATGGTATCAGGCCTTTTAATAAAGACTTGCTCCATAACCGGTTCGGATGAACCTGATGTAAAACCAAGGTCACTGTTATTGGAAGGAACAATCCTATAACCTAACAGTTCAAGGTTAAGTAATTTTGTTTTTCTATTTAAAATGGTCCTGCACTCCTCTCTTACCTTGTCGTCCTTTGGAAAAAAAACCATTCCAACACCATATTCTTCAAATGGAGGAAGTTTAATACCAATTTTCCTGCATTCATCCACAAAAAATTCGTGTGGTTTTTGAATGAGGATCCCAGCTCCGTCACCTGTATTGGTTTCACATCCGCATGCGCCCCTATGATCCATCCTCGTCAACATATGAATAGCATCTTCTACTATCTTATGAGATTTTCTCCCTTTTAAGTTCGCGATAAAGCCAATTCCACAGGCGTCGTGTTCGAAGCTTGGGTGATACAAACCCAAATTTTCCTGATCTGTCATTTACTTACCCTTTTATTCTTTAATTGAAAAATTAAAAACTGAAATTATGAGATTGCCAAAGTAAAAATTTGGTTTGGATAACCAAACTGCAAAGATTATTCTACGTTTTGTTGAATTTAACATAAAAAAAACTTTAGCAAAAAGAGTTTCTCGTAAAATTAAATAAAAGTTAGCAATTTTTAAATACCCTTACTAAAATAAAAACAAAAGTCTCACTTTTTTATTAATTCATTTAACAAAGAGGGGTTATAATACAAAGATGGAAATTAATAGATTTTAAAATATAACAAGAAAAAAATTAATTATTAGAAATTTTTAAGGTCTAATTACTCCAAAAATTTAAATTTTAAAAAAATGATAAATCGTTGAGCCCCTATTGCTCTTTAAAATGTAATTAGAAATTTTTCATTTTTAAGGCTCTTAAGTTCTTCTTCTATTGTCAGATTAACCTTAGTCTGATTCAGTTCCTTTCGATAAGCTGACTTTAATTGTTTTCTTTTTACAGCTTCTATAAATCTTCTTAAGTCTTCCCTGTTTTCTAATATCAACCCTGGAACCGGAGTAGGTTTATCGATTGCATTTTTTGCTACCATAGTAAAATAAGAAGTGTTTGTATGCTTTGTTAAACCGGAAGTTATGTTTTCGGCGATGACCCTAATGCCAACTACTAAAGAAGTATTTCCCACATAATTGACTGAAGCAACCAAAGAAACGAGGTCTCCTACCTCGACCGGCTGAAGAAATTCAACATTATCTACCGTCACAGTTACACAGTAATTTCCTGCATGTTTAGCTGCACAGGCATATGCCACTTTGTCCATCAAAGAAAGAATTATACCTCCATGTATCTTCCCGCCAAAATTTGCGTAAGAAGGTATCATAAGTTCTGTTATCGTTGTTTTTGAATAGCTTACGGGCTTATAGTTTTGTTTTGTCATTGTGATCACATTTGAGTTTATCTTATTCCTTAAAACCGTATTATTACTTATAATAAATTAAAAATTTGAATAAACAAAACGCTACAAAATAAGTTAACTCAAATAGAGCTGGTTGAGGATTTTGAGTATTAAATTGTATTTATCAGGAACAGTTTTAGGGAGGTTATTTGTTTAATATGAATTGGTTAGGGATCAAATTAATGTTTATAATAAAAAATTTTATTCTCTTGACATTAATTGACTATTGACATAATATTGCAAGGTCTAAAGTTTATTGAACTTCTCCCTTCGAAAAGTTCATATATTTTTGGAATTTCGTTTCTAATTATCTTAATTGAAAATCATTTAAACATCCTGATACAACCGACTACTGTTCATGTAGTTATATCCATTAATTATTTAATTTATGTACAATATTGACGAATTAAATCTAAGACTTTTGTCTGAGCTTAGAGACATTGCCGAGGAGTTGGGGGTGAAAAATTTTAAAAAACTCGCCAAGAAAGAGCTTATATATAAGATTTTAGATCAGCAAGCCATCACACCAGAAAATTCCCTCCCTGAAAAAAAACAAATAACAATTCAACAACCAATGCAAGAACCCATCAATAGTGAAAATAAATTTGAACGATCGCCAAGAGTAAGGAGGGAAAATGTAAAAGCTACAGAAGAAGTTAAAGCGCCTGCCAACGATTTTGAGAGTCCTGAACAAATACTTGAATCATTCAAATTTGATATAGATGAGACCATCAATTCTTTTGAAATACCTGCTGGTACCGAAGGTTTAACTTTAAAAAAGGAAGATGGACCGCAAGTGGCAGATTTCAATGGTGGAAATAATCTTCGAAATGAAGGCTCTTTTAACAGGGATATTAAAGCCAAGAAGCCTAACCTTTATAATGTCCGTGATTTTGACGGGATGATTGAGAATGAAGGCATTCTTGAAATAATGCAGGATGGATATGGGTTTTTAAGATCTTCGGACTACAACTACCTTGCAAGCCCTGATGATATTTATGTTTCGCCTTCTCAAATCAAATTATTCGGATTAAAAACCGGAGACACCGTACGAGGGCAAATAAGACCTCCTAAGGAAGGCGAAAAATATTTCGCTTTACTTAGGGTCGAAACCATCAATGGAAAAACAACAGAAGAGATAAGAGACAGGATTCCTTTTGAGTACCTGACTCCATTGTTTCCTGAAGAAAGATTAAACTTAAGCACAAAGCCTGATCAATACTCTACCAGGATTTTAGATTTATTTGCTCCGATTGGTAAAGGACAGAGAGGGATGATCGTTGCACAACCAAAAACTGGTAAGACGGTGTTGCTAAAGCAAATCGCAAACGCTATTGCAGAAAATCATCCGGAAGTATATCTAATGATCCTCTTAATAGATGAAAGACCTGAAGAGGTTACGGATATGGCCAGAAATGTAAAAGCAGAAGTTATAGCTTCTACCTTTGATGAACAAGCGGAACGCCATGTAAAGATTGCAAGTATCGTTCTTGAAAAAGCTAAAAGAATGGTGGAAAGCGGCCATGATGTAGTTATACTTCTTGATTCAATAACCCGTTTAGCCAGAGCTTATAATACTGTTGTACCTTCATCCGGTAAAATTTTATCTGGAGGTGTGGATGCTAACGCTTTGCACAAACCCAAAAGATTCTTTGGAGCGGCAAGAAATGTTGAAAATGGTGGTTCATTAACAATTATAGCTACCGCGCTTATTGAAACTGGATCTAAAATGGATGAGGTTATCTTTGAAGAATTTAAAGGAACGGGTAACATGGAACTTCAATTGGATAGAAAACTTTCAAATAAGAGGGTTTACCCTGCTATCGATGTTCCTGCATCTGGTACAAGAAGAGAAGACCTGTTGATGGACAAAGACGAGTTATCAAGAATGTGGATCTTAAGGAAATTTATGAATGATATGACTTCCGTTGAAGCCATGGAATTCCTGCTTGATAAAATGAAAGGAACAAAGAACAATGAAGAGTTTCTTATATCCATGAATGGATAAAAATGTTAGATTATAAATTTTGAATGTTAAATGACATAACAAAAGGCGGGAAGTAATTCCTGCCTTTTGTTTATTCATTCAACATTTAATACTCAAAATTTAACATTTACTTAGCCTTTTTAGCTTCAGCGATCAATTTTTCATTCAAAGCTACGTAATCAGGGTTTCCTTGCTCCTTTGCTTTTCCTTTAGAACTTTCAGCCGACGCAATGGCTCCTTTAAAATCCTGAAGTTTATACTGGATCTTTGCTTTCAAATGTTCTACCCAGTATGCTTTTGGTTCTCCTTTTACCGCTTCATTTACCCATTCCAAAGCTTTTGGAAGGTCTCGGTTGGTTTCATAATAATAAGCTGCTGCTTGAAAATAAGGTTTTTTCTCACCCTTCATTGCCTCTTCTATATTTGCCATAATTTCAGAATCAATCTCGGCAGATATGGTAAAGCTTACGGCTGTTTTTTCCCATACCAATTGGATATCCATTGATGCAGGCTTTACATTAGAAAATAAAATGGTAAAAGTCTCAACATGCTCTGGAATTGAACTTGATTTAACCTTAAATCTCATAAAATCAGCATCAGGTTTATAGCCCATTGATCCCCAGGTTTCAAGGTTCTTGCTTAAAATAATCTCCCATTCTGATTTACCTGGTCTTGTGAATAAGGCATATTGGCCCGCGGGAACACCTTTCCCGTTAATTTTCACATCATCTCCAAAAGTAATCTTTGTAGAAGAGTTAGCGCCTGTTCTCCAGATTGTGTCATATTTAACCAAATCACCAAAAATAACCCTTCCCTTGGCACTTGGCCTCGAATAGGTGATAGAAACTTCAGAAAGAGCAAACTCTTGTTTAATAGTTTGAGTAGGGCTTGGCGAAGGAAGTTTTAAACCTTGCCCCATCGAAATAGAGGAAATAAATAAAGAAAGTAACAGTAATTGAAAATTTTTTTTCATAGCGAATTAATTAATGTTGTTTTAAGGCGGCTAAATTAGGAAAAGGGCCGCTAGCAATTAATAAAAAAAGAAATAAAGTTTTAAGTCAAATTAAAAATCAAAAAATTTCCGTTATCCTTTTTGTTATAAAAACAAATTAAAATTGTAATCGTGAAAACTGACATGTACGCCGGTAAATTATCTCTTTCATTTTTATTAATCTTCACTATTCAAGCTTCTTTTGGCCAAACAAACCTTGATTCTTTATTAAAAGAAAGGAGCATTTTATATAAGGATTATGAATTCTACGAAAAACAAAAAAGCTCTTTCTGGGGAACAAAATCAAAAAAGGACCTAAAAAACATCATTGAAACTTTAAAGGGAATTATTATAAAAGACAATGAAATTATAAAAGAAATAAATGTGGCAAGCCTGCAAAAGAACGCCCAGGTAGTTAGCAAAACACAAGCATCTCTTGACTGGGCGGTAGAGCTTGAAAATGAAAATAACAAATTGGAGATTTTATTAAAGAAATCCACGTTCGATTATAATGAAATAAAAGGCGAATTAGAATCATTGGAGTCCTCGGAAAAACTGAAAAACACTATGCTCTTTGTTCTTACAATAACCGTTGCCGGACTATTTATTTATATTATATACATGAGGCAGGGACTAAAGGAAAACAGACAATTGACTTAAAAAGAAGAAGTATGCCAGTCAAAACTATTTTTATTTATGGTACCTTTTGTTTTGCAGGAATAGCAATCGGATTAATTTTAATCAAAAAGCTTACAGACAAAAAAGAAGTAGTCGGAAAGCTATCCCGCAGGGAAATAAAGGAGCTTTACAAACTCGTTCAGTTATAATTTTATTTGGTTAACTTTCCCTGTTGATTTATCTTTTAATAAAACAGGTTATAAAAATTTTCAATCCTTTCTCAATTCCATCTTTTGGCAATCTTACATGTTTTAGAAATTATTCATATTTTCTAAAAATTCCCTTATAATAGTACTAATTTGATATAATGAGGTATTTCAGGGCTTACTTATTTGTACTATTCTGCCTTTTTTTGGGGGCAAGTAATCCTGCTATTGCTCAAAAAACAAAGTTTAAAAAGGGAGGTGTTGTAAACCAGAATACTAGAAAAGATTCCCTTCAACAACAAGCGGTTAATCTCCAATTTAAAAACATCAACAAGATTAATTATTATAAGGACCAATCAAAGTTTGAGGAAATCAAAAGCCTGGATAAACATCAGCAGTGGGAAGAGCTTTACCCTAAATTAAAAGAATATGTAAGTAACTTCGGTATCAAAAACTTTAATAAAGATACCTATTGGCTATGGAGACTGGCAAAACTTACAGAGCTTTTCGGGAACATGGAAGAAGCCAAAAGCTTATATAAACTTTCTATTAAACACAGCGGCAAAGACCTGGATGTAAAATCTATTGAGCTTTATTATGATTCTCTTTCCAAAAATGAGGTGGATTATTATGTACCTATTGAATACTACTATGAGTTGGTAGAATTCAGAAGAGATGTGGACACCCTGCGTCCGCCAAGGGGGATATTATTAAATATGGGAGATGTAGTAAATTCAAGGTTTGAAGACTATGGACCTACCATAGGAAAAGATAAAAACGTCCTCTACTTTACTTCAAAAAGAAATAAAAAAGAAAAGCCTATAGATGATTCGGAAAATGAAGATCTGTTTTACTCTATAAATTATGACGGCTACTGGGATATCGCACTACCTGTAAAAGGACTGAACTCGAGGTACAATGAAGGATCAGCATGCCTGACAAAAGATGGTAAGCAACTTTATTTCTCCCGCTGCGAATGTGGGGATTGTTTTGGAAACTGTGATATTTTTGTTGCTGAACTTTTGCCTGACAGCACCTGGGGAAATGTTACCAATCTGGGATTAAATGTAAATAGTAATGCCTGGGACTCGCAACCGTCATTATCTCATACCCAGGACACCTTGTTTTTTGCTTCGGATAGAATGGGTGGATTTGGGTTATCTGACCTTTATTATTCTGTAAAAACGAAAAAAGGATGGTCGCCTGCAAAAAATATGGGTCCTTCTATAAATACAATACACAATGAGGTAAGCCCTTTTTACCACCCGGTATATCCTGTCCTTTATTTTAGCTCGAATGGTCAGTTGTTGAATTTTGGAGATTTTGATATTTATAAAACAAAAAAATTAAATGACGGATGGGAAGAACCCAAAAATATCGGCCCTTTGGTTAACGGTCCGGGGTTTGAATATTATTTCACCATTGATCCTGAATCGAATTTACTGTTTTATGCGAGATCAGAAGGAAATGATAAAAAGAACTTGGACTTATATTCATTTCCTCTTCCGATGGAGGCTCAACCTACAGCCAGCACTAAACTAAGGGGTTCACTAAAAGACTCTTTGACGGGCAAACCTTTTGAAGGAATTGTTTCCATCATCGATCTGGACCACGGAGTAGAAGTAGCTCCTAAATTTTTAAGACCGGACGGAAGTTTCGAATTTGATTTGGTCGACAGGAACAATTATTTAATCATTATTCAGGGAGATGAGTTCTTTAGAATAGAACAGGTGATTTTTTTAAACGGAGATACACAATTTGACAGAGAGACCGCACCAATCACCAGTAAACTTAAATTCTCAAGTATTGAATTCGAAGAAAGTAAAGCCAATATCCTTCCTGAAATGAGGGCGGATCTTAATAAGGTTGTTAATTTTCTTTTAGATAATCCTGAATTTAATCTTAAGATATCGGGTCATACTGATTCAGGTGGAGATCCGGATTCTAACCTCAAATTATCACAGAAAAGAGCTGAAGCTATAAAAGACTACCTGGTTTTAGTAGGAGGAATTGATGAAGCACGTGTTGAATCATTAGGCTTCGGGAGCTCCCGGCCAATAGTACCGGAAGTTACCGAAGAAGACAAAAAATTAAATCGCAGGGTTGAGTTTGAAATTTCCAGACAGGAAAATCCCTGATTAAAGTATGTAATGACTTAAGTCTTTGTCTTTAACCAAGTTATTTAACTTATCTTTTACCAATTGCCTGGTAACTAAAAGTTTAGCGCCAGGCAGTATCTTATCAGGAACGTCATATAAGAACTCGTTCAGCAAATGACTCATCACAGTTTGTAGCCTTCTGGCTCCTATGTTTTCGATTTCACCGTTTATCTGAAATGCTATTGCTGCTATTTCATCCAGGGCTTCATCCTCAAAGTCCAACTCCACATCTTCCGAACTGAACAAAGCTTCGTATTGCTTTGTTAAAGCGCTTTTTGGTTCTTTTAATATCCTGTAAAAATCATCTTTTGTTAAGCTATCCAATTCCACCCTGATTGGAAATCTTCCCTGAAGTTCCGGTATTAAATCCGATGGTTTTGACAGATGAAATGCGCCTGCTGCAATGAAAAGTATATGGTCAGTGTTAATTACGCCATATTTGGTGTTTATCGTGCTTCCTTCCACAATTGGCAGTAAATCTCTTTGTACACCTTCACGACTTACATCAGGGCCTCTGCCCGATCCCCCGGAACTTGCAATTTTGTCAATTTCGTCTATAAAAATTATCCCCGTATCTTCCGCCTTTCTGATTGCCAGGTCCTTTACTTCATCCATATCAATTAGTCTGGATGCTTCCTCCTCTAAGAGAATTTTCCTCGCTTCCGCAATTGTTACTTTTCTTTTCTTGGTTCTTTTAGGAAGCATATTGCTGATCATTTCCTGAATATTCATCATTGACATTTCATCAATCCCTCCAGGACCAATAACTCCCACTCCCGAACCAGGATTTTGCGCTACATTTATTTCAATTTTTCTATCCTCCAACTCGCCATTTCTAATTTTTTCCCTGAAACGTTCCCTCGTTCTTTCATTTAATTGAAAATCATCATTTGAAGCATCATCGCTGCCTAACGCATTGTTGGTTTTTTTAATTGGAGGAATCAGAGCATCAAGTATAATATCTTCTACAATTACAGTAGCCTTTTCAACCACTTCTTCTTTCTTTTTTGCTTTGACCAGATGAACAGACTGCTCGACCAAGTCCCTTACCATACTTTCCACGTCTCTTCCCACATAACCTACTTCAGTAAATTTGGAGGCTTCTACTTTTGTAAAAGGCGCATCAGCAATTTTTGCAAGCCTTCTGGCGATTTCCGTTTTTCCTACTCCGGTCGCGCCGATCATCAAGATATTGTTGGGAACTATCTCTCTTTGAATGTCTGATTTCACATTCATTCTTCTCCATCTATTTCTTAAAGCAATGGAAACATTCCTTTTCGCTTCCTTCTGACCTATGATATATTTATCCAGTTCTTCTACTATCTGTCTCGGAGTAAGATATTTATTCTTATCTATCATGGTTAAATAAATTAATTAATATGTTTAGCACTATTAGCAATCCCTTTGCTATTTATTCTTATTAAGAAAATAATTCAAATTGGTAATCAGCGTAAAGCAATTTTGACTACCGGCGGCATTAAAGCCGCCACGACTGTAAGCAACTTCAAAAGCTTTCACCCGTATCATCATTCCAATGGAGAATCCAGACAAGGCTCCACCCTGGCTAAGTTTCATCTCCTTTCGCCTTTGATGATCATAGCCAGCCCTAATATTTATATTTTTGGTCAAAAGAACCTCAGTTCCAATTACGAGATGCCGGAAGATTTGGTCAGTTGTTGAAACTTTTTCTCCATTCAGCTCTTCTGACACTTTGAATCTATTTAATGAATGAAGGGTCATTGACAGTCGGACCGGCATGTGTTCAGGTTTAAAACTGCCGCCAATTTGCACATCAAAAGGCATCTTAAAATCGGAGGAATTGGTATAGTTCCTTAAACTAAGTCCCACGTTTTTTATTGTCATCCCAATCTTTAAATCCTTGGAAGGATGTACAAAAAGGCCGCCAATGTCAAATAAAAGGGCGGATGAAAAATATCCGGCTATATCCGACCCTGCCAATTTTATGCTCCCTCCAAAAGAAAAATTCTCTTTTGTTTGTGAATTACTTATGACTAAAGCGTAATCCCTTGCACTATACTGCCCGATAGATTCCCCTGAAGGATCAAATCCTTTAAATGTCCCATAATCAAGATAATTAATGCTTGCACCCCAACTGCCGAATTTATTAAAATCCTTTGCAAATGAAGTACTTAGATAATTTACTTTTGCGAAATATGGAATATAGTTAAAAGAAATAAAGTTATCCAATTGTTTATTCAAAACTGCCGGATTACTCAAGAAACCATTCGGATCTCTATCTGCTGATGTGACGTTTTTACCACCTAACCCTACTTGCCGGGCCGATGGAGGAATATTCAAAAACTCATAAGAATTAGTATAAACATCCTGACTTCTGGCGGAAAAAATAACAATAAAAAAAAAGATTGCTCCTACTCCTTTTTTAGGAAAATAAATAGAAAAGGAATAAGAGCATCTTTTAAACACTATAAAAATTCTATTGAGGCAACATTGAAGCTGGAATTTTTTCTACTTCGATGTCAAAATTTAATGGATTTTTTACTTTTTCATCCAAAAGGGCTAAACTGACCACCTGATCTACCGTATCCACATAATGAATCTTTAAGTCTTCAATATAACTTGGCTTAATCTCGTCAATGTCCTTTTTATTCTTTCTGCACAAGATTATTTCCTCAATTCCAGATCTTTTTGCCGCAAGGATCTTCTCTTTTATTCCTCCAACTGGCAGTACCTTTCCTCTTAAAGTAATCTCACCTGTCATAGCGATTTTATTTTTTACCTTTCTCTGTGTATATAAAGAAGCAAGAGAAGTAAACATCGTTATACCTGCAGAAGGGCCATCTTTGGGAACAGCACCAGCAGGCACGTGGATATGAAGATCAAAGTTGTCAAATACCTTGTAGTTGATGTCGAGCTTATCTGCATTTGCCCGCAAATAAGACAGCGCAGCCATAGCAGATTCTTTCATTACGTCTCCTAATTGGCCGGAAAGGGTAAGCTTGCCTCTTCCCCTGCTCAGACTCGATTCAATAAACAAAATTTCCCCACCAACGGAAGTCCAGGCAAGGCCAGTAACTACTCCCGGTTGATCATTTGATTGATATTCTTCTTTTTCAAAAATTTCGGATCCAAGAATTTTTACAACATCTGCCGCGCCAACTCTTTTCTTATAAGCTTCTTCCAGCGCTATCGACTTGGTGATACTTCGAACCACAGCGCCTATTTTCCTTTCGAGATTTCGAACTCCGGATTCTCTAGTATAATCTTCAATAATTTTAACTATAGCCTTATCATCAAAAGTAATATCACGGGGCTTAAGCCCATGTTCTTCCTTTTGCTTTGGTATCAAATGCCGTTTTGCTATTTCTAATTTCTCTTCAAGTGTATAACCGGAAATTTCAATTATTTCCATTCTGTCCCTCAATGCAGGCTGAATGGTATCCAAAGAATTTGCAGTGGCTATGAATAATACTTTAGACAGGTCATACTCCTGCTCTAAATAATTGTCCATAAAACTATTGTTCTGCTCAGGATCCAATACCTCCAATAAAGCAGAAGACGGATCACCTCTGAAATCGGAACCTAACTTATCTATTTCATCCAAAATAAAAACCGGATTGGAAGTCTTTGCCTTTTTTATGTTTTGAATAATTTTTCCTGGCATAGCACCAACATAAGTTTTTCTGTGGCCTCTTATTTCTGCCTCATCATGCAGGCCACCAAGTGACATCCTGACATATTTACGACTTAATGCTTTAGCGATCGATCTGCCTAATGAAGTTTTACCAACACCCGGAGGACCGTAAAGACATAAAATAGGACCTTTCATGTTGTTCTTAAGCTTAAGAACAGCAAGGTATTCTATAATTCTGTCCTTGACCTTTTCTAATCCAAAATGATCTTTATCCAAAACTTTTTTGGCCTTATTTAAATCGAAATTATCCTTAGTAAACTCATTCCACGGAAGGTCGACCAATAATTCAGCATAATTCAAGGCAATGGGATACTCGGCGGCTGCCGGATTCATTCTTTCAATTTTATCCAACTCCTTATTAAAGTGTTTTGCAATAGCCTCACTCCACTTCTTCTTACCACCCTTAGTTCTTAACTCATTAAGCTCCTGTTCATTGGTCTCGTAACCGAGTTCGTCCTGCAAGACTTTTATTTGCTGTCTTAAATAAAAATCCCTTTGTTGCTGGTCCAAATCAGAATGTACCTTGCTCTGGATTTCTTGTTTCAGTTCGAGCAACTGAATATCCTTGAGCATGAACTGCAGCAATGCGGTCGCTCTTTTGCTCCCATCATTGGTTTCCAAAAGTTTTTGTTTTTCCGATACATCTACATTGATGTTGGAGGAAAGAAAATGGGTAAGAAAACCGGGACTTTCAATATTATCAAGGGCGATTTGTGCTTCCTGAGGAATATCAGGATTTAACTTTAATATCTTAAAAGCGGCATCCTTTAATGATTGAATAAGCGCTTTGGTCTCCTTTTTCTTTTTGTCAGGAACGATTTCGTCAATTACCTTTACTTTAGCAATTATAAAGGGTTCCTCCTGTAGAATTGTTTCTATCTGAAATCTTCTGCTTCCCTGAATAATAATGGTGGTATTTCCATCTGGTAGAACAAGCATTTTAATGATTTTGGCTATTGTTCCAACCTTGTAAATATCCTCAGATCCGGGTTCTTCCGTAGAAAAATTTTCCTGAGCAACCACCCCAATTATTCTGTCTCCTTTGTAAGCCTTCTTTACCAGTTTAATGGATTTAGCCCTTCCCACAGTAATCGGGATCACAACCCCGGGAAATAAAACAGTATTTTTTAACGGTAAAATCGGAAGTTCTTCAGGCATCCCCTCATTTTGCATGATCTCTTCATCATCAGGAGAAATCAATGGAATAAACTCTCCACTATCTTCATCTGTCAGATTTGAAAAATATATATTATTAAATGAATTTCTATTTTGATTATGTTTCATAAAGTCTATGACAAATTGGCAACTAGAATAAATTAAATCAACCCTTCGCTTTAATTATACTTAAAAACACAATACCTGTGCCAAATAAAAGTTGAATTATAGATTAAAGTTTTGTATTTAACAAAAAACTTTGCTGTAGATATACGAAGTAATGGACCAAAGAAGATTTATAGTAACAACACGATAAAGTATACAATTCATTTACTTCTATTTATTCTTCAATCTCTCCGAATTCTACAAATTCCTCCAAGGTTTCTTTTATTCCTTTATGAACAATTTCACATAAATAATGTGCCACGGCATCAGAAAATCCTGCCACCTTCTTCAACTCCGAATCCCAGAATGAACCTTCGTCAATAATTTCTTCAACAAATACCCTGCAACTGATTACGGTATTTACATCAGCAGTTTTCCATTTTTCATCAAAGTAAGTGGCCATAGTGTCCTCAATCAGATAAAATTCTTCGTCTCTGAGTCCAAAATATTTACCGTCTTCTATTTTCTCTGCTTTCATAAATATTAAATAAGCAGCGAAGCCAAGGGCAATATATCGGGGGACTTCCATATACCTCTTGTAGAAATTTATAATTGTTTTTGAATTCAGGTCGTTCATTTTTGAAGAATAATTGACGACAATTTCCAAAAGAGATTGGCGGATAAATGGATTATTAAAACGATCAATCAGTTCATTTGCATAAGATTCCGCCGTTTCCCTATTTCCTTCGAGTGCTGCAACTATTTCATCAAACATAACATTCCTTACAAATTCAGTGAGAAGTGTCTCCTCCATACATTCCCGTACAGTATTCATTCCCGACAAAAATCCCAATCCTGCAAGAAGTACCTGTGTGCCCTCCAACAACCTTAATTTTCGTTCCCTGAATTCTTTAATGTTTTTTACAATTGCTAAACCCTCATCCGCTCTACAAAATGACAATTTTTCTTCTATATTTTTATCTCCTTCTATTGCCCACAATCGATAGGATTCGGAAATTATCAAAAGGTTATCCTGAAATCCCAACTCCTGTTCAATTTGCTCCTTTAATACTTGCTGAGGCACTTCACTCAAACCATCAACTAAAGAATTACAAAAAGTATTCTCATTTTCTAGCCATGCTAAAAAGGAACTGCCCAAATGATTTTGTTTGGCAAGAACAATAATCTGCTCTTTCAATTTTACCCCATTGTCTATAATAACTTCCGTTGGAATTACAATCATCCCGCTATCATTTGTTCCCTTGAACATTTTAAACCTTTCAAACAAAAAAGCAGTCAACTTTCCCGAAAAAGATGAGGGAGGGCTTCCCTTTAAATTATCTTCGGATGGTGCAAAATCTATTTCTCCGGTATTGGAAATGATAACCTTTAGATCAGGATTTTTTGCGCACTCCAGTATTTCGGTCCATTTAAGGGTAGCATTGAGTATCCTGCTAATAGAGGAATTTATTATTAGGTCATCAACGGTAATATTGCTTTTAAAGCTTTTTATATTATGAACAAAAAGACACTCCTGAGCGTCGAAATCACTGAGGCGGGAATCTGATGATTCAACCGCAACGATCCTTCCATTAAAGACGCCCTTTCTATTGGCTTGGTCGATAAAATAATCCGGGATGCTTCTTATCAAAGATCCGGTTCCAAACTGAAGCACCCTTTCAGGAAGAGAAAAGATTTTTTCCTCTGGCACTTGAATTTTTTTTAGTGAATTAAAACCACTTTCGTTAAAAAGAGCCGGGGACAATCGTTGAAAATGCATACGTGTCAGGGGTTGAAGTTAATAGTATCGAAAAGGAGGACCTTGGTTCATTATCTCTTCACCAGATATTTCAGGCTTAGAAAATGAGTAACTATGGTTTGTACGGTTTGAAGAAATTTTTGATGGAAAGAACAGAAGAAAAATATTTTTAAGGCAATAGCAATCTCGTCGAACTTCAATTTGATTAGTGACACACTGATCCAAAAAAATTATGGCCACTATTGCAAAGTGAAACCAATTGAGTAGGTTTATGACACTACTTAAATATACAGATATGGAAGCTACTCAATTAGATCATCTGAAATTTCCTATTGGTCCCTTTTTAAAAAAAGAACATTATGCGCCCGAGGAGTTAAGTTCTCTAATAGGTATTGTAGAAGCTGCCCCTGAAAATTATCGTACAATAATTAAAGGCATTTCTTCTTCCGATTTAACCAAAACTTATCGCGAAGGTAGCTGGAATATCCGGCAATTGATTCACCACGTGGCTGACATTCAACTGCTTCATTTTTTGAGAATGAAAAAAGCGTTAACAGAGCCTAATTATGTTGAAGTAACACTAATCAATATGGATGGATGGGCGGTTACTGCCGATGGTCTTACGGCACCAATAGAAGATTCATTGATGATGTTTGAAGGAATTACTAAGAGATATGTCTTCCTTCTTCGGTCGCTCGACGAAAAGGCCCATGAGATAAAATATTATCATCCGATAAGAAAGTTTACAATCAATCAAGCCCAAGCCATAGGAATGTCAGCATGGCATGTGCGTCATCATCTGGCTCATATTAAAATAGCTTTGGGGGAAAAGGTATAATTTGTAAGGGATATCGATATTTGAGAAAATTATACTTTTCTAATACTCTTTTGCACCGAGACCGAGGAGGAACCGAGACAGTACCGTAACAGTACCAAGACAGAACCGATGGGAAACCTCAATAATTGTTTCTTTTTAACATCCATCAACAGCGAATGAATGTTAAAATATCGGTTTCTTTTTTCTCCAAACCATACAGTCTTTTTTCCCAATTAAACTCCATTTAATTATAAAAAAGGCTATTTTCACGTTTCTAACAACATCTTATGAAGCGCTCAAACAGACTGTATTGTATCTTCCTCTTATTTTTTTTGTATTCTGCGGCAATTGCGCAAAAGGGAAGCGGTGAAATAGAATGGCGGAAAGACGGAATCTCCTATTTGTATTATGATGGCGGGCAGATCGTTCAAAACAACCTGACAAATAATTCCAAATCCATTGTAGTATCGGGGACACAATTAACACCAAAGGGATCAAACCAGCCAATTGTTGTAAAATCCTATGCTTTTTCTTCAGACGGTAACAAGGTGTTGGTTTTCACAAATGCCAAGAAGGTATGGCGGTTAGCAACACGCGGTGATTATTGGCTGCTCGATCTTAAAACAAATACATTGAGCCAAATCGGAAAAGAAAGGCCTGCATCCTCCCTGATGTTTGCCAAAATCTCACCCGATGGAAAGAAGGTGGCTTATGTAAGTGAGTACAATCTATATGTAGATGATATAGAATCCGGAACAACAAAGCAACTCACTTTTGATGGCAATCGGAAATTTATCAATGGCACGTTTGATTGGGTTTATGAAGAAGAATTCTTTTGCAGAGATGGTTTCCGCTGGAGCCCTGATAGTAAGCAAATTGCTTTCTGGCAGATTGATGCCAGAAAAACAAAAGACTATCTAATGATCAACAATACGGATTCCATTTATCCCTTTATAATTCCTGTTGAATATCCCGTCGCAGGAGAAGCGCCTTCTCCTTATAAGATTGGAGTAGTAGATATTAACACAGCAAAACCAAATTGGATGAATATTCCTACGGATCCTGTCCTTGGTTCTTATGTCCCGAGAATGGAATGGGCTAATGACAAAACTCTAATAATCCAGCATTTAAGCCGCAAACAGAATACCAGTAAAATAATGTTGTGTGAAGCTGAAACAGGATCTTCTACGACCATTTATGAGGAAAAGGACAATGCCTGGATCGATATTCTGCCTTTGTGGGACGATGACTATATATGGGGAGGTTGGGACTGGCTCAATAATGGAAAAGAGTTTGTTTGGGCATCGGAGAAAGATGGCTGGAGACATTTATACAGGATAAGCATTGATGGAAAAAAAGAGACTTTAATTACTACTGGTGATTACGATGTGATGGACATTATTACCATTGATGAAAAATCAGGATATGTCTATTTCGCTGCTTCGCCAGATAATGCCACGCAAAAATACCTGTACCGTACAAAGCTGGATGGGTCGGGGAAAGCTGAAAGACTCACCCCTTCTGATCAGCCAGGCACCCATAGTTATATAGTTTCCCCCACAGGCCAGTTCGCTTACCACAGCTTTTCAAATCATTATACAAAACCAGTAAGTGAATGGGTCTCTTTACCTGGTCATAAAGGATTAAACAAAACAAACCACGTCGACAAAGCGATTGCCCAAGCTAAAAAAACAAGAAGCACCGTCGAATTTTTCAAAATCAAAACGGAAGAGGGCGTTGAAATGGATGCCTGGATGGCAAAACCAACATCTTTTAATCCCACTAAAAAATACCCCATTGTTTTCTATGTATATACAGAACCGTGGGGTCAAAATGTAACAGACGATTATAATGTGGCCAAAAACAATCTCTACAAGGGCAACATGGCTGATGACGGTTATATCTATGTTTCTATAGATAACCGGGGAACCCCTGTGCCCAAGGGAAGAGATTGGAGAAAAATAGTCTATAGAAAAATAGGTCTTGTAAATATCAGGGATCAGGCATTGGCTGCAAAAGAAGTTCTAAAAATGCCGTTTATAGACAAGGACAGAGTAGCAGTATGGGGTTGGAGCGGCGGCGGTTCTGCTACATTGAACCTGATGTTCCAATACCCCGAAATTTATAAAACAGGAATAGCTATAGCGGCGGTAGGAAATGAACTTACCTATGACAACATATATCAGGAAAGATATATGGGACTGCCTCAAGAGAATAAAGAAGACTTTGTAAAGGGTTCACCGATAACTCATGCTAAAAATCTTCAGGGTAATTTGTTGTATATCCATGGTACCGGCGATGATAACGTTCATTACAATAATTCAGATATGCTGGTAAATGAGCTGGTAAAACACAACAAACAATTTCAATTGATGGCGTATCCAAACCGGAGCCATGGACTGTCTGAGGGTGAAGGAACGTTCCAACATTTAACCACGCTATATACCAATTATCTGCGGCAACATTGCCCTCCTGGAGGTAGGTAGATTGTCTAGCACGAAGGTTGACATGATTGCGTCTGAACCTGAATTTGTAGAATGAATAAGATTATTGGAATTTCGAATGGCAAGAATTCATATTTTGCATCAGTTTTACAGTTTTAAAATAGCCTAGATTGTATGTGATCTCTCATGTTCTTCATATAAGTTACATTCATCATAGTTCAAGACTTATAATTAAATCCATCTAAAAAAAATCAGACCCGTTCTAATTTTTGAAAAGACAATGTGGATTTAACTGAAAGACCTAAGCGATAATGGATTTCAATAGTTATAAACTGACTGTATATGGGCTTGTATTTTTTATCTTCCTGATACTTCTTGCGGATGGAGCATCTGCGCAATTAAAACCACGGGAAAAGCCCTTTAAAATATTGGGAATAAACATTGACACCCTGCTTCAGTCGCCTATAAAAGAAATTGATACAACCTTCATTACCCCTTATTATAATTTCCTACATATTCATCCAATAGGAGAAGATAGGAATTACTCCTTATATGTATCGGATAAAAAAAGTGCTATCGCCTATAAACCAAATGTGCCCTTTTCGATTGGCGCCGGTTTATCTTACAAATGGCTCAACTTGGCTTTAATGTTTAAACTTCCTTTCACGGACAAAGCATTGGAAAGAAAAGGAAAGACAAACCAGGTGGGATTCGGCCTGAGTTATACGGGAAGAAAATTATTGATCAGTACATATTACCAATCTGCCAAAGGAATGTATTTATCAAATCCTGAAGAATTTGATCTTGACTGGTTTAGTAAAAACAATTCCTATCCAATTAGAGAAGACCTCCTTGTGCGTACTTTATTTACCCAGACCTATTATATTTTCAATTATAAAAAGTTTTCTAATCGCGCGGCCTATTCCTTCCAGGAGCGACAGAAAAAAAGCGCGGGCTCTTTTTTGTTAGGCGGATCATTCAATTTTTTTCAACTTCGTTCAGATTCTTCGCTGGCATTTTTTCCTGGAAACGAAGCTTTCAACGATAAAAGGAGCGTAAACTTTAATTCCTATGGCTTCTCGATAAATCCCGGGTATGCACACACCCTGGTTTTCAAAAAAATATTTTTTGCTTCCGTGTTCTTGAGACCGGGAATTGCTTTTAAGATGAATAAAGCCTTTGACCTGACGGAAACAAAAGGCCCTTACAAATTCCAATTAGGATGGGAGGGAAATATATCCGCTACCCTGGGTATCAATAATGATAATTATTATGGAGGTATCTCTTACTCTTTGTTGCTTTTCTCAGACAAATTGAAGGACACAGGGATATATAATAGCTATACCTATTTAAAAATACTGATAGGCCGAAGATTCAATTTCGAACCCAAAGGAGTGTTAAGGAAGGTTCCGGGATTTAATAACAAACCCTAATAACTGAGTCTTTTTAATGGTTTTTTAAATTGATTTTCTGAATAAGGCTTTACCTCAGTATGGTATTCCCGACAAAAGGACAAAAATTACCTTATTTTTTTCAAAAACCAGTTTTCCCCTAAGAAATAACCATTTCTCAATGTTCCTGAAGCGCAAAACGCAGTCCCGTTTTGACTTAAAAAGTACCGCCCTTCCTTTTAAATTACTCAGATTAAGTTTTCAAAATATTGTTTAACTCCTAAATTTTCAAAAAATCAAAACAATTTTATTAAAACCCTTATTAACATGAAAAAATTTAGTACAAAAGATTGGCGTATTTCAAAGCCGAGCACAGGTAGTTTAAAATTTTTAAAAACCGCCTTTATTCTCTTGCTTTTCCTAACATGCTTTATCGGGAAATCCAATGGTCAGTATTACCACACGCAAGGAACACAAATTGTAGACGGTAATGGAAACCCTGCTTATTTTTCAGGAATGAACCTGGGCAACTGGCTAGTATGGGAAGGCTACCTTATGATGGGTGATTTTAATTACAGGACCCATTCTCAATTTTTTAACAGCGTTAAATCTGCCTTTAATGGAAACCACGGTCAAGCCATGGACTTTCAACACCAATGGAGAATGAACTATGTTACAAGTCAAACCATTGTCGATCTTAAGAATTTAGGATTCAACTCCGTCCGTGTTCCCTTTCACTATAACTTGTTCTGGAATGGAACCACGGTAACCAACGATGGTTTTCAGTATTTTGACAGACTAATCGGGTGGTGTAGATCTAATGGTATTTCGATATTACTTGATATGCATGCTGCGCCCGGACACCAAAACCCCGGAGACCATTCTGACAATAATGAATCCAACTCAAATCAGCCACGTGAAAGTGTACACTTTTGGGATGGCAATAACATCAATATTGCCAGTCAGATCTGGAGACATATTGCAAGCCGCTATGCTAATGAACCAGTAATCTGGGGATATGACCTTATCAATGAGCCTGTACCACAACCGGGAAGAGAATATGAACTTCTTAACTCAATGATTACCATGAGAAACGCCATCCGCCAGGTAGACAATAACCACATAATTGTAGCTGAAGGCAGTTGGTGGGGATCAGATATGCAAAAACTTGACTGGATGGACGGCGCTACTCAATCAAATACAGGGGTATATAGCAAATGGGACAACAACCTGGTTTACCAGACACACCATTATTCGGATGACGTAAATGCATTGAACGGAAGAAAGTCACTCACCAATAAATTAAATATCCCTTTAATACTGGGTGAATATGGAGAAAGCAATGACAGCAAACTTCTGGAGATGACCAACTGGTGTAAAAACAACAACGTCGGATATTTCCCATGGTCCTTTAAAAAGATGTTTCATGACAAGTGTCTTTGGACCATTCCCGGAAACGCAGGATATAACGCAGTGAGAAATTATATCAATAATGGAGGAACACCTCCAGCCAATGCCTATAACGATATGATTGCTTTTTGCAACAATAACATAGCCAATGGAAAACCAGGACAAACTTTTCACGCTGGATGGTATAATGCAGTAAAACCAAGCACAACAACGACTCCTCCTCCATCTGGCGCACCTATCGGACAAACCATTACTTTAAGAGGTTCTAACAATTTATATGTATCCAGTGAAGATGGAACTCAACCAATGTATTGCAACAGGGGATCGGCAGGAACCTGGGAAAAATTCCTTGTTGTAGATGCGGGGGGAGGAAAAATCGCTTTAAGAAGCATGAACAAATATGTTTCTTCTGAAAATGGCGCAACCTCAGGAATTACTTGTAACAGAACCGCCATTGGTGGTTGGGAAGCATTTACATGGGAACAGGTTGGAACCAATCAGGTGGCTTTAAAAGGAAATAATAATCAATACATTAGCTCGGAAAACGGACAAGCAGTAATGAGATGCAACAGGCCAACCAGAGGCGGATGGGAAACTTTTACCTATGCCACCACATCAGCTGCAAGGCTTGGGACTGTTGAAAGTGAGGCCTTATCGGTAAGTTATTATCCTAATCCTGTTTTGGACCAGTTCACTTATGAGTTGTTTGATGGGTCAAAGGATCACAAGATTAGCATCAGCGATTTTTCAGGAAAGGTAGTAGTTGAAAAATCTTTTGATAATGCCGGCAATACCAATACAATTGACTTATCTGGTTTAAGATCAGGAATGTATATTATCAAGGTTTCTGACAAATCCCGTAATCAGACTTTTAAAATCCAAAAACAATAACCTATCATGGCAACTGCTTGCTCAGTCAGGCAGTTGCTTATTTTTTATCTTTTAATTGATTGAATCTTTTTCAATTAAAGGTTTAACCGCCCTGGATTTCCTGCGGTACTCGTAATTCTGTCTTTCCGATGAGCCGTATCCTTTTTCAAAATCCGTATAGGTATAAAATTCTGTAAAGTCGATTCTTCCATTTCTATACCAGACAAATTTGCCAACCTTCCTGGCTTCTGCATTTCTGTCGTTCCATTCATTGATATCCGTCCAGTCCACATTCGGAGTAAGCGTCTTATAAATTCCTGTCATCTGATTTTGCCCGTCAATATAATAATCGCGCACAAGAAACAGGTCCCCTTCAATCCATTTAATGGTACTTATATAACTGGCCTCCTCCTTGCTGATGAGTTTCCAATTTTCATCAAAATAAAGAATAATTCTTTCCTCATTTTTAAATAAACGGATTCTATCTTCCAATGACAAGGTATCCATCCTTTCAACTAAAAAGACCAGTGAGTCATATTTTTCTGTGTCCTGCAAAGTGATTTCAGCCCCATTTCCATTCTTGGCATCCTTAGTATTGCAAGAATATAAAAGAACCAAAAACAAAATATGTAAAATTGCTTTATTCATATTTCAGGTAAATTTTATCTATCCTCTTTATTCATTCCTTGAAATATATAATTATTTTTAATAGGGAAAAATGTTTTACTGTTGGCAACTTTCTCCTTGCAATATCAAACCGCTTTCTTTTAAAACCTTTCCTTTCTTCTAATTCTATAAATTATTTAATTTTGGCGTTTCAATCTGGTCAATGTTGCATTATAACGGTTGACCTTTTTGCTTTTCGCTTGTTTTTATATGTATATAATTTGTTGTTTTACTACCTGTTTCCTGAAAGGAGAGAGGGAAAAGGCGATTGTTTTAGTAATTTAAGAAAATGACTGTTTCATGATTTTTAATCAAAATCAATAAGTGTAATAAAAGAAAAGAATTTACATGCCTTTTAACTTAGATTCCCCTGTACTTCTTTGTTTCCAATAGATTGGTTAATAGTATGATCAGTTATTTTACAAAATTTAATATTCTTTTTATACTATTTTATGATTAAGGTTACCTCGAAAAATATTGCTTTTCCCATTTTGGGTTGCCTGGGTATCTTTATTCTTTATATTTGATATTAAACAAAATTAAAAATGAATTTTACAACAGTTTTCACACTGTTATTCGCATTATTTGCTACACTTCTCGGGAATCAAACAGAAAATCATAAGTTTGATAAATCTTTATTTTATTCAGTTATTTCTTCCGATGATTTAGAGTTAGTGGACAGTCAATTAAGAATTTTAGAAACTGCAGAAATAACGGAAAAAGAAGCTTTTGAAGGCGCTTTGTTAATGAAGAAAGCAGGGCTTGTGAAGAATGTGAAAGAAAAGTTATCCTTATTTAAAAAAGGCAACCAAAAACTTGAAGAGGCTATTGTTGAAGACGCACAGAATGCAGAATATCGCTTTCTTCGTCTTATCATTCAGGAAAATGCCCCAGGTATTCTTAACTATGATAAAGACATTGAGGCAGACTCTTTACTCATAAAAAATTCTTTTGACTCCCTTTCGACAATAGTTCAAAATGCAATCATGGATTATTCCAAAAAATCAAAAGTCTTAAACCAGAACGATTTTTATAAATAGAAACATATGATTCCCGGTAAAAAGGTATTGATATTATATTATTCACAATCCGGCCAATTAGGAGAGATTGTGAATAATTTTCTTTTGCCGTTTGAAGAAGCAGGAGTATCCGTAGAAAAAGTTAACCTCAAACCCAAAAAGGACTTTGATTTTCCATGGACAAGCAAAAGTTTTTTTGACGCAATGCCTGAAAGTGTGTTGGGGATTCCTGTCGAACTGGAAGAATTTGAGTTAAAAGAAACCGCTTATGATCTTGTGATATTTGGATACCAGCCATGGTTTTTGTCGCCAAGCATACCTGCAAGTTCTATCTTATTGAATAGCAAAATAAAAAAGATCCTTAAGGATACTCCGGTAGTAACAATTATTGGCGCCAGGAATATGTGGCTAAATTCTCAGGAAAAGGTAAAAAAATTACTTAGGGATGCTGAAGCTAAGTTGGTTGGAAATATTGCATTAACAGATAAGAATGGTAACCTTGTAAGTGCAGTAACTATTCAATACTGGTTATTTACGGGCAGGAAAGACAAGTTTTTAAATATTTTTCCAAAACCGGGTGTTTCCGAAAAAGATATTTCAGGAGTGAAAATTTTCGGAGAAAAGGTATTACAAGCGCTTAAAGAAGGAAGTTGGAACAGTTTGCAGGAAAAATTGGTTGCTTTAAAGGCATTGGAAGTAAAACCAAACCTAATGTTTATAGAATCACGAGGCAGTAAAATATTTAAGATCTGGGCAAAAGTGATCATTAAAAGAAAAAACAGGTCGTTGTGGACTCAGCTCTTTAAATTTTATCTGTTAATTGCGCTTTTTATTGTTGCCCCAATTATACTATTGATTAATACGCTTATTTTTCAACCCTTTTTAGGAAAGGTGATAAATAAGAAAAAAGAATATTATTTAGGATTGAATTAATATAAGGAGAGAGATGTCATTGAATGAAGTTTATATAGTAAAAACCTCCAGATTTCTTCCCAATAGCCCCATTTCATGTGACGAGATGGAGGAATATTTGGGCTTTATTGGTGGAAAGCCCTCCAAATCAAGAAGAATTGTTCTAAGAAACAATGGTATAAAAACGCGCCATTACGCATTAACAAAAGAAGGAAAACCAACGCATACCAACGCTGAAATGGTTTCCCTGGCCATTAGGGGTTTATTTAAAAATGATTCTGCCGGTTTGAAATCTTTCCAGTTTTTAAGCTGCGGTACTTCCTCTCCTGACCAGATTATGCCCTCGCACTCGGTAATGGTTCATGGTTGGCTGCCCGAGAGTAATGCCATTGAAGTAGTGTCGCCTTCAGGAAACTGCTGTGCGGGAATGCATGCCTTAAAACACGCTTATTTGTCCGTGAAAGTCGGAGATTCGCAAAAAGCCGTATCGGCTGGATCAGAAAGGACTTCAGGAATTTTAAGGTCCGACCATTATGAAGAAGAAGTACAAAAACTTGCTGAACTTGAAGAAAATCCCTACATAAGTTTTGAAAAAGATTTTTTACGATGGATGCTGTCTGACGGTGCGTGTGCCTTCTTGTTGTCAGATAAAAAAAATGAAGAGGGTATAAGCCTTAAAATAGAATGGATTGAAGGGGCTTCCTACGCGCATAAAGTAGAAGCATGTATGTATCAGGGCTGTGACAAGCTTGAAAATGGCCAGTTAAAAAGCTATATGGATTATACGCCCGAAGAAATTGTTGCGCAATCCATATTGAGTATGAAACAAGATACCAGGCTTTTAAGCCAATATATCATTTCATTGGGATTCGATCAGATAAAAACCATTTTTGATAAAAGAGGCCATTCAGTGGAGGAGGTGGATTATTTCCTGCCTCACATGTCCAGCGACTTTTTCAGAAATAAAATTTCAGAAAAGCTGGAAGAAAACGGAATGGGCATTCCACAGGAAAAATGGTTTTCTAACCTTACTTATACAGGAAATGTAGGTGCAGGCTCCATTTATTTAATGGTGGATGAACTATTCCATAGCGGAAAGCTTAAGAAAGGTCAGAAACTTTTACTGGTAGTGCCCGAAAGTTCAAGATTCTCTTATGTATATGCCCTTCTAACTGTTTGTTAAAGACATGGAAAAAAAGGACATACCTCAAGACCCGAGCAAACTTCAGAATTTCACAAAAGAGGTCTGTTATGCAGTAGATGAAACAGGAAAATATGTTGCTGACCTTTCCTCCGGATGGGAGGTAAAATCTTCAGCGCTTGAGGTAGCCTGGAATGATATAGATACAAGAGTTTCTGACGCGAAACAAAAAATGGATGCCGGACAGGCCAGCCCTGTTTTATATTTAATGGAACTTAAATTAATGGATCTTCCCACCGTCTCCGATTATACAGGATTCTGGAAATGGACCATTAAAAGGCATTTTAAACCAAATGTTTTTGGCAAACTTTCGGATAATAAATTAAAAAGATATGCTGAAGTTTTTGAGGTAAGTGTGGAGGATTTAAAAAAAATGAACAAAGGATGATACTTGATTTTCAGCATGTTCAATCCGCTCACTGTGAAAATGGCGTTACCACTAATTTATTAAGACATATAGGGGTAAGTCAAATAACCGAGCCCCTTGCTTTCGGAATCGGCTCCGGACTATTTTATATCTACATCCCTTTACTTAAAATAAACAATGGACCGGCAATAGCTTTTCGAACGATGCCCGGAATGATATTCAAAAGAACTTGTAATTCGTTGGGAATTCCGGTTGTAAGGAAAAAATTCAGTTCCAGGGAAACAGCACAGAAGTACCTTGATGACCGGTTGCTTTCAGGAGAACCTGCCGCCTGTCAGGTAGGTGTTTATTACCTGAGCTACTTTCCAAAAGAATACCGTTTCCACTTCAATGCTCACAATCTGGTAGTGTATGGAAAAGTAGACGGAAAATATTTGATCAGTGACCCGGTAATGGAAGAAACGACCTCATTATCGGAATATGAACTGGAGCGCGTTCGTTTTGCAAAAGGTGCGCTGGCCCCAAAAGGACAGATCTATTACCCAAAAGAAAAAACTTTAGTTAGCGACGATAAAATAAGAAATGCAATAAAATCCGGGATCAAGGGAAATATCAGGGACATGCTCTATATCCCCGGAGGAATAGCCGGAGTAAGTGGAATACGATATACTGCCAAAAAAATAAAGAAATGGCGGGATAACCTTGGACTACAAAAAGCTGGCATATACCTGGCTCAACTGGTGAGAATGCAGGAGGAAATTGGAACAGGCGGCGGCGGATTTCGCTTCATATATGCAGCATTTTTACAGCAAGCGCATCAATACCATAAAATTGACAAGCTGCTGGAAGTTTCTCAGAGGTTTACTCAATCCGGTGACATCTGGAGAAGGGCTGCAATTCAGGCTGCCGGAATTTATAAAGGGAGGTTAACAGAGCAATCTGATTTCAACCAGATGGGTGACTATTTATTAGAGGCGGCAGAAATTGAAAAAGGCGCTTTTAAAGACCTTTCAAAAATAAAGTGGAATTAATTTGCAGATGTGCTCATATGAAAATGTGCTGATGAGCAGGAATCGCAAACTGTTGGATTATAAATGAGATCGGTTTTATTCGTCATTTGTCATTCGTAACTCGTCATTAAAAATACATAATTCTCAAGACTAAATACTAATGAAGGCCATTAGCATCAAAAATTTAAGTTTCCAATATTCAGGACAAAAAGATTTATGTCTGGACAACCTGAGCCTGGAAGTACTTGAAGGAGAACGCTTCGGACTCTTCGGGCCCAATGGCGCCGGAAAAACAACGCTTATGAGCTTAATGACCGGATTGCTTACTGCTGATCATGGAAGTATTGAATTGTTGGGACATAATGTAAGTCATAATAAAAAGTGTATTAATAAATTGTTTGGCTTTGTTCCCCAGGATTTTTCCTTTTACCAGGACTTATCTCCTTTAGAAAACCTTGAGTTTTTTGGTGCTTGGGCAGGCTTAAAAAGTGAGGAAATCAAAAAACGAAGTATTGAGTTACTTGATGTATTAGGCTTAACTGAGGTCGGGGATAAACAGGTAAGGAGGTTTTCCGGGGGAATGAAACGAAGGGTAAATCTGGCTATAGCAGTAATCCACGAACCTAAAATTTTATTTTTGGATGAACCTACGGTTGGTGTTGATGTACAAACCCGTCATGCAATAGTCAATTATTTGCTGGAACTAAATAAAAAAGGCACTACACTTGTCTATACTTCTCACCAATTGAGTGAAGCAGAGAGTTTATGTGAAAAAGTAGCCTTGATTGACGAAGGAAAAATCATTGCACAAGATACCTTAAACGGCCTCCTTTCAATACATCATCAGGACCGGCTGGAAGGGTTGTTTTTAAATTTAACGGGTAAAGCATATAGAGATTCATAATGTTTAAACTTTGGGCAACATTGGTTAAAGACTTTCGCATCCTTACAAGGGACAGGGTTGGCCTTACGCTGATGTTTATTATGCCCATCATCTTGGTAATCGTAATTACCAGCATTCAATCCAGCACTTTCGAATTGGTAAACGACAACAAGGTTCCGCTGATTCTTTCCAACAGAGACAATGGAAAAGCAAGCCAGGAGTTGATCGTGGCCATTAAAGAAATGGGAATGTTTGAGATTTCTGAAACAAAAGAAGATTTCAATGAAAAGGAAATTGCAGATTTTATGCATAAGAAAGATGCATTGATAGCAATTATTATCCCCAAAGATTTCTCAAATAAAATATCCTTAAAAGCTAAAGATATCGCAGGTAAAGCTTTAAATGAGTTTGGTGTAACGGAAGAAACAGGCGAATCTCCAAAAGATTTGGTAGACCCGCTTACCTTATATTATCATCCTGTATTGCAGGAATCTTTCAGGTATTCCATACAAGGGGCATTAAGAAGCGCACTGCAGATAGTGGAAAGCAAAGAGATTCTTCAAACCCTTTATTTTTCTCTCAATGAAAAAGAGTTACCTAAAGGATTGGAAAATGAAATCATAAACAATCAAATTCCTATAAATGAAATCCCTGTTTCAAGGGATGGAAGTAGAAATATTCCAAATGCTACACAGCATAACATTCCGGCGTGGACTGTTTTTGCAATGTTTTTCGTGGTAATTTCATTGGGAAGCAGCGTAGTGAAGGAAAAGCTGAGCGGAAGTTTCATCCGGCTAAAGACATTACCGACCAGTTATTTTATTGCGCTTATCTCAAAGCAGATTTCCTATTTATTGGTAACCCTTGCACAGGTAGTTGTAATATTCTCAATAGGCGTATTTTTGTTCCCATTAATCGGACTTCCTAAACTTAATCTTCCTTCGGATCTAGTCGGGCTTTTAATTGTCTCACTTATTTCAGGGTGGTGTGCAATAAGTTATGCCATTGCTATAGGCGTTTTTGCCCAAACACAGGAACAAGCAAATGGATTTGGTGCCGTTTCGATTGTTATTTTGGCAGCAATCGGAGGAATTTTAGTCCCAAGTTTCGCAATGCCCGAATCTTTTCAAGTTTTAATGATCTTATCTCCCCTGCACTGGTGCCTGGAGTCCTATTATGGATTGTTTCTGGAAGGTGGAACGCTTGGAGATATCATAATGAATTTAATACCATTACTAGCCATAATTACAGTTTTACAAATCATCGTCCTATTGGGACTTAAAAGAAAAAATTTAGTTTAATCATTAATATGGAGACCGCACAATTAAAGCAGCAAGTAAAAGAACAGATCATAAAGTTTCTGAACCTGATGGAACTTAAACCTGCCGATATTAAAGATGACCAACCTTTCTTCGGAGAAGGGCTAGGCCTTGATTCAATTGATTCTTTAGAACTTATCGTAATGCTTGAAAGAGAGTATGGTATTAAAATAGAGAATCCAAAGGAAGGCAGAAAAGTACTTGTGGATGTAAACACGATGGTGGATTACATTGAAAAAAATAGAAAAAAATAAGGAGATGGAAGTTGGAAGCGGGAAGCGCTAAGTTTTTAACTTCCTACTTCCATCTTCCCACTTCCAACTAAAAGAATAAAGCATTGACCAAGGTTTTCGTAACAGGTATGGGAGTGATTAGTCCTTTGGGGGATTCGGTTTCTTTGAACCGTAATGCCTTAAAGGAAGGAAGGTCTGCCATATCCACATTAGATCTTTTTACCACCCGTTATGCGAGCCTTCTTCGTTTCGGCGAGATTAAAATTGAGAACCAAAAACTCAGGGATAAGCTTAAAGTAAATGAAAAAGGCATAACCCGAACTACTTTACTGGCGCTTCATGCTTTCGAAGAAGCAATCAAAGACAGCGGCTTAAATTTTTCTGAAATTTCATCTTTTGACACTGCCCTTATAGGAGCAAATACTGTCGGAGGAATGTGCCTTACGGATGAGTTATATCATGATGCAAATCAGGAAATCAAAGGATCAGAATATGTTGCCTCTTATGATTCGGCCTCAATCAATATGTATTTGCAGGAAAAGTTTGGAATAAAAGGAATCATAAATACCATCAATACAGCTTGCTCCTCATCAGCGAATGCAATTATATACGGAGCCAGGTTAATTAAACATGGCTATGCAAAAAGAGCCATTGTCGGGGGAGTAGACAGTCTTGCAAAATTTACTATTAATGGATTCAATTCCCTTCATATCCTTTCTGCGGAAAATTGCAGGCCCTTTGATAAAGACAGAAATGGACTAAACCTGGGGGAGGGAGCGGCTTTTTTAATATTGGAAGGAGAAGCAGAAGCCGGCAATAAAAAAATTTATGCCGAGTTAACGGGGTATAACAATTCCAATGATGCCTATCATGCTTCTTCTTTGTCAGAAACTGCAGACGGGCCATATTTAGCAATGAAAGGTGCGTTAGATGAGGCCGGTTTAAAGCCCACTGATATTGGTTTTATAAATGCCCATGGGACCGGAACCGAAAACAATGACGCGGTAGAAAGTACGGCTATGGTAAAATTATTTGGCAATCCTCCCGCGTTTGCATCTACTAAATCAAATATAGGCCATACTTTAGGCGCTTCCGGAGCAATTGAGGCCATTTACAGTATGCTCAATCTTGAACATCAGGAAATATATCCCGGACTTAATTTCCATAATTCAATCCCGGGAACTGATTTGATACCTGTTCAGACATTCCGGGAAATGCCGCTTAAACACGTCATGTCCAATTCGTTTGGTTTTGGAGGTAATTGTAGTTCACTGATTTTTTCCAAAGCCTGATCATGTTTTATATACATCAAACCTCTTGTATTTCTCCTCAGCAAACTTTTTCAAATATTGACATTGAAAAAGTGAATGAATTTACAGACAACAAGATGTATGTCAGTGAACCTGCTTATGATGGAATTCCGGCAGGTATTTTAAGAAGAATGGGAAAAGCGGTAAGAATAGGTGTTGGAGCAGCGTTACCCTTGATTAAGAATGCACAGAAAATTGATGGCATTGTAATAGGAACTGCCAACGGAGGACTTGAAGATTGTATTAAGTTTTTGAATCAAATCATTCAATACGAGGAAGGGACGCTTACGCCTACCAATTTTGTTCAGAGTACGGCAAATGCCATAGCTTCTCAGATTTCACTTTTATCAGCCAATAAAGGATACAATGTAACACATGTTCATCGAGGTTTAGCTTTTGAAAATGCCTTGATAGATGTAGATATGCTTTTGAAAGAAAAGCCGCAAAATGCTTACTTGCTGGGTGGTGTGGATGAAATATCTGTTTATAATTATAACATCCAGTTTTTAAGCGGGCAGTACAAAAAGGAACTGATTTCAAATAAGGATTTATATCAAACCAATTCAGAAGGAAGTATTGCAGGAGAAGGAGCAGCTATGTTTTTGGCTGGTGGCCAAAAAGAAGGAGCAATTGCCAAACTGGACGGAATAAAAATTTTACATGCTAAGGATGAAAAATTTATACAACAGGAATTGAAGTCTTTCTTAAAAGAATATTTAAAAGAAGGAGAAGAAATTGATTTATTTTTATCGGGTGAAAATGGAGATGCACGTTTAAATGCCTTTTATTCTTCCTGTGAATCCTTATTAAAAGAAAAAACTAAAGTTGCCCGATACAAACACATGACAGGGGAACATCAAAGCGCTTCGGCAATTTCTCTTTGGATTGCCTGCAATATTCTTCAAACTCACAGGTTACCATCGCATATGGTAAAAATTGAAAATGAGAAAAAAGAATTTAACAAAATATTATTATACAATACCTATGGGAATATGCAGCATAGTTTTATGCTTCTTTCCAATACAAAATAAAGTCAAAATCAATAGTAGAATCAAATCAGAAAAGAATTAATAGCAAAACATTATATGGATTTTTTTAAGAGTGACAAAAAGAGAGCAGTAGATGCAAAATACGAAGCACAAAAAATAGCTTTTGCACCAGTTGTATTTCAGGCAGCACGATCCTTAAGGGATTTGGGTATTCTTGAACTCATAGGAAAAAACACAAAAAACGGAGGGCTGACCGAACAACAGGTCTCTGAGACTTTGGGTCTTTCTCTATATGGCGCAAGAGTATTGATGGAAGCAGGTTTAAGCATCGGGCTTTTATGCGTCAATGAAGAGAAATATACCATTACCAAGACAGGTCATTTTATGATGAAAGATCAAATGACCATAGCCAACATGAATTTTGTGCATGACGTCTGTTATTTAGGTCTTTTTAATTTAAAAGAATCCATTGTAAATGGAAAACCGGAAGGATTAAAAGTATTTGGAGAACAATGGAATACAGTTTACGAAGCGCTATCAAAGCTACCTGCTCATGTTCAGAAAAGCTGGTTTGAATTTGACCACTTCTATTCCGATATTGCTTTTCCCGAAGTTTTGCCTTTGGTATTTAAACATAATCCAGGATTAATTTTTGACGTTGGCGGAAATACAGGAAAATTCTCCTTACAGTGTGTTAAATATTCTCCCGATGTAAAGGTTAAAATTGTTGATTTACCAGGTCAATGGGGAATGGCGGAAAAAAACATTAAAGATGCCGGTTATATTGATAGAATCTCCGGCCATCCTGTTAATCTATTGGATAAAAATGCACCTTTCCCTAAAGGCGCTGATGCGGTATGGATGAGCCAATTCTTGGATTGTTTTTCTGAGGAAGAGATCATTTCAATTCTTTCCAGGGCTAAAGAAGCTATCGGAAAAGACGGAGCGATTTATATTTTGGAAACTTATTGGGACAGGCAAAGCTTTGAAGCAGCGGCATTTTGCTTACAACAAACCTCACTATATTTTACCAATATCGCGAATGGGAACAGTCAAATGTACCATTCCAAAAATATGATTAAATGCGTGCACGAGGCCGGACTATATGTGGATGAAGATATTGATGGAATAGGAATCAGCCACACCTTATTCAGATGTAAAATCAAATAGGTAGAGACATTGTATGCAGCTCTAGCGATGACATCTCTTAATACGCTGATTAATGCACGTGCTCAGGATAGAGATGTCATCGCTAACTGCCTTCAATAAAATATTTAGAAAAAGATTTCTCCATTAATTAATAGATACTATCTTTGCAGACACTTTAGAGAGATGGCAGAGCGGTCGAATGCGGCGGTCTTGAAAACCGTTGACTGTAACAGGTCCGGGGGTTCGAATCCCTCTCTCTCTGCTTCTTATCAGGCCTTTGGAAAACCAAGGGCCTTTTTTATTTCCATTTTCATATCCTTTTTAAAAACTTCCTTAACTTTCCGAGGAATAACAAACACTAGAAAAAAATAAGTTAAATTCTTTAGAAGAGGGAAAGTGTGAAGTCAATCGACAACCTGATACCTCATAGCTGACACCCAGTACCTCAATGAATGAACCAGTGAAAATCGGACTTATAAGAGAAGGAAAAGTTCCCTATGACAAACGTGTTGCCTTGACACCCAAACAATGCAAATTTCTAATTGAACAATACCCTTATTTATCAATTTATTGCCAGCCCAGTAACTTCAGATCTTATCCCGATAATGAATTCGAGGAAAACGGGACCACCGTTCAGGAAGATTTAAGTGATTGCGATATTTTGTTTGGCATAAAAGAAGTGCCTATTGATCAACTTATTGAAGGAAAAACATATTTTTTCTTTTCTCATACTTTAAAAAAACAACCTTATAATAGAAAACTTCTTCAGGAGGTATTAAAGAAGAATATTACCTTGATTGACTACGAAGCCATCACGAATGAAAAGAAGGAAAGGCTTGTCGCTTTTGGGAAATATGCAGGAATCGTTGGCGCTTACAATGCTTTCAGGACTTTAGGTTTGAAGAATAATCTCTTTAATCTTCCGCCGGCTTATACGCTATTTGATAGAAATGAGATGATGGCCAGGTTGAAGCAGTGTACTTTTCCACCCATTAAAATTGTGGTAACAGGAAGTGGGCGCGTAGCCAAAGGGGTAAAAGAGATTCTTGACGAATTAAATATACCGCAAGTTTCTGCAGGTGATTTTATTTTAAAGCACCATAAAAATCCTGTCTTTACTATACTTAGGTCGTCTGATTATTATCAAGATGAAGCAGGAAAGTTTGATGCCGATATCTTCTATTCAAATCCGGATGGCTATAAATCTACTTTTTTAAACTTTGCTTTTAATGCCGATATGCTTATTGCGGCTGCATACTGGAATCCTTCTGCACCTAAGCTTTTTGAGAAAGAAGACATGAAAAATCCTGATTTCAGGATCAAAATTATTGCTGACATCACCTGCGACATCAATGGATCTATTCCTTCTACCGTTAAGCCTTCCACGATTTATGATCCCTTCTACGATTATAATCCATTAAGCGGTGAAATAGAAAATGCTTTCTCTGATATTAACAATATTACTGTGATGGCTATTGACAATCTGCCTACCGAGCTTCCAAGAGATGCATCAGAATTTTTTGGAAACCAACTGATAGAACATGTTTTCCCTGCCCTATTAGTCAATGATGAACATAGAGTTGTTCAAAATTCCATCATTGCATCAGGCGGAACGTTATCTCAAAACTTTGTCTATTTAAAAGATTTTGTAGAACATAAAGAATAAGATCAACGGACTTATTGCGCTAAAAGTCTCATATTAATAAATTTGTGTTAGAAAATTCGTATTTTATTTATATTTTAGCGATTCTTCTTTCATCCAACCAGCTAAGCGTATTTTAAAAAAACTCTATAAATGAAAAAGTTAACTGAATAATGAACCGAATTGGTCTTAATTTAGGATTCAGAGTGGCAATAACCACTCTTCTTTCTTTAATATTATTCAGAGGGAATGCTCAAACCGAAACAGGAGATTC